>Ga0181350_1000130_pt1 | contig 22849 bp, 37 predicted proteins | sample Su13VDMM110DCMD_FD_130105 | JGI IMG/M metagenome (GOLD analysis project Ga0181350, IMG submission 130105) | Freshwater viral communities from Lake Michigan, USA - Su13.VD.MM110.DCM.D | ecosystem: Environmental > Aquatic > Freshwater > Lake | place: USA: Michigan | collected 2013-07-16
CAGCGCCTGCGCTTCAAGCCTCAAGGTGATGATGGATGTCCAAAACCTCATACAGTTTTACAACTTCAATCGTGTGATTGTGTTGACAGTTGAGGACGGCGTCTCAAACGCTGTGTTGGAGTTCTTTGGCGACTCCAAGGCGGTGCTGACCGAAAAGCAGGAGCATGAGGGCATAAAGCCATCCGCTTTTGATTCGACCAACTTTGGGTTTCGCATTGGTCAGGGCGCGGCTCTTGCGGTGTTTGAGTCTCGTGAGGCTGTAGCTACGCAACAAATCAAACCCCATGCCCGTTTGGTGGGGGCGTACAACGCCTCAGAACGCTCTACAAACGCAATTGGGCAATGCGAGGATGGCGAGGGCTTCATTAAAGCTATAGAGGGCGTATTGCACTATAGCAATGTTTCCCCCGATGAGATTAAAATAGTAAAAACCCACGGCACTGGAACTGCGTCCAACAACAAGGCTGAAAAGAACGCCTTGACCCAAACGCTAAAAGAATTTGTTGCAACCTCGTATAAGCAAAAAATTGGTCATACGATGGGTAGCAGTGGATTGCTTGAGACACTTTTACTTTTGGACGATATTAGGTCTGGCGTTGTACCAGCGATTGCAAACCGAACTGAAACCGATTCGGTATTCCTTTCGGAATCGACAACACCACCTGATGGTCTGATAATGACTCTGGCGGCTGGGATGGGAAACATCTATTCCGCCGCAATATTTAAGGGGATGTGATGCTGGTTGATAGCAAAAAGAAGCAATTGGGTGAGCAGGCAATTTTAATGATTGCGGCTCAGGAGACCAAGTCGCCACATCCTGCGTCATCGGTCTATGCGGCGCTTGTTCAAGAGATGAATATGGAAGGCACGTCTATCTTGCGTGAGGGAAACACCTTATTCATCATCCATAAAGGTCAAGGTCGCACAGGTGTCTTTCGTGCTTTAAATGCAGACACCGCCCGCAACTACCTAGAGAGTTCGTATGCCTTTATCCAAGGCGCATACAAGATGGGTTTTGACACGCTTGTGAGCGAGTTTGAAGACCCAACGATTTTAAACATTTTCAAGGCAATCTCTCGCAACCCCCCGCAAGAGAACATGGGATACAAAGCCCAGAAAACTAAAAGAGGTTTTCTCGTCACTGTGAAACTTGGGCCAAAGCGGGCTGAAAGGGAATAATCATGGGTGCAGTAGCAAGTTTCGTTGAGGACGTCGTAGAAGGCGTTGGCGATGTCGTAGGAGGCGTTGCAGAAGGCATCGGTGATGTTGTCGAAAGTGTTGCAGATTTTGCTGGTGACGTTGTAGGCGGTGTTGATGATGCCTTCAATGACATTTTTGGTTCTGTTGGTGATGCTTTTGAATCTGTTGGCGACTTTGTTGAGGATGCCTTCGATTGGTGTGGCGACGTATTTGAAAAAGTAGGCGACGTAGTTCAAACTGTACTTGACGACCCTCTACCTGTACTTGTTGCTGTTGCGGGTCAAGCAATAGGTATTCCCGCCCCCGTCACAATGGGTGCGCTAACTGCGGCACGAGGCGGCGACCTTGAGGACATTGCTTTGTCAATGGGAACCGCGTACTTTGCCCCCACCATTGGAAGCACTATTTCTTCTACGGTTTCTTCTAGTTTTATTGAGGCTGGTTTAAACGAGACATTCTCACAAGTTGCCAGCAATGCAATTAGCAGTGGCTTAGTCAACGGCACTGTTGCAGAAATTAAAGGCGGCAGTTTTGATGACGGTTTTGCTGGTGGCTTTACTGGCGGCATGGTTGCTGGCGGCGTTCGCGAAGTTGGCAACTACGTTAAGCCAGACATTATTGCAATGGCTCAAGATAGCGGCTTGGACTTGCAAGACGCAAACGCACTCTATAACGCAACTACAAAGGCTTTTTCTGCGGGCATTACGTCTGAGGTTACAGGTCGGGGTGACTTTACGACATCATTCACAAATAGCGCTATTGGTTCAGGTGTTGACTATGGCGTTCGTGAAGTCAATCAAACAATTGACCAGCAGTTCCGAACTGCCGCAACTGATTGGAACGAGAAAGACAAGCAAGGCGAACCAGTTGAAGTTGCAATTACTGGCGCTGGTATTCCAAATGAAGTTGTTGGTCAAGTACAGGTTTCTGACATTGGTGTACTTAACGATGCAGAAACAATTAATACTTCAAGTGGCGAAAAAGCCACATCTGATATTAGCGTAGATAACGATGCAGGCACATTTGATGTTGCAAGTGTGTTGGCTGACTCTCAAGCTACAACAGATGTCAACAATGCGTCATCTTCCTACACTGGAGAAAAAGCCACATCCGACATTTCCATCTTGCCAGAGACTCAGTTGGCTGAAGCGCCTCAAGCTGAAACCATTTATGATTTTGCCGACACAATTGGCGCAGAAAAACCAGTATTTGGCGAGACTGTTTTGGTTGAGAACACTGACGTTCCTGAGAGCGTAATTGACATTGCTGAGGATTTACCAGAAGAGGCTCCTCTTGTTGCTTCAACAGAACCTGTAGGTGGATTGAGTGCGTTGGCTGACGCAACCACTCCAGCAATTGATTTGGACACAAGCCAGCCTGCTGTTGTCTCTGAAGCCCCTGTGGCTGAAAACCTAGTGACTTCTGGTTTGGCGGCTGACCAGCCCGTAGGTGGTTTGAACGCTGTTGCACAAGCAGACCAAGCAACCCCTGAAGCCAAGATGGCAAGTTCTATGGGCTTGAAGGCTACAGACTTTACAAAGCCGATGGTTGCCACTGTAGGTAATTTGCTAAAGCAAAGTTTGACACAGAAGAAACCTCCTGTGCGTCGCGCACCTGCGCCTCGCCCTGTTGGTGGCTTACAAACGGCTAGAGCAAGACCTGCGTCAACCAAAGCGCCACCTGCGCGTATGGACATTGCAAATCTAATTCCAATACAGAAGGCCGCACCATTGCAAACGGCTAAGTTGCCACCCTCTGCGCCAGCAAAGCGATTGGATAAAAACGCAAAGTTGACGCCAATAACCAATATTGCGAGTCTAACCTCACAGGTGAAGAAGGCAGGATAAGACATGGCTATTCTAAAAAAACGCACGTCAAGCAAGAAACTTCCTGAAGCTAGGGGGCTTGACCGCGCACCGTTGGATAGCATCATTCGCGGTATCAATACATCTCCGTCTAACTTTGGTGGCTCGTCAAGTCTTACGTCTACTGGGGGTGGTTCATCCAACCTTACAACTACTGCGGGTGGCTCAAGACCATCTATCACAACATCGACAGGCTCATCAAAGCCAACTTTGACCTCAACAACTGGCTCCAAGCCTGCGGTTACTACCACCACGTCAAAGACGCCTACTAGCATCACCACGTCACCACTCAAAGTTCCCAAGCAAACGGTCAAGCCAAACGTCTCAAAGCCAAACTCAACTACAAGCAAAGTTGTAAACGCGCTTACGGGCGCGGCAATTGGCGCTGGTACAAAGTTGTTGATTGATAAGATTTCTAGCAAGCCAAGCATTGCTAAAACTCCAGCAGAAAAAGACCGTGAAAAGAAAGCGTTAGATGCCTCTGTATTAAGAGACAAAAAATTAGAACAAATAAAGGCGGAAGATAAAGCATCGGCACAAAGACTTGCCGCAGACAAAAAAGCGTCAGATTTGCTTGCCGCCTCAAATAAAAAAGCCGCTGAAGACTTGGCAAAAGCAAATGCCGCAAAAATAAATCCTACAACTGGAAAGCCCGTTGGCACAGGTTTTGGTGACGACAGGGAAGAGTTCACTACCGATTCTTTGGGCAACACTTATAAGACTATGCCTGATGGCACGTCGGTGCTTTATCGTGCGGCAGAAGTTCCTGATGAAGAGTTTTCAACTGATTCTCTCGGCAATGTGTATAAAACCATGCCTGACGGGACTTCAGTTTTGTATCGCGCCGCAGAGGCTCCTGCCGACGAGTTTATGACTGACTCTTTAGGTAATATTTATAAAACCATGCCTGATGGAAGTTATGAGTTGTATCGTGCGGCTGAGGTGGCGGAAGACGAATACACCACCGACTCTTTGGGTAATACTTACAAGACTATGCCTGACGGAACATCCGTCTTGTATCGCGCCGCTGAGGTAGTAGAAGACGAATACACGACGGATTCTTTAGGTAACGTCTACAAAACCATGCCCGACGGAACGTCTGAACTTTTCCGTGCCGCAGAAGTTGTTGAAGATGAGTTTATGACTGACTCCTTGGGGAATGTCTACAAGACAATGCCTGACGGAAGCTACGAGTTGTATAGAGCCGCAGAGGTGGAGGACGACGGAGATGCGTTCCCATCAACGCCGCCTGAAGTTACACCCGATGAAACTTTTGTGCCTGAATACTTTGAAGACAGTTTGGGGAACATTTATATTTCTACGCCTGATGGCGAATACGATTTATATCGCGCCGCTGAAGTTGAAGATGATGGCGATGCGTTTCCTGAAACACCCTCTGAACCTGAATACTTTGAAGACAGTTTGGGTAATGTCTATGTGCAAGGTGACAGCGGTGAATATGAGTTGTATCGTGCCGCCGAAGTGCCAGAAGACATTGTCGAAGATGACTATGACCTCTTTTATACGCCCCCAGAGGATGAATATGTATACGAACCCGACGACAGATATGCAACCGAAGATGACGGTGATGAATATTATGATTTTAAACGTGGGGGTTTAACTACCATGATGAAAAAAGGCGGAGTCGCTCATATGGCAGACGGTGGTTATATGTTGCCTGAAGGCGCTATTGACAATGGCGATGGAACATACAGCATCGGGAACTTCACATATGACAGTGTGACGGATGGGTATTTGTACTCTATTGACCCAGAGACTGGAAATATCAGCAATGTCAGTCCTGATGCTATGTATTCATCAACCCCTGAAGATGATTATTACTCTTACGATTCTTTAGGTAACGTGTTTAAGAATGGCGAGTTTTACAGCTCCGCTGACAGCGAAGACATTACATCCGCTGGCGGCGGAACTCGCACGCCAACCATTGGAAACTATTTAAATCCCATTGTTGACAGTTTCAGAGGGCTTGTTGGCGGAGGTTACGACGCTCTTACTGGCGCTCTTGGTACAACCGCAGGCGCGGCAGGTGCTGGCGCTTTGATTGCCACCTTGTTGGGAGAAGATTTTAGCGGTGACTCTGGTGCGCAAAACCAAGGCTTGGATATGTCGAAGGTTGGCGTCATTAATCCGCGCACAACCGATTTTGGGATAGGCCCAACAAATTTTGTTGGTTACGAAGACTACGGCACAGGTGGTGGAGATTACACACCGAACGAGGAGTTGTTGCGCAACCTGAATGCGCCGGGCTACAACCCCGTGCGTGAAGGCGACTACGGTTACGAGGAAGTCCCCGCTGAAGCACCAAAGATGGCTTCAGGCGGCTTGTCATCAATGGCTACCCCCGTTTCCTCTTACTACACCTTTGGTCAACCTGCGGACATCTTGGCAAATTTGGGTATGCGTGCGCAACCTCCACAAAATCCGCCACAAATGATGGCTCAGGTCGGTCAACAGCAACCTCCTCAGCAGGCGCAACAGCAAGGTCTGCCACAGCAAATGCCTCAGCAAATGGCGCAACAAACGCCACAGGGTATGCCTCAGCAGGGCATGATGCCGCAACAGCAGGGTATGCCTCCTCCGATGCGTAAGGGTGGCTTGCCACACGCTTCTAACGTCCCAATGGTCGAGGGTCGCATGGACTTTCGTCGAGGCTCTGCGGTGCATGGCGCAGGAGACGGACAATCGGATGACATCCCTGCCATGTTGGCGGATGGCGAGTATGTAATTGATGCTGAGACCGTAGCCCAAATTGGCAACGGCTCGACAAAGGCAGGCGCACAGGCTTTGGACAAGTTCCGTGAGAGCATTCGCGCACACAAGCGCTCCGCTCCCATCAACAAAATTCCACCTAAAACCAAGGCGCTGACCTCATACCTTAAAGGAGCGAGATAATGGCTGGCTTATTTCAGGGTGACCCACTACCCGCAATTACCAAGACGACGGAATCCCAACAGACGGCTCCAGAGTTTTACACGAATTACCTTCAGGACATTGCCAACTTAGGTCAGAACGCTGTTCAACAGGGCGGCATTGCTGGCTTCAGCCCATTGCAACAGCAAGCCTTCCAAATGGCTCCAGACGTTGCGTTTGCTGGCGCTGGGTCTTTGGGTGCGGCTTCTCAATTGCTAGGCGAGGCGGGCGCTACAACCGTTCCTGACGTCATTGCTGACTACATGAACCCCTACACCTCAAGTGTGGTGGATGAGATGGGTCGTTTGACTCAGCGCAACGTGCAAGAAAACATCCTGCCAAACCTTGGCGCGGCGGCTGTTGGCTCTGGTCAATTTGGCTCACGTCGTCAATCTCAGGTAACTGGCAACGCTTTGCGCGACATCCAATCCGACTTGTTGGGCAAGCAGATGCAGGCTCTTCAGCAAGGTTATACACAGGCTGGCACAACCGCTCAGGCGGACTTGTCTCGCGCACTCACCGCTGGAACTGGTTTCACCAATTTGGGTCAAGAGCAACAGCAGTTGGGTACAGCGGGTCTGAAGACTATGGCTGACTACGGCGCTCAACAACAGGCTCAAGGTCAGAAGTTGCTCGACTACCCAATGGCGCAAGCACAGCAATTTGCAAGTTTGTTGAGAAACACCAATGTGCCTATGGGTACAACCACACAGTCAACTGGTTCCGAAGGCTATTCCAACAGCCCGTTGTCACAGATTGCTGGCTTGGGTTCTTTGGTCGCTTCGTTGTTTCCAAACACAAGCGTTGCAGACGCACAAAAAGCCTATTACGACAGAGGCGGCAAGCCTATTGGCGATGGCAACGCCAAGGGCGGCGTAATCCGCAAAGCCTCTGGCGGTGGTGTACGTCTTGCTGATGGCGGAATGGCTCCAACTGGCGCAGAATATCACGACGGCAACGGAAATTTTTACGATGTCGATGGCTACTTAGTGGGGTAAAGAATGGCAATTCCAACACAAGGTGGTTTGGGTCAAGCCTCCGCCGCTCAAGCAAAACCACCACCACAGCAATCTGGGGGTAAATTTGACACGAGCGCGGTGCAGGCGGAAAACCTAGAAGAGATAAGCAAATCGAAACCAACTGGGTTAAAAGATAAGATTGTTGACGACCTTGGTGACCAACGCGAGGCGATGAACGCCGCATTGGTGCGTATGCGGGCAAGTTTGGATGACCGCAAGAATAGGATGTTTGACCCTGTATTGATGCAAGCGGCTTCAGGCTTCTTAAAACCCACTAAGACAGGCTCGTTTGGCGAGTCTTTAGGTAATGCCGCAGAGGGCGCTGGAGTTGCCTCAGAGCGCGAACTGATTCGTGACGCGGAAAATTACAAGTTGGAAATGGAGCTTCTTGGTAAAGAGCAGGAGTTTCGCCAACAGTTAGGTGGCGACCAATTGATGAGCGCGTTGCTTGGTGGGCCAAGGACGGGTGCATCTACTACCGCACCTCCTCCTGCAAGTGGAGCAGTGATGACGCAGACGGGCGCTCCAAGAGTACCCAACACAGCATCCCCAGTCAATTTGACAACCACGTCAGGTCAACAGCAAGTTGTGTCAGGTGTGCGCGAAGGTCGCATTCCAGTTACCGATGAATTATTGATGCTTGCAAGTCGCGTTGCCCCAAAATTGCTTCCATTCTTTCAAGAGATGCGTAAGTCTCAAGAAGAGCAAAAGAAAAACGCCATTGCTCAAGGCGAACTTGATTTCAAACGTGCCTCCGAAAAACGCAAAATTGTTCCTCGCGGTCTTCGCACTGAGCGTGAAATGAATGCTAGTGAGTTTGCAAAATATGAGGCGGCAAAGGAGCAATATTTTGCTACTGGCGATGAGCAAGCGTTGCTTGCCTTCTATGACAGCAAAGGTTGGTTGGAACCTGAGCAGGTGCGTGGTCGCAAGCCTCTAAAAACTGGTGAAGCGCCTGAGCCAATCCCTATAGCCAAGTCTCCGTCTGAGGCTAAGGCTAGTGAGGAGGCTCAAATACAGACTGAAAAAGACCGCGCTAAAGGTGCTGAGGAACTTGCAACCAAACTTCGCTTACAGGCTGAGGCGGCATTTGCAAACACAATCACGGCTGACGACATGATTGGTTATGCAAAGAACAATCCAAAGATATTGGATGCGATGAACAAACCCGGCGTCTTTGGTGCAATTCTTCGTGCGTCTGAACAGGGCATCAAGGTTGGTGACTTCAGCGTTAGCCTTCCAGCCAAGACTCTTGCTGAGGCGAACCTTGACACAAATGATTTGGCGGCTTTGCAAATTTTTGCTCAAAAGTACGCCGATTTGCAATCGCGTGGTCGCCAGTTGAACAGAACGCCGGGCGAGGGCGCTATCTCCGACTACGAAACCAGACTGCTTGGAGCCATCTACGCTCTACCCACAGACAGTCAGCGTGCTGTTATTCTTAAATCTGAAGCGCTCAAGTTGCAAAGTATGTTTGATGAAGACCGCTTTGCTTTGTGGAAAGAGAAGAGAAAGCAACCCGGCTACACCTACGACGACTTTACTACGGACAAAGAGTACAAGGCACTTAAAACCGAATACAAGAAAACTCTTGACCGAGTGCGTGAAGAAAACTTGGATTTGCTCACGCCAAAGAAAAAGGCTGACGCTTCCAAGCCTCCTGCGGCTCCGCCCAAGCCTGCGGCAGTTCCTCCCGCTTCAACGCCAAACCCAACGCCTCCAGCTAATGAGTTGCCGCATAAAAAATTTGAGCGGGAAAAAGCAGAGCGTGAAGCACGCGAAAAAGCAAAAGGAACCTAATAATGGATAAAAAAAAACCAGTATTGGATTTTAAAAAACTTACCGATGAGCAATTTAAAATTGCTGAGTTGGTTGTTGAGGCGGCTGAAGCATACAAGATTGACCCAAATTTGCTTTTGGCGCAGGCTTTCCGCGAGTCAGGGTTTAGGCATATACCCTCAGAAGACCCTGAAAGTGACGCCTTTGGCGTTATGCAAATTCGCCCAAGCACGGGGAAACTAAATAAGCTGGGCGATATAACGGATTTGCGAACCAATGTATATGGTGGCGCTCAATTGATGAGAAACTACCTTGATGAGTACAAGTCGCCAGAGGCGGCGTTGCTTGCGTATCACCAAGGGCCGGGCATTGCGGAGACCTATATCAAATCAAAAGGTGACCTCAAAGCGGTTGGCTCCAAAGGCTTGGACTATGTCATCGACATTGGCAATAACGGTGGTTTTGGGCAACCAACAAAAGCCGAAGGCGATGCAGATTCTTCAAAGGAACCAAGTCGTTATGAGTCTTATCAGTCTGAGGCAACAAAATTAAAAACCGAACAAGCGGCAAGAGAAGAGGAGGCAAGGCTAAACCCCCCACCTCCAAAGCCAAAGACTTTGCTTGACAGAGCAATTGAGTCTGCCGATAAGATTGACCCAGAAGAAGCGGCGCTTTATGCGGCTGGAGCCAACGCTATTTTGCCAATGTTTACCAACCCGCAAGTATCTCCGAAGGTTGATACGGGCAAAGCGGTTGAAGCAAACCTATCTGCTCAAGACAAATTAGAGTTGGCTCGTCGCAATTTTCAAGAATCCGCTCCTCAAGGTATGTATAGCCTTGAAGAGACCTATAGGCAAAATCAAGACGAACTTGAGCGCATCAAGAATGAACAGCGGTTGGCTCAACAACAACAAAGGAACTTGTCCAAGGCTCCGTCAACAATAGAAGCACCATCGTCTTCTTTGGTATCTGAAGCGCCTTCAAGAACAAAGGCTGGGGCATCTGGTGCATCCAATTGGGTTCGTGCAATGGGTGAGGACGTTCCTGACGTTCTTGCTGACCAAGCTGAAAATATGCGTAAGGACAACCCTCGCGGTGGTCAGGCAATCATTGATAAAGATACAGCGGCTCGTCAACGTCAACAAGCGCTTGGCTTAGGTGATTACGGTTTGACGCGCACTGCTGGCGGTGTGCAATTGGCTTTGCCTCCCACTACTGTGGCAGAACGTCAAGCGGACATAGACAAACAAAACCAAACAAATCAAGCAGAGGTTGAGCAAAGAGCCGAACAGGCGCGTATCCAGCAAGCTGTGCAAGCCCAACAATTGGAACAGCAACGTCTAGCCAATGAAGCCGAATTAGAACGCCTGCGCCAAGAACGTGTAGCGGCAGGTCAACGACAAAATGTACTTGCCAGCCAAACAAAAACGGCGGCTCCATTACAAAAAGCGTTGACCACGGCTGAGACCAATGCGGAGATTGCTCGACGCAAATTGGCAAGGGCGCAAGAACAACCAAATGCGTTTGGGCGCACATTAGAGCGGGCAGGCATAGCCTCAACAGGCCCTTCAAAGATTGGCGCTTTGCCAAGAGCGGGTGTGGGCGCGGCGGCTGGTTATTTTGGCGTAATGAGTTATCAAGAAGCCTTGAAGCGGTTTAAGGCTGGAGATACCAGTGAGGGTGTTTTAAAGGCTTTACAGGCGGGTTCTGCGGCGGCGGCTATGTTGCCCCCAGCAGGCAAGGGATTGACCAAGCTAAGGGGTCTTGGTGCGCTTGGAGCCGTCGGTTCTTATGGATATGACGCCGCTAGACGTATATTTAAAGACGACCCAAGCGGAGAATAATTTTTAGGAGCAGTTGCCACTCTCCTCTTTGCCCCCCTTAATCGGGGGGCTTTTTTTATACAGGTCGTTGATTTTCTAAGGCTTCGCCAACTGCGGTGTTCATGCTTTTGACAATTCCAACGCAACGAGCGTGTTCCTGTCGAGCGCACTCAACATTCACATATGACTCAATGTTGTGCGCAAACTGCATGATGTCTACCTCGTCCGCAATTAAGGGGTCTTTGCGGGGTCGGTCGCTCTGAAAGAAGATTTGTTTGATGGTTTCTTCGCTTAACATTTTTACTCCTTACTTGTGTGAATTTTTAAGTTGCCAAAATTGAAGCAGGTTGACAAACATCTTCCAACCACGGTCAAGGTCTTCAAGGCTCCACTCGCGCACCACGACGAGGTCAGGAACGCTACGAGAGACAAAGACGTTGGCACAGCGGGCTTTGGGGATACCTAAACCGACTCTATAAGCTGAGAGTTGCATGAGGTGTTCGTCGTATCCATCAACCTTTGTGGGGTCTGAAAACTCTTTGGTTTTGATGTCAGCAACGATGCCTTCTGCGTCCCCAGAAAATAGGTCGCACTTACCGCCAAAACCGAGTTCATGTGCGAACGAGCGCTCAGAGACCCATTGTTGTTGACCGAAGTGTTTGGTGATTGCAAGGTCGCAGGCTTGGACACTTTCGTGGTGCTTGCCTGTCGGGTTGTTTTCATAAAAGCCTTGAATAGATGCATGAATGTCAGTTCCCGCATCCGCCGCCGAACGACCCTGTTCTTTTGAGTCATTAATTATTCGGTCGATGTACTCTTTTTCAGGTTCGTCGGGTCGACGAGGAAGGGTAAGCGCGGCAAGCAACACCTGTTGCTGTAGCCACGCCAATAGCGCTGGTTTAGCGGCTACGTTTAGCACTGTCGTTACCGACGGCACTAGGTTCATTGTTCTTGCGTCTCTAAGCGTGGTATTACGGGGTGAGCCGTCCTTCTTAGATGGCACAGTGTACTGCGGCAAACCGTCGCGGGTGTACCAATGATTGGACTCGCTGGCGCGTATCGTTGGGGTTGTGATGGTCATTTGCGAGTTCTCCGAACTACTTTCTTGGCAGGTGCGCGACCACGAGGTTTGGGTGCTGTCTTGATGTGTTCTGCATATGCCGTATCAAACTGCTCGTCAACGTGCTGTGTGAACCCGCGCAAAATCTCTTGCTCTGCATCTTGTTGCAGTTGCTCAATCAAGCTGTCTGCCTTTTGCTGTATTGCCTCAATCAAAAATTGAACATCAGTTATGGTTAAGTTCATGTGTTTCTCCTATTTAAATTCTTGGGCATCTGCCCAGTTGTACCAGCGCGTGACAAACTTCTTGAGGTCATCAAAAGAATTGCCACGCACCCTAAAACGTCCATCCAAGCAAAGTTGCTCAAACTTCTCTACCACCGTCTCGCCATCCGTGTTGCCTTGGATGATGACTACGGTGAACTGAGGTTGCTTTGCCAGATTGCGCAGTAGCAATCCCTGTCCTTGGCTGATGCCCTCACGTTCGCGCTTCCACTCACCAACAAAGAATTTGCACTTGCGCTCAAATACCATGTCAATGTTGCAGGGAGTCGCTTTCGGGTTGGTTTCAATCAGTCCCTTGAACTGAAAGAAGTCAACGTGCGTCGCGTGTTGGTTGCGCATCAGTCGCATGGTCAGAAGGGGATGTCGTCGTCCATGTCGTCAAAGCCACTTGCGGCGGCTTTAACAGGCGTTGGAACGCTTGATTTGCCTCCGCGTGCCTGCCACTCAGGGGATTTGCCAATCTTCTCCTTGAGACCGTTGCTGAAGCTGTCAAACAGCGTCATGTCAGGCTCGTCGATGGAGAACATCTTCAAGTCGTTGTGAGGTTCTGGCATACCTACCTTCTTGATTGCTGGGGGTACAGACATGATTGCGGCAATGTTGGTGTATTCCTTGCCGTTGTTGCCCATCGCCTTGATGACCGAGACCATTGCCCATACGCCAAGCACGTTCTTGAGTTCAAAGCCACGCAACTCGTCTGCGGTGAACTCCTTGCCTCGCCACGTTTGCAGGTCTTTGCGCAAGGTCGCCTTCTCCGCAAGCGAGAGCGTAAAGTTCTTGCTGATGGACATAGGTTCGTTCTTGGCGGTAACAATTGATTTGCCAGTCTCGTCTTCCCCATGCACCTCAAACTGCAACATTACTTTGGGTAGGTGCTTGACCGTTCCAAGGTAGGTTGTTTCTTGGGTTCCCAAGTCAATGATTCGATAACATCGTGCAAGATGCATCCCCTGTGGTACGGGGGTAAACTCACCGCCGCCTCCGCTTTCTTTCGCTATTAAAGCCATTATTCGCTCCTGATTGATATGGTTTCTAAGGTCACAATTGGACGCTTGGGCAACCCGCATTCACTGCGAATAATGTTCCAATCGTCCCCACTAGCAACGCCCGCCTCAGCCCTTTCCAGAGCCTCCTCAAGCATTTGCATTCTTTCCAACATAAGTTGGTGCATTTCACTTTCGTCGTGCATGGTTCGCTTTCAAGTTAAACACGGCTCAGTGTATCATGTTTAATATGGTCTTGCACAACTTTTTTTTGTAGTGTATGATTTGCTTAAACAAGAAAGGAACACAATGACACTCAGAGAGTATTTTGCAAATAAGCCGAGGGGGTCAATGATAGCGATGGCACGCAAGTTGGGAATCAGCAAAACGTGGTTTTCATTGATTGTTACGGGGCGACAACTGCCTAGTCCCGAACTGGCACGCGACATAGAGTTGCACACAGGCAGGAAAGTGAAGAGGGCGGAACTTCGACCCGACATTTTTGGAAAGACAGCGAAATGATATGGTACAAATTTCACATCGGGGACTATCTTACGCACACGATTCATCTCAGTGATGCAGAGGATTTGGCGTACCGACGCCTGCTTGACCTGTACTACATGAGTGAGAAGGAAATCCCACTTGAAACCGAATCGGTTGCTAGGAAAATACGCCTAGATTTAGACATAACCGAATCGGTTTTAGGTGAGTTTTTTGAAAAGACGTCAACAGGGTATTTTAACAATCGTTGCCATGTCGAAGTTGCCAAATATCAACATCAAGTTGAAAATAATCGACAACTCGGAAAGCGAGGCGGCAGACCGCTTAAAAGCGAATCGAAAACCGAATCGGAACCGAACACAAACCCTAACAGAAACAGAAACAGAAATAGAAATACCATATCGTCGCAAACGACATCAACACGATTTGATGAATTCTGGTCTGCTTGGCCTACCTCCAAACGCAAGGTTGCAAAGTCTGAATGCCAGAAGAAGTGGGCAAAGGCTGGGTTGGACTCTGTGGCTGAGACCATCATTGCGCAGGTCAATGCCCTGAAGGTCACCGAGCAGTGGACGACGGGCTTTGAGCCTGCACCCCTGACGTACATCAACCAGCGCCGCTGGGAAGACGATGCAGGCACGCCAGCCGTGAGCAGGAGAGTGATATGAGTGAAGTCGAATTCAAGTTTATTAAATCGCCTGAATGGTCTGAATGGCAGTGCTATTTGTTTGGCAACAGACCCAACGGCACGGGGATGGTTTATCGACCAAATAAAGGGCAAGAACCAAATTGGTTTGTGCGCTGGATGATGCGCGTCTGTTTTGATTGTCTGTGGGTAAAGGATAAGAAATGACCCCCGTAGAACGTATGTTGGGTATGCTGACAAAGGTCAAGGGTCGCAATGGGTCTTGGACGGCTTGTTGTCCAGCGCATAACGACAAGGGGCCATCCCTTGCAATCCGTGAGAATGAGGATGGTCGAATTCTTCTACATTGCTTTGCTGGGTGCGAGACCTTGAGCGTGGTGCAGGCGCTGGGCATGGACATGACCGACCTGTTCCCCCCAGACGACAAGCGACGCGAATATCCAGTCGAAGGAAAGAAGAGCATGAAGCCTGCTTTTTTTGCCAGCGACTTGATGCGCATTATTTCCTTTGAGGCTTTGGTTGTGGCAATTTGCGCTTACGACATGAGCAAGGGTAAGAAACTGAGCGAGACCGACAGAGAACGATTAAATTTATCCCAACAGCGAATTGAAGAGGCAATTAGATATGCAAACGTCTGACGTACAAAAAAGAGCGCAAGAACTTGATGAGGCTCGACGCATCCGCGTAGTTCGACCTGAAGACGTTGACTTTGAGAAGTACCTTAAAGCCAACGACGTTGCGCAGAAGGTGCGTGGCGCACATGAATTTTTGGATGAGATTGAAGATGAGTTGGCAAGTCCAACCAAGGACGAGTTCCAAACGATGCCGTGGCCTAAGACCCACGCAGGTTTTCGGTTTAGGGCTGGCGAGGTGACGTTGTACGCAGGTGGCAACGGTGGCGGCAAGAGCATGGTCACTGGTTTGATTGCGATGGGTCTCATCAAGCAAAAGCAAAAGGTGATGATTGCCTCGTTTGAGATGAAGCCCAAGCGCACGTTGTATCGAATGCTTCGGCAGTTTGCTGGCGAGAATATTGATGCGCCTCGCTATCTTGACAAAGCTAAGTACATGACGAGCCTGATTGACCGCATGAGGCGCTACGCCCATGAGTTCATGTGGCTGTATGACCAACAGGGTACGGTGACAGCACAGCAGGTGATTGCTGTATCGCGTTACAGCGCAGTTGAGTTGGGTGTGCAACACATCTTCATCGACTCGCTGATGAAGTGCGTGTCTGGTGAGGACGATTACAACGCGCAAAAGTCTTTTGTTGATGAGTTGACATCGTTGGCTCGTGACCACAACGTACACATTCACTTGATTCACCACATTCGCAAGTTGGCAAGCGAAGAGGTCAAGCCAAACAAGAACGACATCAAAGGCTCAGGCTCAATCAGTGACCAAGTGGATAACGTGTTGATGGTGTGGCGCAACAAGAAAAAAGAACACGACGCTCAGAACGGTTCCGTTGACCCGCTCATTCCTGATGCTTACCTGATGTGCGAAAAGCAAAGGAATGGCGAGTCAGAGGATTGGTATTCGCTTTGGTATCACAAGGAGTCTCAGCAGTTTATTGAGCAACATGACTCGTACCCAATGTCGTTTGACGCGGGAGGGAGATTTTGAATGAGGGGCAAGAGGGTCAAGGAGCGGATGAGCATCGTCATCGTTGTCTCGTTCGACACATCATCAAGATGCGGCTTGAAAATCGCGATAGCGCATACCGTTGGTTCAATGGTCACACTGACAACCTTGGGAGACGTCACAAGGGATGGAACGAACTTCATCCCAAGTCACGACTTGAAACGGATGTTAGAGACCAATGGGCAAAGAGCAATAGAGGTAACACAGGAGAATGGAAATGAAATTTAAAAAATTAACCAAGGTTAAAGAAGATGTTATTTTTATTGACCCCTTGACAATGAAAAAAATATGCTCATTAAATGAATGCATTAACAAGTTTGACACTGTTACCGAGCAGGCATTCAAAAGAATGAAGCGCGGTGTGGAGTTTGACCTTGTCCAGCAATTTCATGTTTGTAACGAGTGTGGTCGCAGACACGCCTCACACACGGACAAGCACAAAAACTATAGCAATTTTGTATCTGCTTGCCGTGACAACTTAATTCCTCTTACGCAAGCGAGAAAATTGCATGATTGAAATAACACTACCGTGGCCTCCTACGGTCAACACCTATTGGCGCAACTTTAACGGTCGCACCATCATCAGCGCAAAGGGGCGCGAGTACCGCAAAGCTGTTGCTGACCAAGTGCTGATTCAAAGAGCCGCCAAGCATATTGACTACGCAATGAAGGTGGAGATTGAATGCTTCCGCCCTGACCGTCGTCGTCGCGACTTGGACAACTTGTTGAAGGCTTTGCTTGACTCAATGACCCATGCTGGTGTGATGGAGGACGACGCATTGATTGAAGACCTGCGTGTGTATTGGGCGGACGAGGTCGGTGGCATGGTCAAGGTGACCATAGAAGGGATTGAATGAAAACCGAACCAGACTTAATTGACATTTACGCAATGTTCGCTTTAATTGCGTTGATGCAAAAGCCTGTGAAGACTAAATCAAAGATTGACATTGCTTACGAGGCTTTTGAGCAGGCGCAGGCAATGATTGATGTGAGAGAAGACTTTATAAAAAAAAGGAGTGATTGATGGAAACACTGTTGAATATTTTTGGTTTGTTTTTTTTGGTGTCAGGAATGGCGGCTTGGTTAATTGGCGGTTTTGTTGCTTGGTTTTATTGGTCTTGCCAACAACCACCAGAGGAGTTGTAAATGTTTGATTCTTTCGGAGATTTTTTTTGGACGTTCATGGCTATGTCTGGATTTATGTTTTGGATATGCCTTGCAATTTTTCTTTTTTTAGTTATTAAGCGTAATCGCGATAAAAGGAGGATTTACTAATGAGTGAAGACAGAGACCCGCACAAGGCGGTTGACTACATCTTGCTCAACGGCAAGAAGTTTGCCAAAGCCAAAGCTGAGAGGTGTTACATCGAAGAGTTTCGTAAATCGCTCAAAGCAATACTGATGAAGCGAAGCATGGAGAGTGCTATCGGTGCGCAAGAGCGCGAGGCATACGCGCACCCAGAGTATGTGCAACTTCTTGAAGGGTTGCGCGAGGCGATTGAGATAGAAGAAAAATTGCGTTGGGATTTGTTGGGCGCTCAAGCCCGCGTAGAAATCTGGCGCACAGAACAAGCTAACAACAGGGCTGAGGGCAAGGCAACTTTATGAATTCTTTTCAATGGGGAGTTATCCATTGTTTGGCTTGGGTGGTTTGCTTGGCTGATGGGTGGATTCTTCACAACCATGTTTTGTTTTTGGTTGGGTTATTCTTTTTGTTTTATTCACTTTGGAAGGTGACTATGTCGATAACACCAGAAGACGAGGAGTTTGAGCGCATTGAGAAGGCTCAGGGTTGGCGCAAGCGTCAGATTGAAGAACTTAAGCCTAAGACGGCTCAAGAGTTCTACGACGAGTTGCGCAATACCGTCTTGGAGGAGGTTGCGGTTGAGTTTGACAAGATGAGGGGCGGGGGTGATACCACGGCGTCATTTGCGGTATTTATCCGAGGGTTGAAGAAATGACCACAAAGGCAGAAAAAAAACACATGAGTAGGGTGGCTGAGTTGGGGTGCGCGGTATGCAGAAGGTTTGGTCTTGAGGGAACCCCTGCCGAACTGCATCATCCAAGGGCATTAGCGGGGGGCTGGGGGCGCTCAAACCACATGGACGTCATCCCACTATGCCCAGCCCACCATCGCGGCTCCTTGAGCGGCATACACGGGGTCGGGACAAAGGCGTGGCCTAAGCTGATGGGGTTCACTGAGCAAGACTTGTTGGACGACACCCGCCGCCTGCTGGGCATTACGGTTTGCGAGTAAAGCGGTTGTATTTTTGCAACATTAGGGTTTTCCTTAGAAATATTTTTAAAAAGTTCTTGTTGACACGTTTAATTTGAGATTAAACTACCATCACTGACAGCAATCAGGCAGTCAGGCAACTAAACGAAAGCGAATCATGAAATCAAACGACATTCAGTTCACAGCAGTAGACACACTCGGCAACCTCTTGGCTCAGATTGCTGAGTTGACTAAGCAAGCCGACGCCATCAAAGACAACATCAAAGACACCGCCTCTGCTGGTGGCGACAAAGTTGTTGAGGGCAACCTCTTCAAAGCAACCTACATCGAATCCAACCGCTCAGTGGTCGACAACAAAGCCTTGTTGGCTGAGTTGGGCGCGACTGCCGAGCAGATTGCCCGTCACACAAAGACCACTGCGGTGTTCTCTGTCAAGGTCACATCACGTTAATCAACCCGCCCCTTCGGGGGCATACAGCGAAGGAAAACCAAATGACAAAACTTACTTTTAGCGATTTTCAAACACCAGTCTTTGAACAAGGGTGTGACGGACGGGACGGCGACTTTGAAGCCCCTTATTACCGCGTTACAGCGTTCTGTCAACAGGAGGGTATGGATTTGATTGTTGCCGAATTTAAATGGGATGGTCAGAATTCCAACAGCGCCCACTGGAAGGCTCAAGCCAAAATCATGGCTGACCTGTTTGTTAAACACATGAACACCCAATAAACCAAACGGGGGCTTGCCCCCATAACCAAAACGAAAGCGAATCGGTTATGAAACACGCGCAAGCAGATTACATCAACGCAGGGTATCGTTACGAGAAAGCCAACAGCGCCGATAAGGCGCGGGCAGTGGCGGAGGGCATCCGCAAGATGCTTCAAGATGAACACATCAACGACCAGAGCGATGCACGTTACTTTGTGGAGCGCGGTCGCAAGGAAGCAAGGGAGACAGCATGAACACCGACCACATCGTCCAAAACGCTAGAACTCAGCGCATTGAGTGCAAGCATTGCGGATGGACTCAGGCAGTCAAGATGCCTGTGCCTATCGACGACATCTTGGCTCAGTTTGACGCCTTCACAAAAGCCCATGAGGGCTGTAAGCGCCCTCCAAGCGAGGCGATGATGTCTGACTACATCAAGGGCTTTGACGCGGGTTACGCCTACGTCTTGAACGAAATTGAGTTGTGGCAGGCAAAAAATTACAACTGTAATTTTCCAATAGAGTCTGAAGACCTTAGTCTGCTTATGGCGCACCTAAGAATGGAAGGCAAGCCTCAATGAGATTCATTGAGTTGTTTGCAGGCATTGGTGGGTTCCGTCTTGGCTTGGAGCAGGCGGGACACCAGTGCGTGTGGGCAAACGAAATACTAGAAAAGCCAAGGAGAATTTATGAGCGGAACTTCGGACACCAACCTGACCCAAGAGACATTAGAACTGTTCGACCCGATGACATCCCCGATGCCGACCTTCTATGCGGCGGATTCCCGTGCGCGACTTTCAGCGTTGCTGGAAAGCGCTCTGGATTCTCGACAGAAGATACTCGCGGTACTCTCTTTTTTGAAATCTGTCGCGTTCTCAGAGACAAACGAATACCTTATGTTTTCCTTGAAAACGTCAAAGGACTCCTCAACCACGATGGGGGAAGAACCTTTGCTGTCATCATCTCAAGTCTTGATGAACTGGGGTACGACGTTCAATGGGAAGTTGTTAACAGCCAGAATTTCGGAGTCCCGCAACATAGGGAGCGGGTATTCGTTGTCGGACATCTTAGAGACCGACCCCGACCCCAAGTATTTCCTCTCGGACTCTGCGTTTCAAAAGATGTTCTCGAAAAAGAAAAAGGAACGCAAGGAGAAGTTCGAGGAGGAGAACCCGAATCAGGACGACCTGTTCTCATGCCTTTTGTGACTGGTAAGGTCATGCAGTTCAAGAGCGTGTTCCCTACGCTCGACGGTCACTACTGGAAGGGTATTCAAAACAATCAGGGGCGCGGTGCTGTGATGCAGGTACGCCCAGTGTTGACGCCCCACCGAGAAGAGAAGAGACAAAACGGTCGTCGTGTCAAAGACCACAACGAGCCAGCGTTCACGTTGACGGCTCAGGATAGGCATGGCGTCATTGTTGGCGAACGCTTGCGTAGGCTTACCCCGCTGGAGTGCGAACGTCTTCAGGGGCTACCCGATAACTTCACCAAGTTTTACGAGGATGGCACGCCAGTCAGTGACGCAGAGCGTTACGAGCGATGCGGTCGTACCGTCACCATCCCAGTCATCTACGAGATTGCAAAGAGGTTTCCCTTATGAGTTCATGGACGTTTGAGACACCAGAGATTGCCGCAGGCTTTGATGCCCATGTGCGTGAGCAGTTGCCGTGGTATGACATGGTGACCGACGCGGTGGTGTACATCACGCGCAATTACCTTACCGAAGGAGGCAACGTGGTGGACGTAGGCGCATCAACGGGCAACATGATTGACAAGTTGATGCCCCTCCTGCGAGAGCGTAACGCCGAAGTGCTGGCGCTTGAGAAAAGCCCGACTATGGTTAAGGTGCTTATGAATCGTTTTGGGAATCATGACAACGTCAGCATCATAGAGGACGATATTCGCACAACTCAGTACCCTGCTCAGGTGTGCATTGTTTTCTTGACAATGATGTTTATCCCAGTGCATGACCGACAGTGGGTCATAGACCGCCTCAGAGCAAATTTGCGTGAAGGAGGGGCGCTAATAGTGGTGGACAAGGTTTGTGACCACGGCGGGTACTTTGCGACAGTCCTGAAGCGTCTTACGATGCAATTCAAGTTACAGCAGGGAGCCAAGCCAGAGGACGTGCTGGCTAAGGAGATGAGCCTTGCTGGAGTGCAGATACCCTTTGACCCTGCCATGCTGGGCGCGGATGCCAAGCAGTTCTTTCGGATGGGGGAGTTTGCTGGGTGGGTAGTTGAGGGTTAGGGAAAACACCTACAAGTTGCATGGTTTAATTTGATGTTATACTAACTTCACTGCAATAAGCAGGTCACAAACGAAAGCGACACACCATGACACACCCATTTGAAAAAGCAAATCTTGGCAAGGCTCCCTTCTCTTGCACCCACGTCACAGAGAATGTGTTTGCTTTGCCTGACGGCACTAGCAAGGCTGGCGGTTGCTGTGACTATTGCGGTACTGGCATTCGTTGGGAGTTTTGGATTAAAGGCTCCATCGCTGGCGCACGTCAGTTCAAGGTGGGTTGCGATTGCGTGGCTAAGACTGGTCGAGGCATTGAGAACTTTGAGAAGGTTCGCGCCGACCACACCCGCGCACGTCGTCAAGAAGGTGCTGAGAAGCGTGCAGAGAAGAAGCGCGAAGCCCGCAAGGCTTGGATTGATGAACAGCACGCCGCTAGAGCCATTGAGCGTGCGGCGGCTACCGAGGCATGGCGCAAAGAAAACAGCGTCTTGGCGGCACGTCTGGACGCTTACACGGGCGAGAATGATTTCTTGCGCTCAATGATTGAGCGTTTGGGTTATTGGGGAACCCTGTCCGAAAAGCAGACCGAAGCTACCGAGTCCTGCTTTGCCGCCATCGACCGCAAAGAGGCTACGCGTCTGACCAGCGAGTACATTGGCAACGTGGGCGACAAGGTCACCCTGACCATCACTATCGACCGCATTGTTAAAATTGAAGGTTATTACGGTACTAACTTTATCCACATTGCTCGTGATGAGCAGGGTAACGTCTTGACCTACAAGGGCTTGACCGACATTGGTTTGAAGGGTGAGACCAAAACCATTAAAGCCAGCGTCAAGGAACACACCCTGTACGACGGTGTCAAACAGACCATCATCCAACGCCCAAAAGTGGTGGAGGTGGCGTTAGGGTAAGCACCTACAAAAAGGGGGTTCACAACCCCCAGTTTGTTTATGCTAGAATTACACCACCAACAGCAATAACGCAGTTGGGCAATCAAACGAAAGCGAATTATGAACTTCTTCAAGACACAGCAAAACCCCCACGCCCCAGTCAACGTCATCGTTGTGGAAGTCAGCGACCAAGTGCAACGTGCAGATGGTTGGGTATCACGCCACGACTTCAAAACCTTTGAGCAGGCTCAAGAGGTGGCAGACGCCGCCAGCCGCTTCGAGGGCGTGGACTACATCGCCACCGACGCTGGTGACGGTTGTTACCCACGCTTCGATGTCATCAAAGCACCAGCCCATTCGGATGCCGTGTCCTACTACTTTAACGGCGACTCATACCCCTGTGGTTATATCAAGACCATCAGCAAGACTATGAAGAAAATCACAACAACAGAGGGTCAGGTATTCTACCGCCGTGGCAACACTGGCTCTTGGAAGATGAAGTGCTGGTCAATGATTGACGGTCATCACAATGACCGCAACCCACACTTCTGAAATCACGGGGGCGCAAGCCCCCCCAATAACCCAATCACAACCGAACAGAAAGCGAATCGCTATGACAAACGAAATTGACATCACTATTTACACAGAAGACCAGTCCCGTGTATCCGTCACCGAGTGGGACGATGGGGGCGCGTGGCTCAAGATTGGCGTAAAGAGTGGCGGTGCATACACCGTTTTAACCCGTAACGAAGCCCAGCAGTTGTTGGCTGGCTTACAAGCGATATTGGCAAAAGAGGTGACAGCATGAACAACATGGGCGACCTGATGAACGACATGGAGGCCGAACTGATTAAGCAGTTTAAGGCTATCACCCCAGAGCAACGCGCAGAGGAAGAGCGCCTGCGCCAGATTCAACGGGACTGGGAGGCGGCACACACCGCCATCGAGACTGATGAGGACAGAGCAGACTTAGAGGAGTATCCAGAGGAGGACGAAGAATGAAAGAAGAATCATTGCTTCAGAAGGTGG
>Ga0181350_1000133_pt1 | contig 22309 bp, 29 predicted proteins | sample Su13VDMM110DCMD_FD_130105 | JGI IMG/M metagenome (GOLD analysis project Ga0181350, IMG submission 130105) | Freshwater viral communities from Lake Michigan, USA - Su13.VD.MM110.DCM.D | ecosystem: Environmental > Aquatic > Freshwater > Lake | place: USA: Michigan | collected 2013-07-16
CACCCGGCAATCGAACCCCCGCACTTCTGGTCAGCGGATGCAAAAGCCCGCTTTGCTGAACTGCCCTACGAACTCCAGCTAGTCGTGCAGGAGAACGAAAAGGCAGGCTCCAAAGCGACCACGCAGAAGCTGGAAGAGGCTGCCCTCGCGAAGAAGGCGGCGGATGCTAAAGCGGAGGTTCTGGCCTCGCTTGCGGATCGGATCGAGGCGGCGGCTCAACAGGCCGAAACCACGTTCGCGAGCCGCTGGCAGGGCATGGGGCCAGCCGCATGGTTGAAGCTGTCACGCGAGAACCCCCAACAATACATCCAACTCAAGGCGCAGTACGAAGCCGAGCATGATGCAGTCCAGCGGGCACAGACCGCCAAGGACGCAGCGGAGCAGGTGCGGCGTCAGACTTGGCACACCGAACAGGCCGAAGCTCTCAAGACCCTAGCCCCTGACCTGGTTGATCCGGTTCGTGGTCAGCAGAACCGCGAGGAACTGCGGACCTACCTGATCTCTAACGGGGTGGCGGAACAAGACATTGCCAACGTCGGCGCGCTTGAAGTCACCGTAGCTTGGAAGGCCATGCAGTTCGACAAACTGCAAGCCCTGAAGCCCACCCTGAAATCACAGCCGAAAGCAGCCCTGCGACCCGCAGCGGCTCCCCCGGCAGTTCCCTCCGCACAGCGCGAAATCCAAACCCTCAAGAACCGGTTTGCCCAGACAGGCAGTCGGGAGGACGCGGTCGCGCTCATGCTCGCTGAAGAGCGAGTGAAAGGCAGAAAATAGATGACCGTTCCCTCGAATACGCAACAGACCTACGCGACCGTTGGCAATCGCGAAGACCTCGAAAACAAGATTTACAAGATCGCCGCCAACAAGACCCCGTTCACGTCGAACATCGGTAAAGAGAAGGCGTCCTCGACCTATCACGAGTGGCAAACCTTCTCGCTGCGTAGCCCGTCCGGCGACAACAAGCAGGTACAGGGCGACACGACCGCCGCCACCGCCGTCAAGACCACGACCCGCGTTGGCAACCGCAGCCAAATCTTCAAAGAAATGGGTTCGGTCTCGGGCACCCAAGAGGCCATGGATCACGCTGGCGTCGCCTCCGAACTGGCGTGGCAGAAGGTCCAGAAGGGCGAGGAACTGGCGACGGACATCGAGGCCCGTATGCTCGGCAACTATGCCTCGGTCGTGGGTGATGCTTCGACCGCTGCTGAATCGGCTGGCGCTCTGGCATGGCTGTCGTCCAACGTCTCTCGCGGTGCGGGCGGCTCCTCGGGCGGCTTCAATGCTGGCATTGTCGCCGCAGCTACCCCCGGCACCCAGCGGGCCTTCTCTGAAGCCCTGCTGAAGACCGTTCTGGCCTCGGCGTTCAACAACGGCGCGCGTCCCTCTCAAGCCTACATGAGCGCCACCCAAAAGCAGCAGTTCTCGGCCTTCACCGGCATCGCTGACATCCGCAAGGACGCTGGCAACGTTCAGGCTACCATCGTCGGCGCTGCTGACGTGTACGTCTCGGACTTCGGTTCGATCTCGCCGGTTCCGGTCCAGTACGGCCTGACCCGCGACGTGCTGCTGATCGACCCGGAGTATTGGGCGGTCGGCACCCTGCGTCCGATGAAGGACGAAATGCTCGCCAAGGTCGGTGACGCGATGCCCTTCCAGATCATCGCTGAGAACACTTTGGTGTGCAGGAACGAGAAGGCATCTGCTGTCATCGCTGACCTGACCTGATCGAACTGAGGGGGTGGGGCAACTCACCCCCTTTTTCCATTCACAATCGAAAGGGCCTGATGTGGCCAAATCCCAAGCAGAATTTCGCGGTGCTAATGCCGGTGATGTCGCAATTGTAGATGACCCCATTGTTCGTGTGCGCGTGCTTGAAGCCGGGGACGGCAAGATCAGCACCGGCAACCACACCAACCGTGGCGGTGAAGAGCTTTACGAGTACGAAGACCAGTTCGATTGCCTCAAGAGCATCGCTGACGGCCTCCGCGCTCGCCACTATGTCGAGATCGTCAAGAAAGCCGCTGAGAAGGCTGCCTAATGAGCGGCTGGCGGTTCGGGCACCAGGATAAGGACGGCATCGTCAAACACTGGCGACCGGACGGCTCGGGCGGCATCGAGGTCAAAATCTCGCAGGACGTGGCCCCGCTTCTGGACCGCAACCGCGCGATGGCCAACCACAACGACGGATATACCGAGAGCCGGGAAATGCGCCGCGTGGCGTCTGTCCCGGCCATCGTCCGTCAAAAATGGCTGATCGAGGAGGGCTGGGACATGATGGACCCGGCCCACGCCGACAAGCTGGCCCGCAAGCTCAATGATCCGGATTGGGCCTATCTCCGCACGGCTCCGGGCCGCATCGGTGTTTCTAACGGGGTGATGCGATGAGCCTCGACACATACACCGGCCTGAAGGCTTCGATTGCCTCCACGCTCAACAAGACGAACCTGACCGCGTCGATCCCTGACTTCATCACCTTGGCTGAGGCCGTGATGGCGCGGGAAATCACGTCAATCGGTCGGGTGGACAACTACGCCGACGTTGAGATTGGCGAAGACGGCTGGCGGCTTCCGTGCAGCGCCGATGAAATCGCCTCGGTGACCTATGCCGGAAACCCGCTGACGTACCTGTCCCCGGATCGGGTGGGCGAGGTCGTCAGCACCAACCCCGGTTTTTACACGGTGGACGGCCAGGTTCTCCGGCTGGCCCCGACCGGCACGGTCACGATCCGGCTCACGAAGAGCTTCTGTCCGCTGTCTGCCTCGGTGCCGTATAACTGGCTGCTGCGTGAGCATCCCGACGTGTACCTCTACGGCGCATTGCTTCAGGCCGCGCCGTTCCTGCGTGATGACGAGCGCATCCCGGTGTGGCGGTCGTTCTTCATCGACGCAATCAACAGCATCAATCAGCGCGAGATCAGACGCCAGATCGGCGGCGTTCTGCGTGTTCAATCCGGGCCGACTCCATGACCGCTATCACCTACACGGGCGCAACCCCCACGGTTGGCGCTGACGAAGACACATGGGGCACTGAACTCAACGTTTCGCTGGGCCAGATCGCTGCCGACCTGTCGATGCTCAACACGATGCCCGCCAATACGATCATGGGGCGCAACGAGGGCACGTCGGGCGAGGCTGAACGGCTGACCGTGGCGGAGGCCACGGCCATGATCAATGCGGTCGTGGGGGCGTCGCAATCGGTTGCGGGCACGAAGGGGCTGGTTCCCGCTGCTGCCATCGCCGCACAACATCAAGTGCTGACCGGCGCGGGCACGTTCCAAGCGGGCTATGGCCGTGCGTTCGGCTGCGTCATCACCAACACCAATGTGAACGGCTCGCAGCCGACCTTCACGAACGGCGTCAACGTGGCCAGCCTCTCGACGCTCTCGGTTACGGGCGCGCAAACTGCTTGCACAATCACTTTCACCAACAACTTGCCAAATGCGACGTATGGGGTTCACGTTCAATCAAATGGCGGGATCACCGCTACTGGCACGACCTACGATTCAAAAGCCGTAGGTTCTGTCCGCATATTCTGGGACAACACGGGTGGCACCGCCACTGAAATCAGCGTCTCTGGCTTCGCCTGATGGGCCTTATCACGCTGGACATCCCTCCGGGGGTTTACAGAAACGGCACACGGTACCAGTCCTCGGGGCGCTTCTACGACGCCGACCTGTGGCGCTGGCATGAGGGCACCGCTCGCCCTGTTGGCGGCTGGGTCACGCGTTCGTCGTCCGCACTGTCTGGCAAGGCCCGCTGCGCTATCACTTGGGTCAGCAACTCCAACGCGGCATGGACGGGCGTAGGCACCCACTCCAAGCTCTACGCCGTGTCGCGCTCGGGTTCGGTCAACGACATCACGCCGGTCGGCTACACGGTCGGACTTGCGGATGCGGTCTATGGCGGCGGCTATGGTGAGGGGCTGTACGGTCGCGGGCTTTATGGAACGCCGCGCCTCGGCTCGACGAACATCATCCCGGCGACGGTGTGGGCGCTGGATACCTGGGGCGAGTATCTGGTCGGCACCGCAGGCTCGACCATCTACGAATGGCAACTAAACGCCTCCACCGTCGCCGCGCCTATCTCCGGCGCTCCGACTGCCGAGTCGATCTTTGTCACCGCTGAACGCATCATGGTCGCCCTTGGGTCGGACGAAGACCCCCGCGCGGTCGATTGGTGCGATGCGGAGGACAACACCGATTGGACGCCCTCCTCGACCAATCTTGCGGGCGGCAAGCGGCTCCAGACGAACGGCTCGCTTCAGAGCGGGCACCGGGTGCGCGGCGGGAACCTGATCTTCACCGACGTGGACGTGTACTTCATGAAGTACGAGGGCCTGCCCTTCGTCTATTCGTTCGACCAGCTTGCCACGGGCTGCGGCGTGATCTCTAAAAACTGCGTCGCGACCGTTGACGACAAAGCCTATTGGATGGGCACCAACGGCTTCTGGACCTACAACGGCTACGTTGACGACCTCCCTTGCGCGGTGTCGGACTATGTCTTCTCCGACATCAACACGGTTCAGATTTCCAAGGTTTCGGCGTGGCACAACTCGCTCTGGGGCGAAGTCTGGTGGCACTACCCCTCGGCGGACTCCGAAGAGTGCGACCGCTATGTGTTCTACAACTACCACGAAAACCATTGGGGCATTGGCACCCTTGCCCGGCTCTGCGGCGTTGACCGGGAAGTCCTGCAATTCCCCCAACTGGTCGGGGCGAACGGCTACGTCTATTCGCACGAAACCGGAGACCTGAAGGACGCTCGCCAGCCGTTCGCCACGTCAGGCCCGGTTGAGCTTGGCCAAGGCGACACGACGATGGAGGTTCATGCCTACATCCCCGACGAAAACACCTTGGGGAGCATCGCGGCGTCATTCTCGGTGCGTGATTACCCGCTGGACACGCCGGTCTCGGTTGCGGCTGTGGATGCGGCGACGAAGACCGATCTGCGCTTCTCCGGTCGCATGGTGTCGGTGACCTACACGGGCGACGCTGACGTGGATTTCCGGCTCGGCAAGCCACGGTTTGACGTGAAGAGAGGGAGCGGACGATGAGCCTTCCGCGAGCACCAGGTGCCTACTCGAAAGACGATCAGGACCGCTTCCGCAAGACGCTCGATCAACGCGACACCGAAAACCGCAAGAAGCAGCAGGACGTGGAGGTCGCCGGGACTGAGCGGCTGATCCTGTCGTCCCCCAACGGCTCGCGCTGGTCGGTTGAGGTCAGCAACGCTGGCGCATTGTCGGCGGTGGCGCTGTGAGGATCGCCGTGAATGCCCTTCCGAACGGCGTGGAGGCGCAAGTCGAAGGAAAGCGGGCCGTTGTCAGCTACGGCGACCCGGAGGCCCCTACGGTCGTCTCTGTGGCTGTGGATGACGGCGACCTGATCCTGTTCCCCGACCGTTCGTACAAGCATAGCGATCTGGCGAAGATCCTTGGACTCGAAAGTTAGGGGCTGGATCGCCTCGGCCCTTAAGGGTTCGGGGTGGACGCCGGACGAAATCTGGCACGGCGTCCAGACAGGCGCTTTCCACCTGTTCATGCACGAAGAAGGCTGCATGGTCGGGGAGTTTATCACGTCACCTCGCCACAAGGTGATGCACATTTTTGCTGCGGGCGGGACACTCAAGGCGATGTCTGAACTTCTCCCCACCGTGGAGGCGTTCGGAAGACTTCACCGTTGCGACAGCGGCGGCGCTACGGGCCGCAAGGGCTGGGCGCGGTATCTCAAACGATTTGGCTACGAACCGGCAGATTTTGCCGTCTCGAAGGAGCTTTAAGACATGGCGCTTTCAATCGGCGGCAGCAAGCAGAAGTCCAAGGGTTCCTCGAACCAGAGCTTCGACCAAACCGCATCCACGCGGCTGTCGGATCGGTCTTTCGATATGCTGTCCGGTCGCTTGGGTGAGCTTGGGGGCCAGCGATACCAGGCTCTCGGTGCCAACGACTACCAGACCTACATGAACCCTTATCAGCAGGAGGTCATCGACGCGACCACGGCTGACATCAACGCCAACCGCGACCTTGCCGCCAATCAGCAACGGTCGGACATCGCGGGCGCTGGCGCGTTCGGGGACAAGCGGCGCGGCATCGCTGAAGCTGAACTGGCGGGGCAATACGACCGGACGCTTGCGACCACCCTCGGCGGGCTTCGTTCGCGCGGCTTCTCGGAGGCTCAAGGCGTGGCGCAAGACGAGAACGCCAACCGCAACCAGTTTGACGCCAACACGCAAGCCCAGATTAACCAGCTTCTTGCCCTTCTGGGTCAGGAGACGGTGACGAACACGCAAGGCAACTCGCGAGGCCAGACGCGCGGAACAACCACGGGGATGAACCTCGGCTTCACCTACGGAGGTTGATTGATGGGTTTGCTCGACACCGGCCAATATAATCGCCCCGGCCAGCCTCAACGCTACGGCCTTCTCGATCCCAACGTGATGGGCCTGATCCAGTCGGGAGGCCCGCGCGTGGCCCCGGCTGCTCCTGCCGCGCCGCGTCGCGACCGCGTGTCCGGTTGGCGTGTGTTCGACCGCGTTCTCGGTGGCCAGACGGTGACCGAAGGTCTGGATGCGGAGCGCGCCCGGCTGGAGGCTGAAGCTCTGCGGCCTCAAGCAAGGCAGCGCATGGAGGCCAACCGTGCGGCAGCGGCGGCAATGGGACCGGCTGCCTTGATCGCCTTCGACGCCAACCCGGAATCGTTCGGTGAAAGCCTTGGGATGCAGTACCGCCCCGTGACCACGGCTTCGGGCAGCATTACGTCCTACGGCCCCGGCGAAGGTGCGCGTCGCGTTGCCGCCCCCGTCGTCGAGCGGTTCGATGATCGGTTCGGTAGTTTTGACCCGCTTAACCCGCAGGCTGGCGCACGGTACACCGCTGCGCGCGGCCCGACCGAAGGCGAACGCATCGACGCGATTGTCGCGGAATCGGGACGCATCACCGCCAACCGTCCGGTTGAGCTTGCGCCGGGCGCTGTTGCGCTTAACCGGGACGGCACAGAATTCGGGCGGGGCGCTCCTCGCATCCTGTCGGCTGCGGACGGCACGGATTTGGTCGATGAGAACCGCAATCCGATCTACCAAAACCAGCGCGACGCCCCAACTACGCCCAGCCCCGCCAACGTCGAACTTCAAGGCCAACTCAGCGCGCTCGACACGGACGTTGACCCTGTCCTGAACGAAATGGTCTCGATGCTCGACTCCGGCGATGTCATCACCGGGCTAGGTGCCGATCAACGCCTTCTGGCCGCCCGCGCTGCTGCCGCCGTTGGCAATCAGGACGCGCGCCGTCAGGTTGCCGCGACGGAGCGTTATCTGAACATGGCCGGTCGCCTGCGTGTCGGCATGGCGAAGTCCCTTGGCGCTAACCCGTCAAACGCTGACTTGGCGGTCCTTCAGAGCGTCACGGCTGGCGACCTCGGCCAATCGGCTGGAGGCTTGCGGGCGACGCTGCAAGACGGTCAGGCGCTCTCTCAGCGCCAACGCGCCGCACTTCGGTCGCGGGTTGCTCCGGCTCAGTCCGCTCCGGCTGATATGCCAACGCCCGGCAACCGTCTGTCGCCGCAGGAAGCCGCCGCGCTGCCCCCCGGTACGCGCTTTATCGGCATGGACGGGATTGAGAGGGTTCGCCAGTGATGCAGCAAGACCCCTATGCGTCGATTGCCCGTCCCGTGGGTCAGGCTGACCCCTATGCGGGCATTGCCGCTCCGGTCGCCCCTGCTCCCGCTCCAGCCCGTCGACCAGCCCCCGCTCGCCCGCAGGCCGCACCGCGCGTTCCCTCGCCCGACATGGCCCCTGCGCGCCCTGCCGCTCCGGCTCTCGCGCAATCGGCACCGCTGAACGATCTCGGCATCACCAACGCCCAAGAGCGCGACGCCCTGATCTATCAAGGCTACACGCCAGAACAAGCCGATGCGTTCATGGCAGATAGCGCGCCGGTCGTGGGCTACGGTATTGTATCGTCGGAGGACATTACGCCGGAGGAAGCCTCGCGCCTGATCGCCTCGGGCGAGTACCAGCGCGACCCCGCAACGGGTGCTGTGTTCCGGGTGGTGGGATCTGAACCTGCCCCGGTTTCCCCTTCGCAAGCCCCCGCTCAAAGCGAAGGCTATCTGACCGCCCGCGCTGACGAAGAGCGCAAGAACCAACTGCTTGGCGATTTCGGCCAAACGTCCTTCACGGATCAGCTTACCGCGCCAATCAACGACGAACTCGGTTGGGCGGCAGGCTACGCCGGTCAAAGCGTCGATAACTTGTTCCGCCGCATGACGGGGCGCGATGTGGAGGTCGGCGCAATCGACCGCGCGCGGGCTATCCGCGACCTCTCGCGCGAGGGGCAGGATCAATACGAGCAAGATAAGCCCTTGCAAGCCCTTGCCGGTGGCCTGCTTGGCGGCTTCGCCTTTGCCCCGGCTCGCGGTGCTGCCGTTCCGGGCCTTGTGGGCCGTCTCGGTCAAGCCACTGGCGTCAGCGGTGCTTACGGCGTGGCTGAAGGTGACGGCGTTCTGGGTCGCTTCGGGTCTGGCGCTGCATCGGCAGGTGTAGGCCTCGCAACGGCTGGCCTGCTTGAGGGCGGCGGCGCTCTGGTTGGCCGCACCCTTCGCGGCAACGCGCAACGGGCCGCTGAACGTGTCGGCGTCGGTGCGACTGCTCCGGAACGGCGCGTCACGGGCGCGATTGGCCGCGCGCTTGAGCGTGATCAACTCAGCCCCGCGCAATACCTCGACAACCTCGCCAATGCCCCCGAAGGCCGTCTGCCGTTCCAATCGGGCGGCGAGAACCTGCTCGGCTCGGCCGAGACGATGGCGACCGCCCCCGGAAACGCTCGCCGGGCGCTTGTCGGGGCCGTGGAGGGCCAGCGAGACGAGGCCAGCAACCGTGTAACTGCCCGCCTTGCCGAGAGCTTTGGAGCGCAGGGAAACGGGTTCCAGGCTCTTCGCCAGCGCGTCGCCGCTCGGGGCGATGCCGCAAACACCGGCATGGGTGAGATCGAGAATGCTGTGGTCGCTCTGGACGATCAAGCCGTTCAGGCCCTCCGCTCGCGCCTGTCGTCCCGCGCGGTGCGCGATGCGGCGGAAGAGGCCATTGCTGAACTGACCCCCGAGGGCAGCGCGGCAGCCAACCGTCTGTTCGGCCTTGGTGAGCGGGTGGCTGATATGCCTGCCGGTGCGAACATCACCGTGCGGGAGGCGCAGGACATTTCCTACGCCCTGAAGGAAGCGGCGGGCCGTGCCTATCGCGGCGGCTTCAACAGCCGTGGAGAGGCCCTGCAAACCCTTTCCAACGCGATCCGCACCAACGCCCGCACTCCGGAGCGCGGCGGCGTCCAAGCCTATGACGATTGGCTCAAGTCGTTTGGCGATGCGTCAGAGGCCATTGAGGGCCAGCGCGTCGGGCAAAACATTTTCGCCAAGGCCAATGAGAAAAACGCCATGTCGGCGGCGGAACTCTCTGACCGCTGGTCGAAGTGGTCGGAACAGGCGCGCGAGAACTTCCGCCTTGGCGTTGGCGAGGCCGTGCTTGATCGGGTGCGCGGCAACGGCGGTGTGGCGGCTATGCGTCGCCTCATCCGCGACAACGAGATCGCTGATCGCATCCGCGTCGCCTTCAATGACGAAGATGCCTTCCTCGCCTTCATGCGGACGGCGGATGACGAAGTGTCAATGGCCAACACGGGGAGCCAGGTCATCGGCGGCTCCCCGACCGCTCGCCGGGCCGCTGGTCGCGCTGACGTAGAGGCTCAGGGCTTCGACCCGATGGCTATGGTTGAGGCCGCTGCGGACTTCACGAACCCCGTTGGCGCTGGTCGTCAGGCTATCCGGCTCGCCGCCAAGAATCTTCCCCGTAGGGACCGCTCAATCATCGGTGACGAGGAGCTGAACGGCCTGATTGGCGCTGCACTGTCAGACGAGGCCGCGATGACCCGGCTCCTTAACCTGATGCAGACGCAAGAAGGTCTGCAAGCGCGTGTGACTTCTCAGATGCGCCGGTTCGGTCTGCTTTCAAGCCCCGGCGCTGTCGCGGGCGGTCAAGAGCGGGCGCGTGGCCTGCTTACAACCAGCCCTTAATCTGAGCGTACCGAACGGCCAAAATGGCCAGCGGTGGGATCACAAACCACCACAGCGCAGGCCACGAGTTGATGATCGGTTCTCGTTTTCGAGCCTCTTGAACGACTTTGAACTGCCCCTCGATCACGGGCGGCGGCTTTTTTTGCATCCCCCACCCTACCACAACGGCGTTCCTTCGGGAGCGCCTTTTTCTATGGGCGCACATGACCTGTACCGACCTCGGCTTTGACGACTACGGAAACCTCCGGGTCAACAAGTCCGCCGACACCGAAGAGACCTTCGTGTTCCCGTCGTCCTACGACTTCACGGGGTACTCGGGCAGTTTCCAAATCCGCGCGACTGAGGCGGCGGCAAGCGCCCTGCTGTCTGTCACCACGACCGCAACGTCTAATGCGTCTGTCATCGTCTTTGACGACAACACAATCACGCTCCGGCTCAAGAAAGCCGACCTGACGACGCTCCCAAACGCGACGGACACCGATGACCCTTGGGAGGGTGTCTATCAGTTCGTCGTCACCGACACCGACAGCCTGACTTCCGAACTGATCAACGGCGTCCTGATTGCCGAGAAGGGGGTTGTTCGATGAGCAACGTGCAGGTCCAAATCGGCGGGAACACCGTTCAGGTTCAAGTGCAGTCGTCCGGCTTCGCGCGGGCTAATGCCGCCGTGACCGCTGCCGCTGCCTCCGCTACTGCCGCCGCCGCGTCCGCTGCGTCTGCCGCTGCAACCCTTGCCGCCGCCGCCCTGAAGGCGAACAACCTGTCAGACCTTGCCTCGGCGTCCACGGTGCGGACGAACCTGGGCGTGGCCATCGGCACCAACGTCCAAGCCTACAGCGCCAACCTCGACGAATACGCGGCGGTCAATCCTACGGCGGCAGGCCTTGCCCTGCTGGATGACGCAGACGCATCGGCGCAACGGACCACGCTGGGCCTTGGCTCCATCGCCACGCAAGCGGCTTCGGCGGTTGCCATTACGGGCGGGTCTATCGCTGGCATCACCGATCTGGCGGTCGCTGACGGTGGCACAGGGGCGTCGTCTGCATCGGCTGCGCGCGATAACCTCGGCCTGACCATCGGCACGAACGTGCAGGCATATGACGCCGACCTGACGACGTGGGCGGGCATTACGCCGGGAACGGGCGTTGCAACGGCCCTTGCGGCCAATGTCGGCTCGGCTGGCGCTTTCACCACGTTCAACGGCGCGGGCGGCACTCCGTCGTCCCTGACGCTAACCAATGCCACGGGCCTTCCCGTCGCGGGCGGCGGCACGGGAGCGGCAACGGCTGCGGATGCGCGGACCAATCTTGCGGTTGTCGGCACGGCGGCGCTGGCGGCGTCGACCGGCGCGGCGCTGGTCGGTGGCATCCAGTCGGGAACCGGCGCGGCTGCCGAGACGGTGCAGGCCACCAATCGCCGCGTGGTGTACTCCGACCAGTTCTCGACCCCGCAACAGGCCGTCACCGCTGCCGGTTCGGGCGGCACGGTCATCTTCCCGCGCGGCGCAACCACCACCCTGACGACGCCGATCTTGCTGACCGGCCTGACCAATATCCGGCTGGTTGGCTACGGCCACGCCATGCGAAGCGGCGCGACCCGGATTAACAGCTATATCGACTGCTCGGGTGCCACCAACGTCATCATCGAGGGCTTCAACTTCGATGGCCGCATGGCCGATATGCCTGTCTATACGCAGGCCGATTTCGACGCCAACAACCTGACGTACAATACGCCCGTCGTCGCCAATGGCGCGACTGCCTCATGGTCGAACATCACCGTTCGCGACTGCTCGATGACCGCGCTCTACACCAACTTCGCGTGGTTCTATCAGGGCGGCATCGTCAACGTCCAGAACTGCGTCCTCAACGCCCCGGTCTGCACCCAGACTTACAGCGGAACCGCCGCCGCTCAACAGTACAGCTTCGTCTATCTCCAGACGATTGAAGGCAAGATTTCGGTCACGGGAAACTCGTTCCTCGGGGCCGCGATCACCAACCCGGCGCTGGGCGTTAACGCGGTGTTCTACTCCGGCACGACGGGTTCCGTTTATATCGCGAACAACCGCGCGGAATACTGCGGGCGCGATAACGTCGGAACGCATCGCCTAGGCGTGTTCGACGGTTACGGCGACAGCGTGAACGTCACGGTCGAGAACAACACCTGCACCTTCGCTATGGGGATGTTTGCCCACCTGTCGGCCCATGCGCGGGCCAAGGTGCTGAACAACAACGTCATATGGTCTGCCAACTGCGAAGCGAGCTACAACGGGCTTCCGATTGAAAGCACGATCACGTTCGGCGGACAAAAGGGCTGTCAGGACATTCTCGTTCAGGGCAACACCTTTGACGATCCGAGCCGCCGCCATGCTCAAACGATTGTGCTGGCCGCCTACGACTACGGCACTCCCCTCACCAATATCCGCATTATCGACAACGTCATCACCAAGGCGACGCTGGGCGTGGGCGTTTTCGGGCCGCAGTACGACATCGTTGTTGAGGGCAACCGGATGCCTGACGCCACGGTCGGTATTCAGACGGGCGCTGCGCCGGGCGGGGTCACCCTGACAACCACGCTCGGGACCGAGGCTAACGGCGTCTATGACCGCGTGTTCATCCGAAACAACTTCATTCGTGAGATTGGGTCGGGCGGTAACGGCATTTCGATCAGCTACGGCACGTTCACGACGGCCACGGTCGGCTACATACTGGTTGAAGGCAACGACCTGCAAACGGCGGGTGGAGCGGGCTACGGCATTATCTTGCTGGGTTTTTCGACCAACACGGCCCGCAACGAGATCATCGCGCGGAACAACCGCGTCCGGGGCTACGGCTATCACGCCTATTTCCGCGATGGCGGTTATTTCACCTGGCAGAACAACAAATGCTCAAACCCCGCTACCGGCGATTATAACGACGGCGGCGGATGGCTGACGCTGGAGAAAACCGGCAACCGTTTGAGCCTTGCGGGTGCGCGGCTGGGGTCGGCTACGCTGGTCGCCGGAACCGTCACCGTGTCCAGTGCGGAGATCAGGACGGGCGACACCGTCCGGCTCATCCGCAAGACGATTGGCGGAACGCCTGGTTATCTGTCGCTTGGCACGATCACCAACGCAACCTCGTTTGTCATCAACTCCAACAACGCGGCGGATACGTCGGTCGTTGATTGGGAGATCGTACACTAAACTTCGGCTGGGGAAGGTGCGCGAACACCTCCCCCAGCCTCGGGCCAGTGACGACCCGAGCCGCGCGGCCCGGCACCCTGACACCACCAATCCTTAAGAGCGAGTGACCCGCTAATGACCATCGGTTCCTGGATCGCATTTGCGGGCCTATTCTTTGCCATTGTCGTCCAGACGATTGGCCTTGCGTTCTGGCTGGGGGGTATGTCTGCCCGGCTGCGGAACCTTGAAGGCCGTCCGCAGAACGATGACTGCGCCACTCAGCTCGCAGCCCTGAGCGCCACACTGGCGGCTATCGACAAGTCAGTGGAGCGCCGCTTTGCGGACCTTGAACACACAATGAGAAACCTGCTGCTGGGGACCATCAAGACGGGTCCGCAGCGCAGGAAGGCGGCGGCTGATGACTAACCTCCTTCGCAATGCCCTGATGGGGCCGGGGCATACGTCATTTGACGCCGCCCGCATCCTCTGGGTCGTCGGAACGGTCGCCTTCATCATCGGGGCCATGACGTTCCAAGGGATCGCCGTGGCCAAGGGTCAGGCGTTCAGCATGATCGAGTTCGGGACCGGATTCGGCGGCGGACTGGCGACTATCCTCGCTCTGGGCGGGGCGGGTATCAGCCTGAAAGACCGGGGTGTTGCTAGGGCCTCCGCGACGCTGGCGACCGAGGCTCCAGCCTCCCCGACCGTCTAACCACATTCTTTCAAAATCACCGGAGTCCGCCAATGGATGAAGCAACCCGCTTTGCCCGCTCGCTGGAGCTTGTCCTCAAGCATGAGGGCGGGTTCGTAAACCATCCTGCTGATCCTGGTGGGGCCACGAACAAGGGCGTCACCCAGAAGACCTACGACGGCTGGCGTCTCTCGCAAGCCCTTCCGAAGAGGTCGGTGCGCTTCATCACGGTTGCCGAGCTGACCGCTATCTATCGCAAGCACTATTGGGTGGCGGCGTCCTGCGACGAGCTTCCGGCCGGCGTGGATTACATGGTGTTCGACCTCGCCGTGAACAGCGGGCCGGGCCGTGCTGCGAAGTTCCTGCAAGAGGCTGTGCGTGTAGAGGCCGACGGTGAGATCGGCCCGAAGACGCTTGCCGCTGTGCGACTGCTGCCGCCCTCGGAAGTCGTCCTCCGGATGCGGAACCGTCGCGAGCGGTTCTATCGCGCGCTCGGCACCTTCCCGACGTTCGGCAAGGGTTGGATGCGCCGTCTGGATGAAGTCTTTGCCATCGCGAACGAATGGGCGCGCGTCCGATGATGAAGTATCTCCTCGCCGGTTCCGCCGTATTGGCGCTAGGCCTCGCAATCCAAACCTACCGCGTTGAAAACCTCAGGGCCGACAACCGCGTCCTGACCGAACAACGTGACGCGGCTGTGGATGAACTCGCGAAATACCGCATATTGAGCGAGCAAGACTCACAAGCACAAGCGGTTGTGTGCAATACTCGCGTTACTGAAGCGCGCCGTTCCGCAATAGCCATCGGGAAGCTTTATGACAGACCTGTCCACGTTGAGCCGAGCGGCTGTGCTAGGCGCGATATCATTGGCGCTGACGAGTTGCGCAACGCACTCCAGCCCGACGCTCCTTCCTCCTAGTCTGTGTGTCGAGACTACTCCTGAACCCTTGATAGAAGGCGGGCTTGTCCAAGCCGTTACGCCCGAAGAGCAAGAGGCTCAGGCCACGTTCCTGCAATCCGTCGCGGCTATCCTTGATTGGGGCCGTGCGGGTTGGGAGCGCGCTGAAACTGCAAAGAAGGCCTGCTGATGCCGCAACCCTCCCTGCGACGCGAGACCGCCGAAGAAGCCGTAGCAAGGGTGGAGGCGGCTCTACGAGAGGGCTTCCGGCCCGCAGGCTTCAGCGGTGCCGGGGTTGGTGCGGTGGCTAAGGCTGCCGAAGCGTGGGGTATCTCCCGCAGCACCATGCAAGGCCGGCTGTCGGCGGCAAAGATGCTCTACGAGATCGAGCCGGATGAGACGCTGTACCGCGCTCAGCGCTACCAGCAGCCAGTCCCCCGCGCTGTCCTGTACGACGCCCCGCCTCCCGAGCCGCAAGTCGTCCAGCCGTCTGGCAAGGCCGTTCGGGTGCTGGCGATTGGCGACCTTCACCAAGACCCGCGCCACCCCGAGCGGATTGAGATTCTGACCTGGATTGCCCGGTACGCATCCCTTCACCGCTTCGACCACATCGTCCAGATCGGCGACTGGTCCACATGGGACAGTGTCAACCAGCACGACCGGAACGACACCGCAGGGGCCAAGCACAAGCCGCCCATCGCGCGGGACATGGCCAATCTGAAGGAAAGCCTCGCGGCGTGGCGGGCTGGTATCGACCCTGACTACAAGCCCCGGCAGACGGTCGTGCTGGGCACCCACGAGAACCGGCTGGAGCGTTTCGAGAACGTCAACCCGGAAGCCCTCGGGATGTTCACCGGGGAGCGCGATCAGTCCTTCCTCCAGTACGGTTGGAAAACCCGGCCCTACGGCGAGCTGTTCTATATCGAGGGGGTGGCGTTCACCCATCACCCGGTCAACAGCGTGGGGCGGGCGTTCGGCGGCGAGACTGGCCCGCAGCGGGCGGCGAGCAAGACCACAGTTCCCATTGTCTCAGGCCACACCCACAAGAAGCAGGTTCACGACGCCGCAAAGATCGGGCCGGTTGACGTTGTCAGCATGGTTGAAATCGGATGCGCCCTGCCGTGGGGAACGGTCGAGAGCTACGCCAAGCACGGGATGACGGGGTGGTGGTACGGCGTGGTGCCGATGACCGTACAGGGTGGGGTCATCACCGATCTGGCCTTCGTGTCCATGCTCACCCTTGAGCGGGAGTTCTCGGAGCGCCGCCTTGCAGCTTAATCCATTCTCCAAGCTTCTATTCATGGAAGCGGCCCGAAGCTTGAACCGGAAGGCCTCGGCTCGCTTCGCCAGATACCAGCACCGTATCGGCAGGCCCGTTCCTAAGAGCTGGACGGATAGAGCGCCAGACCCAGGGACGTGGGACAATGAGCCGGAGTTGGTGATCGGCTGACCCAGTTATCTCCCTATAGGGCTAGTCAGCGTCTTGCCCTCTAGGAGCAATTGGAATTTGGTTCACGGCTTCGCCGTACCTACCGAGCTTGCAGTTCTAGTCCTGCGGCGGGGCGGCGGCATTGTCCGTAGGATCGACTGCCTGACAAGCGCGTCATTGAACTCCCGCGCCTTGTCTGCGGCGTTGTAGCTGACCATTTCCTGAATATTCAGACTATCTCCGAGGCGCAGCACTTCGGCCATTTCCTCGTCGGTCAGGACGCGGGTTTGCAGCGCCCCCCAAAGCCGGGATTTGTGTGCGGCCAACTCGCCCTTCGCCCGCATGGCACCTTGGTCCACAACCCAATGCCAGACCCCCGGCTCGACCTCAGCCTTACGGTACTGAGTGCCGTTGACCGAGCAGTTGTTGTTGAACTCCCAATAAGGGTCGGACTTGTCGATGGGAGTGGTTTCCGGCCAGACGGGCCGCTGGCGCTTGGACGCAGGCTTCGGTTGCCCCTGAGGCTGCGGAGACCGGCGAAATATCGAGAGCAGCTTTTTCATCCATGCATCCTAACACATTTGTCCAACAATGGTAGTTAGTTTCTCTTTGGTGCGAAATCCGTTCAGTGAACCGATGTTGCTTTCATGTTCCGCCCTTGTTCACCGGGAACATCGCGGCCCCGTCCAATGTTTGCGCCGCTTTTCGGCTGGCCAACCTCGTTCACACCGAGGGGGTCGCAGGTTCGAACCCTGCCGCATCCACCAATGATTCCGGGCTTTTCGGTCCCTGCTATTAGCGGGATACCGGTGCAAATGAACCGGACCCCTACCAATTCAGCGCTCCAGCGGCCCGTTTCAGGTGCGATGGCGAGAGCTTTGCGTAGCGTCTTTCCGTGATCCTGGTATCCGAATGACCGAGGTATCGGCTGATATCGAACATCGGAACGTCGGCCTCTGCCATCCATGAAGCGGCTGTGTGCCTGAGAATATGGGGCGTGATGTCGGAAAGCCCGGCGCGATCCGCTGCGGCCTTGAAGCCCTTCTTGACCGACCGGACGCGGTGCCCGCCCCACTCAATCACGTAGTTGCTCTGTGAGGCCGCTTTCAGGACGCGGAGATAGCGATAGGCGCGAGGCGTCATCGGCACGGTTGCCCGCTTCTTGCGCTGTTCGTCCTGAGCGTCGTTGAGGGCCAGCGTGATCGTTTTGCGGCGGAAGTCCACGCGATCCCAAGTCAGGTCTAGGAGGGCCGTCTGACGCGCTCCTGTGGCCAACGACAGGGCGATAAACGCGCGGACGTGTGAGAACCGCCGGGAAGCCTTCATCAAGCGGCGAGCTTCGGCCTTGTCGAGAAAGCGGTCTTTGGCCGGCGGCTGCGACGGTAGCTCGAAAACCGATTGCAGGCCCTTCTTGAAGAAGTTCAGCCCGGCCCGCACCGTTTCGAGTTCCTTGCGGACGGTGGCGGGCTTGCGTCCCTTCGCATAGCGCTCGTCGCGGTAGGCCCGGCAGAGGTCGCGGGTGATCTGGTCGGGGCGTAGGTGGCCGAAGGTGGGCTTGGCCTGCTTCCACGACCCCTCAAGGTCTTTCCAGCGGATAGCTGTTTTCTTCTTGTCGGCTAGGTAGGCCTCGACAATCTCTCCGACCAGCTCGCCCGTTGGAGCTTTGATGTAGTCGGCAAGGCGGCGCTTGGCTTCTAGTAGATCGGGGGTCCGGAGCGAGACACGCTCGGTCTGTCCATCGACTGAGCGGACGGCTGCATATCTGCCCCGATAGAGCTTGAGCCTCCACTCTGACACTGGCGTTCCTCGTATTCGTGCACGGCTTCAGGCCGGATGCGGATTTGTCGGCCAACCCGGAAGGCCGTCAGCTTGCGCTCGCGTACCAGGTTGCGGACGGTAGCAGACGACACCTCCCATAGATCGGCAAGGCTTTCCGGGGTGTAAGCGTATGGCGTCACAGGACTAGCACCGGAAACTCGGTGGGTACGGAAGACCGCGAAAGCGGGCTGTAGTGAACCATCACCCTTCTCCCCCTTCTGTGGGGATGACTGCGAGGGCTTGGAGGATGGCGTCTGCTCGCTCGAAGGCTTCAGCGACCGCTCGGCGTGCGGCGGCGCTCTCCTGATCCTTCGCAGCGAACGCAGCAGGCCACGCCAACCGAGCCACCTTCTCCCGCCAAGCCACAGCCTCCATAGGGGCGGGACGGCTGAGGGCTTCAGCCGCTTCTCGTAGCAGTTTCGCGATTGCCGATTCCTGCGGCGGGAGGGTGAGCAACAGGGGTTGAGCGTCAGCCGCCTTTTCCAGACGGTCAGCCAGTTCCCGGTCTATGTAGTGAGGTTGGGTCATGCCGAAGGCTCCAGCTTGCGCTCGTAGTGGTCCGCCAAGGCGCGGGCGTCTTCCGCATCACAGGGGCGATAGTCGCGCCGTCCATGCCGAAGCTGGACCCATGCGGGATGGACCTTGACGGTGGCCTCTCGCGACCACGGCCAGCGTTTGCGCTCGGTGGGCTTTGTGCGGCCCTCAACGATGAACCGCCAAGGCCACGACCCATGCTCGGTCAACTCGCGGACACGGATTTCGGTGTAGTCAGCCATCTAGCCCTCCCCGGTCTTCACGGGAGGGGTGGTGGGTGCACTACGCGACTGCGTCGCTTCGTCCCCACCGCGCTTGCAGTTCTCGACATTCTGACAGGGGCAGTATTCGTCAGACCCGCGACAGCCGCAGCGCGAGCCTTGGTCTATCTGCCATTGAGAGCGCGTCACAGATCGTACTCCGAAGGAACGCCACACCGGAAAAGCTCGGCCTCAAGTTCGTGCAGTTCAGCCAGCAATCCATCGCTGGCAGTCGCGCCGTTCGGGTCGCGGCGAGCGTCGTCCAGAGCATCACGAACAACCTCGATCTCCGAGGCCAACTCGCGGGCGCGACGGTAGTTCGGGCGAAGCGCGCTCATGACCCCTTCTCCGTCTGAGGGAGGATGCTGAGAGCCGGGTGTCCGTCAGGAAGGGTCCAGCCAGCAACCGCAAGCGGAAGTCCCTCAGCGTGGGCTTCATCGGTTCCGCTCCAATGAACCGGCGCGGCAATCACTTCGACATCGGACCCCACTTGCGCCACGAAGTCGTTGACGTAGTCGCACCAGTTCTGTGCCGTTGCGTGATCTGGTGCCGGATATATGTCGTCCGGTCCGCGAAGGTGCATCGCCCAAAGCGCCGCTCCTTCATTGCTAGAACAGCCGTCAGCGGGTTCGTCCCGGCCTTCGCTGATAATGAAGTCAGCCGCGTTGTAGGCTTGGCTTGGGCCGATGATGCATTCGCCGATGGAACACCGGATGAGGAACGCCAGCCGCTCGCGGTCGGCCAGAACCGGCCATCCCGCTTGCTCGGTGGGTACGGCCTCTTGGGGCCGTGAACCATTATCTATAGAGACTGAGGGTGGGGGAGGGGCTGCGTAGTCGGACGCGGTCATTGCATTGCTCCTGACTGGTGTTGTGAAACGCCGTTCCGTGCTACGGTTCTGCCGTGCACCGCGGCTTCAAATTCAAGCTCTGTCCGACCGACGCCCAGGCTGAAACACTGGGCCAGTGGGTCGGTATTGTGCGGCTGGTCTATAATCTCGCCCTTGAGCAGCGCCGGGACTTCTGGCGGCAGTATCGGGCCAACGAGGGCCGGACCATCAGCGTCGCAAGCCAGTGCCGAGAGCTGACAGACCTCAGAGCCGAGGTGCCGTGGATTGCCGCAGCACCCCGCACGATGGTCGATGCTGCGCTGAACGACCTCGACAAGGCGTACGCCGCGTTCTTCAAAGGGTCGGCCCAATATCCGACACCCCGCCGCCTGGGTAATAACGACAGCGCGCGTTTCCGTGGGCGAGAGGTCGAAGTTCGCCCCCTGAATGCCAAATGGTCCGCCGTCAGACTGCCGAAGATCGGCTGGGTGAAGTTCCGGCAGACGCGCCAGATTGCAGGCGATGTTCGAACCGCTACGATAGTGCGGCGCGCCGGCTGCTGGTCCTTGGTATTTGCGTCCGATGTCGGTTCCGCGCCGGAAACCATAAGCACCCTGCCCTCGGTCGGCATTGATCGCGGTGTAGCAAACACCCTGAGCCTTTCGACGGGAGAGCACGTTCGGCTGCCCGACTTGTCTGCCGCCGACCGGCGCAGGCGCAAGGCGCAGCGCGTGCTGGCGCGCCGCAAGCGCGGCTCGCGACGCTATGCGAAGCAGCGCCAGCGGATAGCGCGTCTGAGGTCCCGCGAGGCCAGCATCAGATCCCATTGCCTCCATGTGGCCAGCACCGACATTACGCGCCGCTTCGGGGCGGTGGCTTTGGAAGACCTGAACATCGCGAACATGACCGCCCGCGCGCGAGGGGCTGGCGTCCGGCAGAAAGCGGGCCTGAACCGCGCGATCCTGGCGCAAGGCTGGGGGGCGTTCGCCACCATGCTCGAGTACAAGTTGGAAGCCGCAGGTGGCCGGTTGGTCTATGTCCCCGCCGCGTTCACGTCGCAGACCTGTTCGGCCGGTGGTGTCGTTGACCGGAGAAGTCGCAAGAGCCAAGCGGTCTTCGCCTGCGTCCACTGTGGGGTCGAGGCCCACGCCGACACGAACGCCGCTCTTGAGATACGGCGCAGAAGCACTGCGTTGCTGCTCGCGGAGGGGGGTCAACTTGGACGCCCCGTCGAAGCGAGAACCCTGGCGGCTTGACCGTCTAAACCGGCTTCGGCCGGGGGTGCTGACTACAGGTGTAGAAGCTGCGATTTTTCCAGCCCCACGCTCCCGCGATCCCTCCCCCGCCTGGTCTAAGGATGTGAGCAAGGGGGCGGTCATTGCTGGACCGCCTTCATTTCGCGCGTGATGCGGACCCGGTCCCCGGAACGGAAATCCCACCTGTCGAAGTCAGCGGCGCATCGCTCGCAGTAGTGAAGGCGCGGGCCTCCGGTGAAGATGCCCCCCATGAACTGGTGCTCAAGTTCATGCGCGAGCGGTTCTTGGCAGGCGGTGCGATTGCACGAACCGTTGGCCAAGCCTTTGTCAGCCTTCAGCGCGCTCATTGGCTATCTCCATTAGTAGGGAGGGTTTTTGGTTCACTTCGGGCTTCGCCCTGCGTACCCACCGAGGGGCCTTCAACGGCTGTTCTCGCCTTCTCAGCAGCAGCGCGGAGAGCGGCAACGACCTCGGCTTGGGTGCGCTCTGGGTTGTCGTTCCAGATGTGGATGCTCTCTTCGCCAACGAAGCAGGCAAAGACTTCCAGCGCACCCATGTCGTCCTGCCCGACGCGGTCAGGACGTTCGCCCGCCGCCGTCATGATGGCCCCGATGGCGCAGTAACAGACGGCCTCAAACTCCGGCTCGTCCTCGTAGTATGAACTGCGGTCCTCGATGTCTTCCCCGTCGCGGTCGCGCGCATAGGCCCGTTGCGTCCAAGCGCCTTCTGGCTCGATCAGATCGGCAGCGGCTGTCAGAATGTCAGCGACGGTCTTTGCGGACCCCGGCTGGGTATGGAGCGAAGCGGAATGAACCAAACTCATTCTCCATCCCCCCTCTGAGTAGTAAGGGCTGACCGGGCCTTGTTGGACGCCTGCAATGTGATGCGCGCGCCCTGCTTGTCTCCCGCCTCGCGAAGACACCGAGAAGCGACGACTAGTTCGACAGCACTTACCTCCAAAGCCTCCCGCATCTCCCGGTTAGCTGAAAGGATGAGGCGGAGATCAGAGGCGCGAAGCTCAGCCTCGCCTTCAAAGCCGTTCACGGTCACACAATAGATCGTGTCGCTAGTCTGAGCGCCCGTTCCTATGCGGGACTCCCATCGTTGGACAAAGCCATCGACAGCCGCGACCGCTTTCTCGAGGTCATCAGGGTTGGTCATTGGGTCTGGTCCTTCTTCGTCGGAAGCTTCCGGCCTTTCGGCCAAGGATTTGCTCGGGCTGGAATGGGCTTGCGTTCCCGCCTGGTGCCGTTCTCCCGAGCAATGATCCGGTTGCACTTGGCGATTGCCGGCACGTCCTTCTTGGCCGTCTTCGCCTTCGCGCAGGGCGTCCGCCACAGCTCGCGGTTCTCCAGATCGTTGGTCCCGCCAATG
>Ga0181350_1000135_pt1 | contig 22271 bp, 32 predicted proteins | sample Su13VDMM110DCMD_FD_130105 | JGI IMG/M metagenome (GOLD analysis project Ga0181350, IMG submission 130105) | Freshwater viral communities from Lake Michigan, USA - Su13.VD.MM110.DCM.D | ecosystem: Environmental > Aquatic > Freshwater > Lake | place: USA: Michigan | collected 2013-07-16
AGCCCCGATGGCGGAAATGCTCGGAGGTCTGGAGCGCGCCAAGGCGGGCTGGGTCGATGCCAACTTCATTCCCCACGCCGCGACCTGGCTGAACGGCGAGCGGTGGCAGGACGAGGCCAGCGAAGTGATCCAACTCAACCCCCGGAAACCCCATGACCGACCTCACCACGACGCCAAGTTCGATGCCCGCCAAGCAAATTATGCCCGCGCTTTCTCAGGGGCTGATCACGCTTCTGGACAGAGATGGGAGCCATGAGGTTGCGGCGGGGATGATTGCCCTGATCCCGGCGCTGCGTGACGAACTGGAAGTCGCCTATCGCCGGTTGGAACACGAAGCCAAGGCCCCAGCCGGTGACGAGGGCGTCAAGGCTGTGATCGGTCGCCGGTTTGTGTTGTTCCCGCAGCCCCAACGCTCCGAGGGCGAATGGGTTGCATGGTGGCAGGAGTATTTCAACCTGCTGTCCGACTTGCCCCTGTCATCCGTCGAGGCGGCAATGCGGGCGTGGTCGGCGCGGCCTGACAGCGAGTTCCTGCCCAAACCCGGCAAGGTGCGGGAACTGGCCCTATCGACCCCGACAAGGGCGCTCAAGCGGCTGCAACGTGCCGACATGGCCCTGACCTACCGCGACGAACCCAAGCCCCCTACGGCGGCTGAAATCGCCCAGCGCGAGGACATGGCGGCGGACGTAAAGCGGCTACTCGGTGAGGCGGTCGCCAAACTGACCGGTGGCCCCGACCCCGACCGGCCCAAGGTGCGCCCGATCCAGGCATCGGTTGGCGAGCGCGGGATCAGCGACGGGATGCGTGACCTGATGGCGAGGCGGTTCGCATGAGGGTCGAAACCATAGGCGATGCCACGCTGTATCTGGGCGATTGCCGGGACATCCTGCCCACGCTCGGCAAGGTCGATGCTGTGGTCACGGACCCGCCTTATGGGATTGGCTACGCCGCGTCGCCGGTCGTCGGGCGAAATCGAGCGTCCAAAAGATACACGAAATTGGATTGGGACGAAAGCGCACCGGACCTCTCTCAGGTTTTGGTGTCGGGCGTCGATGCGATTGTTTGGGGTGGGAACTATTTTCCGCTCCCGCCGACACGGTGTTGGCTTGTTTGGCATAAGCCGGACATCGCCCCGTCGCTTTCCCCGCTGGAGATGGCGTGGACGAACCTCGACCGATCCTGCGGATTCTACCGCTACTCGATCAGCGCAACCGGCTTGGAGCGTGTCGCGGCGGGTAGCGGCCACCCAACGCAAAAGCCGTTGCCGCTTATGCAATGGTGCCTCGGCTTCGTCCCCAACGCCCAGACCATCCTCGACCCGTTCATGGGCTCTGGCACCACTGGAGTCGCCTGCGCCAACCTAGGCCGCAGCTTCATCGGCATTGAGCGCGAGCCCGCTTACTTCGACATCGCCGTTCGCCGTATCGCCAAGGCTTACGAGCAACCCCGGCTGTTTGACGAGCCAGTGCCCAAGCCCGTCCAGCCCGACCTTCTGGCAGGTGCAGCATGATCCCCCGCCCAGCCCCCGACCCAATGGGCCAAGCCGCTAACGACGCCATGATTTCAGTTAGTGGCCTCGACGTACTTCTAGCTGTGGCCTCAAGCCCCAACGTCACCCGTGCTGTGCGAGCCGCAGCGGCAACGACGGCCTTCGCGAAATATCGGCAGGTGGTCCGTGCTTTCACCGCCCTGGAGGCTGCGGCGACCAACGCAGCGGCAGCGGGATACGAACGAGACGACCGCGCAATGGATATCAAGGAGAACGCCGCGTGAGCCGGGTTTTCCTGCTGTTTTTCGCCGCCGTTTTAGTGGTGGCCGGTATCGCTGGAATCTGCATGGGCGTGATGCGGATTGTAATTGGCGATGAGCCTTCGCGCGGACTGGCGAACATGCTCGTCGGGGGTTTTGTAGCCTTGACCGGAGCGACAAATTGGGAGGATGCCAAATGAATCAGTGGTTCTGCCTATCATCGTTCGACCCCGTCACATCCGCCGCCCTTCTGCGTCAGGCTGGGTATGTGGCCTATTGCCCGCAGGAGATTGTCACCAAGCGCCGGGGCCGCAAGGTATCGGACATCAAGCGCCCGCTATGGCCAGGCTACCTGTTTGCCTGCTGCCTGCCTCAACACCTGGGGGCCGCACTCGTTCTAGGGGATGCGTCTGGCTTCCTGACGTACACCGACAGCACCGGCGCACGCGGGCCGCTACGGATGCCACCCGGCGTGCTGATCCCGGTCATCCTGGCGGAAGCGTTTGGGGCGCTGGACTTCACCGACACCAAGTTCGCAGCATATCGGCCCGCCACCGGTGATCGGGTTCGGATCAAGGCAGGGGCGTTTCGTCATTACCTCGCCACCGTCTCTGCCGTTTCCAAGAACCGCGCCAAGCTGAACATGGACAAAGGCGGGGTGATGACAACCGTGATTATGGCATTGGAGGCGGCGTAAACACACCCCCTTGTGTATCCCCGCAAATCAGTCCATGCATGTAGCGTCAAGGGGGGAGTTGTCCTTGTTCTTGACCGCCGCGCCTGAGTGGTGCCGCGCGAGGGCCAATGAGCCCCTCGGCTGCGGAGCTAGGCCCGAAATCACAATTATCTTGCGCCCGCTGCCATGGGCCGACACGAACACGGAGCTTCACAGCGCCCGGCGTTCGTTTACCCGAACCCTGGATCGTGTCCCGGCTTGGCAGGCTGGGCGCTGTGGAGGAAGCCGATGACCGAATATGCTGGCCGAGAGGCGCTTAGGGCGCTGGCCTGGGTCGTAACCAAAGAGTTCCTGCGGAAAAAGACCAGAGCCGCGCGTAAGGCAACGAAGCACGGACGAGGCCGCAGCCGTGGCGGTAATCCGACCTTAGCGGCGATTGTGGACGAAGCGCGGGCGGTGTCGTTTGTCTATGTCGTGTCCAGTGATACCGGCGTCGTCAAGGTTGGCTTCAGCAAGGACGTTGCGTCCCGGCTGGCGACTTTGCAAACCGGCAACCCGGATCGCCTGAAGGTTTACACGCACCACGAAGTGCCTGCCAGTTTGGCACAGATTGTTGAGCGGCGAGCGCATGAATTGCTGCACGCCGCGCATATGTGCGGAGAGTGGTTTCAAGTTACGGCGCATGAGGCTGAAGACGCCATCCTGACCGCCATTTTAGAGATTGTGCCGAGGGAACCTGCCCCGGCCTAACCAGACGCCCGACCCCGCCGACGACGACGCCCCCGAGGCTTAACAGCCTGTCACACATGAGCGGCGCGCGGTCGGGCACCCAGTTAAGGTGCTTTCCACTCACCTTTGAGCCTGGATGCGCTGGCCTTCACCTTCGATGGCTTCACAGCATCAACGCTGACCCGCTTTTCCGGGCGCTGGACGGCCTTAACGGGTTCGGCGGCTACTAGGGTAGCCTGACCCATCAACACCGACTCCATCGCACGCTGCCGGGTTCCATGCCTGGCCGTGAGTTCATCCAGCCGATCACCAGCCTCCTTGGACAGCCACACGGTGAATTGCTTTTCGCCCGCTGCGATACGGCGGGCCTTGGATGCCTTGGTGGCTCTGAGTTGGGCTTCGGTTTGCACTAGGCGCGCTCCTCAACCCAAACACCACGCGAAGGGTCTTCGCCCCGCACGACATCAAAGCGAGCTTGGGCGGCTTCAAGGTCATTGCCAAACGGTTCCTCAACCTTGACGTAACCGCCGTTTGATCGGTCAACCCATTGAACGAAGTAGGTCATCTCGTAAAGCTCCTGTTCCTACGCCTTCAGCCTCGCTACCCGGTCAAGGGCGCGAGGCTTCAGGGGCGGTGATTGCGGGGGTGTAGGGTTACAGGCCCAGCGCGGCTTTGGTGGCCCGATAGCGAACGCCAGCAGCCTCGTAGGCAGCATAGTGGCGAGCCCTGTCGGCGCGGACCTTGGTGTTGTCGCGGGCATGTAGCGCAACCCTCATCTCATCCCAGATCGGGAGAAGCTGCGGGTGGTTGAAGGTCTTCCGCATGTTGGCTTCGAAGTCGGTCATCTCTATCTCCTTCAGGGGTTGAAGTGGGGTGGGGTTAGGCGGGCAAGGGGCGAGAAATGCCAGCGGCGACATTTTTGCCATGCGCAAAGCCCCAGGCGTGATCCATTTCAGCAAGCGGGTTCCCGCTGCAAGGGCAGCGAAACTCTCTCCCGTTTAGGCCCTGCTCGTAACCGTGCCGATAGGACGCGCTCTCCTGGCACACAATTGGCTTGGTCATCTGCGTATCTCCCTGCGGCCCAGCGCCGCTGTTGACTCGTTGTCCCATGTTGCGGGGCATATGACAAGCCCATATTGCGGGGCATAGCGATTTATTTTCATCACCAGTTTCGGCATCACGGGAGCGCCCGATGCTCTACGCCGGAAAACACCTGACCGACCTTGACGACGAAGAACTCCAAACCGCCACAGCCTACTGCCAATTTCATCGTGACCATGCCGAGGGCATCTGGTCGCTCAACGTCGCAGCCCTTGCCGAACTCGCAGCCGAACAGGCCAGGCGAACCGGATCAAGTGGCCAGACAATCAACTAACCGAACCCGCGCAGACAATGCGGAGGAGGCGATATGGCCATAGGTAGGCCGAGCAAGTTCACACCCGCCCTGGTCAAAGAGATTGCAGAGCGACTGTCCAAGGGTGAACCGCTGGCGCAAATCTGCCGCGACGCTCACATGCCTGACCCTTCGACGGTTTGGGATTGGATGCAGAAGGACGCGGCGCTTTCCCAATCCATCGCGCGTGCGCGGGAAGCCGGGTTCGACGCCATTGCAGCCAACACCCGCCAGACGGCGCGTGGCCTGGGTGAAAGCACGGCGGACGTTCAGCGTGACAAGCTGATCATCGACACCGACCTGAAGCTGCTCGCGAAGTGGGACCCGAAGCGTTACGGCGACAAGATGGCTCACGTTGGCGGGAACGAGGGCGACCCTCCGATCAAGACGGCGCTGACGGTCAAGTTTGTCTGACGTGGAAATCCCCGGCGCGTTCCGGGACCTGTTCGACCCTCAATATCGGGACTACGCCTATTACGGCGGTCGTGGTGGTGCGAAGTCTCACTCCATAGCCGGTGCGCTGGTGATCCAGGCGGCGGCAAACCCGATGCGGATTGTCTGCGCCCGTGAGATTCAGGAGAGCCTGAAGGACTCGGTCAAGCAACTGATCGAGGACAAGATCAGCGACTACGGCCTTGAGGACCACTTCGAAGCCCTGCGTGATGAGACGCGCGCCAAGAACGGCGGGCGGTTCGCTTACAAGGGCATGTGGCGCAACCCGGACGCGCTGAAGTCGCTGGAAGGCGCTGACGTGTTCTGGGGCGAGGAGGCTAACCGCTTCTCTGGCCGCTCCATCCGGTTGATCCGCCCGACGATGCGTAAGCCCGGCTCGCGCATGATCTGGTCATGGAACCCGGAGTTCGATCACGACCCGATTGACAAGCTGTTCCGGGGTCCGGCTGGACCGCCGCCTAACAGCCTGATCCGGGAAGTCAGCTACAAGGACAATCCGTTTTTCGCCGGGACGCCGCTTCAAGCGGAAATGGAACACGACTACCGCGCGAACGCCTCGATGGCTGAGCATGTGTGGGGCGGTGCCTACGTTCAGGCGATGGAGGGCGCTTACTACGCCAGCCAGCTACGTGACGCCCGTGAAGAGGGCCGGATAACGCCGCTGGCGGTTGATCCCATCCTTCCGGTGCGGGCGTACTGGGACTTAGGCTACAGGGACGCAACCGCGATCTGGCTCTGTCAGTTCGTAGGGCGCGAGGTCCGGGTGCTGGACTACATCGAGGGCCGTGGTCAGCAACTTGGCTATTACATGGCCGCGCTGAATGACCGGGGCTGGGGCAGGGCGCATCAATTCCTGCCGCACGATGGCAAGAACATCACCGTCACGTCGTCGGGCGCGGCGGAACACCAGTTGAGGGTTGCGGGCTTCACGGTCCAGTCGATCCCCAACCAGGGCAAGGGCGCGGCATTGCAGAGGGTGCAGGCCGCAAGGCGCTTGTTCCCGTCGATCTGGTTCAATGACACGCCGACGATAGCCGGGGGCCTCAAGGCTCTCGCCGCATATCACGAACGGCAGGACGAAAACCGCAACGTGGGCCTTGGCCCTGAGCATGACTGGGCGAGTGATCCGGCTGATGCCTTCGGCCTGATGTGCATCCACTACCGCGACCCGCAGAGCATGTACGACGACGCAGAGGAGCGACACGACGATGCCGGACGCAACTCTGTCACCGGGTACTGACGCATGAGCGAAGCCTACGCCGACCAATACGAAGACGAGATGGACGAAGCGCCAGAGGACGAGCCGCAGGGCTTCGACCTGATGGCGGCTATCCAGCATCCGAACCTCGCCTTTGACCTGCCCGACGACGTTCTGGCCCGCTTGGGTGCGAAGGTGGTCGAGGAGTACGACATTGACGACAACAGCCGCGTAGAGGCTGGCTGGACGGCGCGGTACGACAGCGCAATGAAGCTGGCTTTGCAGACCGCAGAGCAAAAGAACACGCCTTGGCCGAACGCGAGCAATGTGAAGTTCCCGCTGATCAGCACGGCTGCGATCCAGTTCAACGCGCGGGCCTATAGCGCGTTGGTGGACGGTCCCGATCTGGTCAAGGGCGCTGTACGCGGCAAGCCCTCGCCGGAGAAGGCTGATCGGGCCGCACGCATCGGCAAGCATATGTCCTATCAACTCCTTGAGGAGATGGACGATTGGGAGGAAGACACCGACCGCCTGCTGATGCAGCTTCCCATCGTGGGATGCGCGTTCCGCAAGTCGTGGTTTGACCCGATCAAGGGTTACAACTGCTCGCATCTGGTCAGCGCCAAGGACTTCGTGGTCAACTACATGACCAAAGACCTTGAGACGTGCCCCCGGTCCACGCACGTCCTGACCTTCCACCCGCATGAGGTGAAGGAAAAGATGCGCTCCGGCCTGTGGCTGGATGTGGACCTCGGCAGGCCAGCCGGTGCCGACAACGACGACGACGCGCCGCACACGTTCTATGAGCAGCACCGCCTGTGGGACATGGACGGCGACGACTATCCCGAGCCCTACATCGTCACGGTCGAGAAAGAGACGAGCAAGGTTGTCCGTGTCGTGGCTCGCTACGACGAGCGCGGCATCAAGCAGGGTGAGGATGGCCAGATCATCCGCATTACGGCCACGCAGACGTTTACCAAGTACGGCTTCATTCCGGCCCCTGACGGCTCGTTCTATGACATCGGCTTCGGCACGCTGCTGAACCCGCTGCAAGAGACGATAAACACCACGATCAATCAGATGATCGACGCGGCCACGCTGTCCAACCTGGGCGGCGGCTTCATCGGTGACGGGGTCAGCATCAAGTCCGGCAACCAGGCGTTCCGGCCCGGTGAGTGGCGCAAGGTGGCGTCGAACGGGTCCAGCCTGCGTGACAACATCGTGCCCCTGCCGGTCAAGGAACCGTCGAGCGTCCTGTTCTCGCTGCTGGGTATGTTGATCGAAGCGGCCAAGGACGTGACCGCCACGCAGGACATCCTAGGCGGTGACGCGGGTAAGGGCACAATGCCGGTGGGCACGGTGTCGGCGCTGATCGAACAGGGCTTGAAGACCTTCACGGCCATCGTGAAGCGTCTGCACCGGGCGCTGAAGAAAGAACTAGCGGTCCTCTACGCGCTGAACGGTCGGTATCTGGAACAAGAGGCTTACTTCACGTTCGGGGATGACGAAAGTTACGTCGCGCGGGCCGACTACATGGCAGGCGACTGCGACGTGGTGCCGGTCTCTGATCCGAACATGGCGACAGACATGCAGCGCATGAACAACGCGCAGATGATTATGTCCGTCGCGGGTGCTTCGGGCGGCAATGTTCAGGAGGCCGGTAAGATGGCCTTGGAAGCCGCACGGGTGCCGATGGCCGACATTGAGCGCGTGTTCCCGAAGCCGGAAGGCCCGCCGCCGCCTGACCCGAAGATGGTCGAGATGCAGGCCAAGGCGATGCTGGACGAGCGCCGGGTGGATATCGAGGAGGCGACCGCAGCGGTTAACGCCGCGAAGACGCAAGCCGAGATTGAGACGATGCAGGCCCAGTTGGCAATGATGGGGCCGGACGTAATGGCGATGGCTGACGCTTACGCACGCGAGCAAGTGCAGCAGGCCCTGGCAATGGTGGAAAATGGCGGACAGCCAGAACAAGGTGGTCCGCCTGGACCGCCAGACGTTTCAGGAATGGGCGAACCTGCGCTCGACCAAGGCTTTCCTGGCGCTCCTGAAGGCCCAGCAGAGCCTTTTGGCGGACCAATGGAGCAGGGGCCAGGAGATGACCCCTTCGCAGCAGATCAAGGCCCTCCTGATGGGGGAGCTTTCCAGCCTCCGATGGGCTGACGTTGAACGTATGTACGAACAGACAACCGAGTGGGCCGAGCGCGTCAGAGAGATGGACGCCGACCCGACCGAGACAGAATTAGGCGCGCAGTAGCGCCCAATCCCCCGCCAGACACCGGGGGCAATACCAGCACACAGGCATTGAATGAACTCTAGCGGCATCACCCCGCTGGACCTCCGAATTTTGGTCAAGCCCATTGAGGCGGCAACCAAGATCGGAAGCGTCCACATTCCCGACAGCGCGGTCGATAAGGCCAAGTACGCGGGCACCAAGGCCACTCTGATTGCCAAGGGCGACAACGCCTTCCGCGAGTGGGGCGACAATGCCCGACAGCCGCAACCCGGCGACCGCATCCTCTACGCCCAATACACGGGCGCACGGGAGAAGGGCGCGGACGGCGAGGACTACGTTGTGATGAACGACGCGGACCTGCTGGCGGTGCTGTCATGAGCGAAGCCCTGGACCCGTTCGAACCAACCGAAGACGCCGCCTCGGTCCCAAACGAGGGCACCGACGAAGCCCAACAGGATGCCCCGCTAAGCGCCGAAGACCGCGCAATGGCGATGGGCTGGACGCCCCAGACGCAGTTCAAGGGCGACCCTGACAAGTGGGTGGACGCCGAGACATTCGTAAAGCGGGGCGAAGAGTTCCTGCCCTTCCTCAAGGCCAACAACCGCCGCCTTGAACAAGCGCACGACCGCGCCGTTGCGAAGATTGCCGCGCTGGAAAAGGCCGTACAGACCTCGATCCAGCATATCAGCCGCGCCGACCAGCGGGCTTATGCCAAGGCCCGTGCCGACCTCGACGCGGAGTTGGAACAATACGCCGCTGCGGGCAACGTGGAGGCCGTCAAGGCGGTCACCAAGGACATTCTGGACCTCCAGAACGAGACGACCGCAAAGGCCGACGACGGGGCCTCTACAACGCCTGCCGAGATGGTGGCGTGGCAGGAGGCGAACCCCTGGTACGGCACCGACAGGGCCATGACAGCGGCAACGCGGGCCATTGCGGATGACGTGTTCGAAGAAGGCTATACCGGCAAGGCGCAACTGGCCGAAGTGGACCGCCGCATCCGTGCGGAGTTCCCCGCCAAGTTTGCCAAGCCGACCAACCCGAACCGGCGACTGCCCGGCGCGGTGGAAGGTGTGGGCACAGCCCCGCGCCGCTCCGGCAAGACCTACAGCGATCTACCCGCCGAAGCCCGGGCGATGTGTGACTCCTTCGTGAGAGACATCAAGGGCTTCACCAAAGAAAAATTCGTCGCTGATTACGACTGGAGCTGAACATGACCGCAGAAAAGAAAGTCACAGCCCCCGTCGCAGAGGGTGGGGCAACCCCAGAACCCCAACGCCGCCGCCGTGCATCGGTTGGTGGCTTCTCACTGAAACTCGATGCGGAAGAACGACCCGGCCACAAGCGCCGCTTCGTCAACGGCCAGCCGCAGCGGATTCAGATGATGGAGGAGCTTGGCTACCGGATTGTCCAGAACGCCACCGCAGAAGGAACCATGCGGACGCAGGGTCTGGGCTCGACCGTCGCCAGGCACGCCGGAATAGATAACGAGGGCAAGCCGTATCAGGCGGTCCTCATGGAGACACCCGATCACCTCTATGCACAAGGCGAGACCGAGAAGGAAGATGGTCGCAAAGCCTTTGAGGAGACCATTCGTCGGGGGCTGAAGACGGATGACACGCCAGACGGCGCGTACATTCCCAGCCCCTCCCAAATTTCCCGAACGGGCTAAGGCCCTAGGAGCCAATCATGGCAAACCCTGATATCGCTCGCGGGCTTATCCCCGTGGGCATGGTGGGAGGCGGCACATACAACGGCGCTTTCACCGAATACTCGGTCGCTGCCGGTAACGGCGTGGCCATCTTCGTAGGCGACCCTGTTACGACCGCAGGCGTCGGCACGGCCCAGACCATCGACGGTCGCGTGATGCTGGACGTGGTGCAAGCCGCAACCGGCGACGTGATTACCGGCGTTGTGGTCGGCGTGAAGCCCGTCACTGACTCGTCGCTGCCCTACCGGGTCGCGTCAACGCAGCGCGTGCTTTACGTCTGCGATGACCCCGACGTGCTTTTCGAGATTCAAGAAGTCTCGGGCGGCACCGCCCTGACCGCCAACGACCTCGGCCTCAACGCCGACTTCGTGGTTGGTTCCGGCAACACGGTCACCGGCTACAGCGGTGTGGAATTGAACAACGTAGGCGAGGCGGGGACCAACACCCTCGACCTGAAAATCTACGGGTTCAAGAACGCACCGAACAACGCCATCGGTGAACACGCAAAGTGGCTCGTCCGGCTTAACCGCCATCGTCACGTCAACCAACTGGCGGGGATTTAGCCATGTCAGCAACAAACACCGGCAACATCGCCAAACTCCTGTGGCCTGGCCTCAACGCAATTTGGGGCGAGTACAAGGACTATGCTGGCGAGTACAAGGACCTCTTCGATACGCAGTCTTCGGACAAAGCCTACGAAGAAGACCAACTCATGCCCGGGCTCGGCCTCGCGCCGATCAAGAGCGAAGGCGCTGCCGTCCAGTACGACACGCTCTCGCAGGGCATTACTTCGCGCTACACGCACCTCGCCTATGCGCTGGGCTTCGTTCTGACCCGTGAGGCGTTGGACGACAACCAGTACAAGGGCAAGGCGCTGAAGGCGATGAAGATGCTCTCCCGGTCGTTCAAGCAGACCAAGGAGCAAGTCGCCGCCAACGTGTACAACCGGGCTCACACGAACGGTTATACCTTTGGCGATGGTTCGCTGCTCTGCGTCACCAACCACTCGACCCTGGCGGGTTCGCAGTCCAACCGTCTCACCACGGCGGCGGACTTCAGCGAATCCTCGGTAGAAGACCTCTGCGTCCTGATCGGCGCTGCGGTTGATGAGCGCGGCCTTCAGGCCAAACTCATGCCGAAAAGCCTGCACATCCCGAACGCGCTTCAGTTTGAAGCCGCTCGCGTGCTGAAGTCGATGGGCCAGAACGACACCGCGAACAACGCCGTCAACGCTCTGCGTTCGATGGGCCTGTTCTCCGGCGGCGCGATGATCAACCACTACTTCGACGACACGGATGCGTTCTTTGTTCGCACCGACGCCGAACAGGGGATGATCCACTTCGAGCGCACGGCTCCCGAGTTCGCTCAGGACAACGACTTCGATACAAGCTCCTTGAAGTTCAAGGGCTATGAGCGGAACAGCTTCGGCAACACGGATTTCCGTGGCGTCTACAGCAACGGCGGCGGCGCTTAAGCGTCACTGACCGACCAAGACCGGGGCGGGCTCTAACGGGTCCGCCCCACCCTTTCCCGAACTCTGAAAATCCAACACTGGCCGCAATGCGGTTCAGAGGAGACTGACATGACCATTCGTTCAAATTACCCCAAGGGGTTTGACGGCGTTACCATTCGCGGCATCCCCATCACCCAGGCCCATCCGGGTCAGGTGTTCTGGGTGTCCAACGCGACGACCCTCCTGCCGGGCCAGCGCGGCGGCTCTGACGGCAACAAGGGCACGTTCGATAGCCCGTTCTCGACCATCGACTACGCCATCGGCCAATGCACTGCCGGGCGTGGCGACATCATCTTCGTCAAGCCGGGCCACGCCGAGAACGTCGCTGCCGCTGCCGGTATCGCGGCGGATGTTGCGGGCGTTGCCATCGTCGGCCTGGGTGTGGGTTCCGCTCGCCCGACCCTGTCATGGACGGCTGCTGCGGCAACCATCACCGTGACGGCGGCAAACGTGTCGTTCACCAACCTGCGCTTCGTGAACAACTTCGCGGACGTGGTGACGATGTTCTCCGTATCGGGCGCGGGCGATGGCCTGTCGTTCGAAAACTGCTTCTTCACCGACACCTCGACCATCTTGAACGCGCTGGACTTCATCACCCTTGCAACGGGTGCCGATGACCTGTCGCTGCGTAACTGCCAGGTGATCGGCAAGAGCGCATCCAACGACGCCTTCATCACCGGTGTCGCGCATGACCGCCTGACGATAGCCAACTGCCAAATCCAGATGGACGTGGCGCAAACCGCCGTCATCGGTCTGATTGAGGCGACCGGCAACGTCACGAACGTCTGGATCAAGGACACCTTCTTCCGCTCCAACGTGGACGGTGCCCTGTTCATTGACCTTCAGGGCGCTGCCTGCTCCGGTGCGGTGACGAACTGCTACTTCAGCAGCATCGACGTTGCGGGCGCTGTGACTGCCGGGTTCAACTTCACGGGTGGTCACATCTTCGAGTGCTACGTTGCAGGCGAAGCCGACAGCTTCGGCCTCGTCGGCGGCGGCACCGTCTACAACAACGCCTAACCATGAGCGGGTACGAACAGCGCGTCGGGGACTACAGGGTCATTTGTGACCTGAGTGGTTTCCGCTGCTGGGCTTCGGAAACGGTGAAGACCGACGATGGCTTTCGGGTCATGTCGCGCTTTGCCGGGACCGAACAACAACGCCACCCGCAAGAGAACGTCCGATCCCGGCCCGACAATCAGTCGGTGCCGTGGTCGCGACCTGAGACGACTGACGTGTTCCTCGCCCCCGGCGACGTGACGGCTTCGGACCTGTAGGGGCGCGCTATGGCCATCACTTCCAGCATGACGGCGCGCGAAATCGTGACCGCAGCAATGCGGATCAACGGCTCCATCGGGCTTGCCGATACGCCTACGGCCAATGAAGCCGCTCTTGCCATCACGCACCTGAACTGGATGCTGAAGACGTGGCAGGCTTACGGGCTGTGCAACGGCTGGCGCGTTGAGAGCATCGAACTGTCGTGGCTGGCGGCGACCGCGTCGGCAACCCTGAACACCAACTATCTCGACCTAGCGAACGTCCGGTATCGTTCCGCCACGGATATAGACCGCGACCTGACGCAGATCAGCCTGGCGGAATATGCGTCTCTGCCCAACAAGGCGCAGGTAGGCCCCCCCACCTGCTACGCAATCCGCAAGACGCAGGCGAGCATTGAATTGAACCTGTGGCCGGTGTCGGCTGCGGTGATGACCATTGCGGCGGATGCGTCGCGGGTCATCACCGATGTGACGACGCTCGATCAGGCCGTTGATGTCCCGCAAGAGTGGACCGAGACGACCTTCTACTGCCTCGCCGCGCGTCTGATCGCGCCGTTCCGCGTGCATATCTCCGACCCGGTAGGCGCTCAGATGACGCAACAGCGGGCGGCTGACCTGTACGCGGCGCTCAAGAGTTTTGACGATGAGACGGCCTCCGTCTTTTTCATGCCCGCACAGTGAGACGCTAGATGGCCCTGTCCTTTTCAGTCGCTGCGCGTAACGCACAGCTTGACACCCTGACCACGTCGGTCGGCACGTCGGGCTATTTGCGGATTTACAGCGGTTCGCGCCCGGCCAACGTCGCGGCGGCTATCACCGGCACTTTGCTGGCCGAACTGGTCTGCAATGCGTCCGCGTTTGCGGCGGCGGCTTCCAGCGGCGCGCTGACGGCCAACGCCATCACCAATGACAGCAGCGCCAACGCCACAGGCACGGCGACACATTTCCGGGTGTGGAAGTCGGACGGCACCACGGGCGTCATGGACGGCGATGTATCGACCTCTGGCGCTGACCTGAACCTCGACAGCGTATCCATCACAACGGGGCAGGTGATCAGCGTGACCAGCTTCGTCATCACCGATAACAACACCTGATCCGATGCTCCTGCTAACCTCCGCCTCTGATATCATCCGCGTCGTCACCGGCTCGTCGGCGGATATCGACGTTCATGCGTCGTGGGTGGATAACCTTAGCGGGGCCATCACGCCGGGGCGGACCAACACGACGGCCATCACGGGCACGGGGACCACGACGGTCGTGGGGTCTCCCGGTGGCTCGACGCAGCGCAACGTCAAACTGTTGAACATCTACAACGCACACGCCACGGTCGGCCCGACGCTGACGGTGCAACACTTCGACGGCACGACCAGCGAAGACCTGATCGCGGTGACGCTGTTGCCGGGCGAGACGCTGGTGCTGGACGAAAACGGCGTCTGGACGCACCGAAGCGCCACCGGGGCACCCTATAGCTACGCGGTTCCGGCCCCTGGTACACTGGGGGCTACGGGCGTGATTGCCGAGACCATTCCGCGCGAGATATGCCCGGAGGTCAACACCGTCATCCCGACCGCGACGGGCACCCTGTTCATGCAGGCCATCTATCTGACGGCGGGTCAGCTTGTCAGCAATATAGCCATTTCATCGGCCACTACGGCGGCGGTGACGCCCACCAATTACTTCCTTGCCCTGTACAGCAGTGCGAGGGCCTTGCTGGCGGTCTCTGCGAACCAGACGACGACGGCATGGGCGGCGAACACATATAAGACGCTGGCCATGACCACGCCCTATCGGGTGCCGACATCGGGCCTCTACTACATCGGGTTTATGATGACGGCGGGCACGATTATCACGACCAAGGGCGGGACGGCGAAGACCGGGGGCCAGTTGGCCTCGACGGTGCCGATCCTGCACGGCATTTCGACAACCGGCCTGACCACAGCGATGCCCGACCCGGCTGCGGCTATCACGGGCGGACTGGTGACGATCTACGCCGCTGTAAGCTAAGCCGGTGGCATCGCCGCTCGGGCTGTTTGACCCGCAACTGGTGGTCGCCGCGTGGTTCGATCCCGACCTCCAGACGGCGGCATGGTTTGACAATGACCTGACGGATGCGGCTGGGGCCGGGTCTGTAACGGGTACGGCCTCCGCGACCCTCGCCGCCGATACCTTGGCCGCTAGTGGTCAGGTACGGATAACCGGCACGGCTGCCGCTACGCTTGCGGCGGATACCATCGCGTCAAGTGGTGCTGTACGGGTAAGCGGCACTGCGTCACCGACCCTCGCGGCGGACACCGTCGCGGCCTCGGGTGGTGTTCGTATAACCGGCGCTTTGTCGGTCACGATTGCGGCGGATACCCTTGCGTCATCCGGCGCGGTTCGGGTCACAGGCGCAGCGGCGTCTACGTTGTCCGCCGATACCCTTGCCGCACAGGGCGGGGTCAGGGTCAGCGGTTCCGTTGCCGCGACGTTGGTGGCGGATACGCTGGCTGCAAGCGGCAGTGTCGCTGCTGGCCCGGTCGCCGGCACCGTTGCCGTCACTCTTGCGGCGGATACGCTGGCGGCGGTTGGGGCTCATCCCGACATTACGGCGACGGCTGCGGTCATAGTTGCGCTCGGGTCGGTTCCGGCACCTGGGGCGGTTGCCTCAACGGCGGTCGGCCCGACGGTCATATCGACGGCGGCGGCGGGCGCACCGGGAACGGTTGCCTCAACGGCTGGCGTAGGGCCGGGCACGTCCACAACGGCGGCAACATCACCGGGAGCGGTGGCCTCAACGATTGCCTCAACGGCGGTCATTTCGACAACAGCGGCACCCGCCGCACCGGACGAAGACACCACGGCGACCCCTTCGCCATCAATCATTACAACCATCGCTGCATAGGAGCCTTCAATGGCTGGACGCTCAACAGACGTAGCCGGGGCCTATCGCGCCACGGCGGTCACCAAATCCGACGCCACCATCCTGCCGGTAACCCGCGCGCTCTATGTGGGCGGACTGGGTGATGTGGCGGTCATCATGGCTGGCGATACCGTTGCTGTGACCTTCTCGGCGGTTCCGGTCGGCACCATCCTGCCGATTCAGGTCACGAAGGTGATGTCCACCAATACGACGGCGACACTGATCCTCGCCTTATATTAGATGCTCCGCCCCGGTAGCCCGCTGCCCGAACGGCGGATCATTGCCATAGACCGCCGCTATAACGCCTTCCTCTCGGGTGGCGTGCCGTTAGCGGACTACCCCGGCGAGACGCTGCAATGCCGCAACGAGTTAGACCGCACGAACTGGATGGAACTGCGGGACCTTTGCCGCCAAGCCATCGAAGCCGAAAAAGCGTATTATGCACAAAATAACCTGCCCGACCCGGAAGCGGGCTGGGGCGCGGGCCTGATCACTGAGCCAGGTATCCGCACAACCTCTAACGCCTACATCCGCCCGACCGTTGCGGCCACGCTGGTCATTCTCGCGAGCATCACGACGTGGGCCTTCGCGGGCCAAGCGAACTGGTGGCGGATGAAGGATGAGGCTCGGGCCTGCACGACACGCGAGGCGTTGGAAGCGGTCAATCTTGAGACGGGGTGGCCATGAAGTTCCGCCGCTACCTTGAAAACGTCGTCGGTGGCCTCTCGCACCTTGCCAACGCTCTGACGGGCGGTTCGGCGGGTAACTCGCTCTCGGCGCGGGTCGGGGCTGCGTCTTACCGGGGCTCGCTGTCCGCAGCGTTCCTGGCGGCTTTCATCGACGCGGTTCTGTTCAGCCGTAACCACTGTTTTGAACGGGCGAATGAGGAGGGGCTGATCTAATGCGACGCCCCGTCATGACCGCCTATCGCCCGACGATGCAGGACAAGGCCGCACGGATGGCCCTGAACCTGTTCGGGGATAACTACGCGGGACGCAACTTCGTCCGCAACGTGTTCGGTTCGTCGGGCTTGGGTGAAACGGGCCGGGCGTCGGTTGCTGACTTCACGCCTGCGGGTCTGGCGTTTGAAGCCGACAAGGCGGGCCGACAGGCGGGGCAGGGACACCCGTTCGCGGCGGCTGGTAACTTGGCGCTGGCTGCGTTGCCAATCCCCGGCAAAGCGGCTGTGCGGGGCGCTGCAAAGGGTGCAGTGCGTAAGGCAGAGAACCTTTTCCGCCCCAAAGCCGCGCCTAATTCTTACTACGTCCGCCCTTCGGAGGTCGCCACCGACCCGCGCATAGAAAACCGCAAGGGCGAACTGGCAAAAATCCAGAACCTCAAACTGGGCATCTCGCCGCGTGAGACGGCCCCAGCGCCAGAGGTCAGCATCTTTGACTATGAAGGCCACCCCTACGTGACGTCCATGTCGGACCTAGCGGCGGCAGGCGACAACCTGACCTCGGTCAATGACGTGGCGTTCAGGGAACCGTTCAGCCGCCGTGGCGGTCAGGACTATATGTTCGACAACCCCAATTCGGTGTGGGCATCAGAGCGGAAACCAGCCGAGTCGCACATTGAAGTGGCACGGCGTCTGCAAGGCGCTACCGGTAAAGACGTGCTGTATATGCCGTGGACGATGGGGCCAAACGCGGTCCAGTTCTCGCACCAGCCTCGAGGCGTCCAGTACGCCTACGCTGATGCGGCCATGAGCGGACCTGATCGCAAGGCCATAGCGGCGGACATCAAGGCAATCCTGCCAAACTGGCGTGGGTTTGATGATCCGCAAAGCACCGAAATGTTCATGCGAGCAACCGGTAAATCGCGGGGCGCGCTGAACAAGCTATTTGACCAATATCGCGGTCGCGGTGGGCTTGGTAAAGGCGAGGCGACATATGCGGCAACCGATCTAAGCCAGATCGGCGCTCCGTTGACCTCGCTGCGGAATGTGGGCGTTATTGATCACCGATCCGCAGCGACACCGTCAACGCACCCGTCTTACAATTACTCGGTTCCTGGGCGTGGCGTCGGCGTTCTCAAGGAGAAGAACCTCGGCGCATTGGCGCTCTCGCCTTCGCTGATGCAGGAATATGGATACAAGACCCCGTTTGACTTCCCGACCGGCGTGAAACCGGGCGTCAGGTCGCCCGTGCGGTCCATGCAGATGGGGCCACAATTCGGCGTCCTAGATCACACCACCCTGCGGTTCATTGAGCGGATTCTAGCAGATAAGAAGTAGCGAAGGCGTCGGCCAGATCGGGACGCCCTTGCTTGTCCCGCAAGAACGACCGGACTTCGCCTTCTGTCACGCGGCCCCTGTGGTTCATGTTGCAGACGGCGGAAAACCAAAGAAGTTCCGTGGTCATGTCGCCCTTTGGGCATGTGTCATAGTTGATCAGCGGAATGAGATTGGCCATTTCTGGGGCTCCCTAGAGCCGAGATTATACAACATTTGATCTGTTCAGGGAACCGCAACGAATGACGGCCATCCCGTTCCTTTTGAGTTCGTTCAAGCGCACCGGCTTTGCGCCCATGCCGCTGGTCAACATGCTGGTCGAGCCGGACCCGTCGTCGCAAGCGGCCCCTGTGGCGCTGTTGGCAAGGCCGGGGCTGGATAGCTTCGCCTCGGTCGGCACGGCCCCCACGCGGGCGCTGTGGCAGCGTCAGGGCCTATTCGGTGACGCGGCGTTGATTGTCGCCAGCGGGGCGGTCATCTCGCTCACGGCGGGCGCGGTGCAGACCACGTTCGGCGGGGTATCGGTGGCGGGCGATGCGCTGGTTGATATCGACGGCGGGCTTGACGCGGACTATTACTCCGTAGCCCGCATTGCGACGGGTTCGGCGCTCTACAAAGTGTCGTCGGACGGCAATGTGGTCACGCTTGAAGACTTCCCGGTATCGGGCGGGGCGGGCGCTACGTCCATCGGGTTCCTGTCCGGCTACTGGCTCGGCACGGAAGCCGGGTCTGACGCGGTTTATTACCAAATCCCCGCCGCAAGCACGTGGACCGCCCTGCAATTCGCGTCCGCTGAGTACGCGCCGGACAAGAACGTGTGTGTTCGTGTGGTCGGTGAGACGGCCTGGCTGATGGGCGAGACGACGCTTGAGGGCTGGCGGGTCACGGGCAACGCCTCCTCGCCGCTGGAGCCTATGGGCGGGCTGAAGTTCGATATCGGTTGCCGGACCAAGAACGCAGCGGTGAATTGCCAAGGCGTGCTGATCTTCGTTGACCACACCAACTCGGTTCGCATGACATCGGGCGGTGAGCCGTCGCTGATCAGCGACCACGGCCTGTCGGAACAGATCAGCCGGACGGACGCCGCAGACATTCGGGCCTCGTTCTACATCAAAGACCAGCACCCGGTCTATCGCCTGACGCTGGTTAGCAACGGCACATGGGACTATGACCTGTCGTCGCAGAAATGGACGCAGGCCAACTCAGAGGGCTACGACTACGCCCGCGCCCACCTGTTCGCGGCCCTGCCCAACGCGGTGCTTGCGGCGGATGCGCTGTCCAATGCGATCTACACCGTGAACCCCGATAGCCGGTTGGATGTAGCTACAACATTCACGGTGGAGTTCTGTGCGCTGCTGGAGGTCAAGGAAGGCCGCGCGCCGATTGCCAACCTGGAGCTTGATTGCCTGCTAGGCGACAGCCCCCACACCGGCCAAGGCTCTGACCCGCTGATCGGCATGTCGGTGAGCAAGGACGGCGGGTTCACCTACGGGCCTATCCAGTACCGCTCGCTGGGCGTCACTGGCGCACGGTTAGCCTCTCCCCGGTGGAACGCGCTGGGTGATGCGGTGGCACCTTACGGGGCCGTGTTCAAGTTTCAGGTGTCGGATCCGGTGGGCAGGCGCTTCTCGGGTGCCAGGGTCAACGTACCTTGAGCGTCCGCCTGATCCCGCTCTTTGACCGCATGGGCCGACCCACACCGTTCCTGATGGCCCAATGGCGGCAGAAGGACGCCGCACAGCCGTTGCAAGCCGCCACCAGCTACCTTGACGCCGGTAAGGCCGCGACGCCCGTCCTGCGCGGTCTGTGGGCCGTAGCGTTCCCTTTACGGGATAACCTGCCGCTTTCGCCGCTGGCGGATTCTGAGGGGCGGGGGTCTGAGCGGTTCTGGGATGTTTTCGATTGACCGACCGTTTATCGACTGGTTCCCGACTGGTTCCCGACTGGTTGGCGGTTTTGGGATGTGTTCAATGATTAGGGCCAAATCCGGGGTTCTCCGCCTTAATCCGGGGTTCTCCGCCCATTCTCCGCCCATTCTCCGGTCCCGCTCCGCCCGATGATCCGAGTAGCGACACCTGACGACCTGGAACGCATCATAGACCTTGGCGGGCAATTCCTAGCCGCCTCGCCCTATGCGGACATGGGCTACGACAAGCCCGCGTTCGGGGAGTTCGCAACCGGCCTGATGGAAGGGCCGGGGGTGATATTCCTCTCGGATGACGGCTTCATCGGTGGCCTGCTTCACGGGATGTATTTCAACCCCGCGATGGTGATGGGCGTCGAATTGTTCTGGTTTGCGAAGTCGGAAGGAACCGCACTTCGCGAGGCTTTCGAGTTCTGGTGCCGTGAAAACGGCGCGGCGGGGATGCAGGCGACCGGGCTTGCCAATTACCGCGAGGCGGCAATCCGCAAGGTTTACGAACGTGCCGGGTATCGCGCCTGCGAAGTCGCGTTCTTGAAGAGGTTCTGACATGGCTATTTCAACGGCAGCGGCAATCATCGGGGCGACCGTCATCAAGGCGGGAACTGCTGCCTACGGCGCTGGTCAGGCCAAGAAGGCCAACCGAACCGCCACGACTGCGGCCAACGCTGCCAACGCGGCCAACATCGCGGCGAACCGTGAGAACCGGGATTACATCGCGGGCCTGAACCAGCCGAAGATTGCGGGCGGGCAGGGTGCGTTTGACATGCTGCTGCAAGAGTTCGGCGTAGGCCAACCGTCCCAACGTCAAGGCGGACAGCCGCAGGGCCAGCCGGGCGTGCAGACCTACAAGGACAGCCGCCGCTCCGATGGTGGCTTTGCCGGTACGTCGCCCGCGCAACCGCAGGGCCAACCGCAAGGCGGTCTCGACGCACAAGCCTATTGGGACGCCAATCCCGACCTCGCCGCCGATCAAAGCCTGTCCGGCTTCAACCCCGGCGACCTGACCGGCGACGGCACGGTTGACGATGCCGACCGTGGCGCGTGGCACTATCAGAACTACGGCCAGAACGAAGGCCGCAACGCCCCGCAGATGGCCCCGCAGGAACAGGCCCCGGAAGGCCCGGCCCCCTACGACCCGATGACCGCCCCGCCTCCGCAATTCCAGCGGCGCGAAGATGTGGCCATGCAGGACTATGGGCAGGCCCCGAACGCCTCGTCATACTTCGACAATTTCGAGGAAGACCCCGGCGCGGCCTATCGTCGGTCGGAGGCCCTGAACGGCGTCAACGCCTACTCTGCGGCACGCGGCAAACTCCGCTCCGGTGACGCGGCCAAGTCGCTAGCAACGCTAGCATCGAACCTCGGCGCGCAGGAATATAGCAACTGGTTCAACCGCCAGTCGTCACGCCTTGCCGCCGACCGTGGCCAGTTCAATTCCAACCGCTCGTTCGCAGGCAACCTCTACAGCGAGCAGAACAACCGCGCTGACAGCCGGTTTGGCGACGACCGCGCCTATGGCACGAACCTCTGGGAAGACGCCCGGAACTACGCCACGAACCGCACCGACAACCGCGTGAACAACCTGTTCCGCGTATCGGGCGTGGGCGACAACGCTATCCGCAACGTGACGGACGCCGGGAACAACTTCACGAACGCCACGCGCGAAGACAACGGCAACACGGCGGGGATTATCGGCAACAGCGCGATCAACCGGGCCAATGCCAACACCGATATGTGGACCGGCATCGGCGGGGCAATCAGTTCCGGCATCAACGCTTGGGGCGGTGGCGCTGGTCGGTCGGCGGGCGGTGGTGGATACGCGGTTCCGTCCGACCTCGCCGCGCGCGGGTTCGTCAACACTCCCGGCAGCATCAACGTGACGAGGCCGTTCTAATGGCGATCAACCTGTTTAACACGTCCGGCATCCTCGACCGGGGCCGTGAATCGTTCAAAGCCGCCTACGACCAAGGCGAGGCCATGCGCGGCGACCGGACCAATATGCAGGCCGGACGTGCCTATGCCGGTGGCGACCGTCAAGGCGCGGCACGGATGCTGGCGCAGGGCGGGAACATCGACGGGGCGCGGGTGCTGGGTAATGACCTACGCAACGAAGAACGCCAGGCGATGCAGGACCAGACCGCAGCGGAGCAACAGCGGTACACGCGCGGGCGCAATGAGGAAACCGACAAGCGGGCGCGGGAAAAGGACGAGGCGGAACAGCGCGTCACGATACTGGAGCGCGTTGGCGACAAGTTGCGCGGCCTCCCGATGGGAACCGGC
>Ga0181350_1000136_pt1 | contig 22206 bp, 19 predicted proteins | sample Su13VDMM110DCMD_FD_130105 | JGI IMG/M metagenome (GOLD analysis project Ga0181350, IMG submission 130105) | Freshwater viral communities from Lake Michigan, USA - Su13.VD.MM110.DCM.D | ecosystem: Environmental > Aquatic > Freshwater > Lake | place: USA: Michigan | collected 2013-07-16
GTTTGATAGATTCGTTTCCAATCTTCAACACCAAATATAGCTGTTTGTCTTGTAGTTGTGGCCATGGTTATTCCGTTGTTGTATTATTTATTACAGGAATAATCTGGGTAGTTAAACGTAACTAGCGCGGCGTGTTTGTTCGTTAAAGAATACCGATAGCAGAGTTGCTGTCTGCCCCGGAATAACTGTGAGTTCTAACTGAATCAAGATACCATGCTGTTGTGGGAATATTTGTAGATCAGCTACCTGTATTCGAGGATCTCCGCCAACAACACGTTCAATTTCTGTAGTAAGACTTTGTAAAGTTTCTTGTGTTTGATTTTCAAAAACATAATCCCAAATGACCGTACCATAGCCAGGACGCCCTACTAGTTCGCCCTGGCGAATATTAAATGCGTTAAGTAGGTCTCGTTTGATCAAGTCTGTGTCTACTAGAGTAAACTTTTTGTTTTGATCAATGGTGTTAAATCCAATAAATGTAGTCATCCTGTATTTAACCTATCCAAAAGATTGTTTTTTCAGGTCAGACAGTTTGGTTTGAGCTTGTGCAATATCCGCATTGATTCCTGCAGTTAGATTACTTGGAAATTCAAAACTAGGAGTAGGTATTTTGGCATTTCCTAGTATGCGTGTGACTGCGGCATCCACTGTTTGACGATTGACTGTGTTGCTAAATCCTGCCGCAATCTTAGTTGGGCTCACAATACTATTACTGCTGAACAAACTAAAGTCTGCTCCAAATTGTGACATTTTGCCAAAAGAATCAAGGCTACCACTCAATGATCCTATCAAATTCTTGGCTTGAGTTCCCAGTGATCCCAACGTGCCTGCAGTTAGTCCTGACAAACTGCCCAGGGCATTGGTAACAGCTCCTTGTGGATTTAAAATTGCATTAGACAATCCAGTTGATGTTATTAATCCCCTGGCTTGGCCAACTGCACTGTTTAATACACCTTGCGCCGATCCTAGGCCTTCGTTAAATGCTGCACTGCCTTTGGCCCAGGCAGCTGCTACTGGTGCTGTAAACTGAGAAGCATTGTTGATCAAGGAGCCAACTGCGGCATTGGCTGTTTTCACTGCTGATGCACTTAAATTAGCAATAGATTGGGTGACACTGTTAACTGCTCCGCTGGCAATGGTTGATATATTGTTGATTGGGGTGCTGAATAAGCCAGCCACTCGAGTTGCTGCATCTCCGCCCAAGGAACTGATACTGCCAAATGCAGACTGTATAGTGTTATTAAGATTTCCAGACAAGGCTGATTTGCCTGCTACAAGTGCAGCAGCACTCAAGGTGGCCAAGCCAGCAGCTCCATAAATTTGTCCTGTGCTTGTGCTGGCCGCTTGACTTTGAGTTATTTGTATTGTGCCGTCAGCAGTTAACGCATTGTAGCTGTTTTGTAGTGATTGATTTTGTATCTTGGCTTGTAGGCTTGGATCACTTAATATGCCAAGCACGGAAGTTACACCGTCCTTTCCGGTCCACACACTTGGTGTGCCAACCACGCAAGCAAAGTCTGGATAATTGCTGGTGCCAGGTTTTAAATAGCCTGCTTGTTCCAAGGTTTCAGGATCAAGATTATAATTTCCAATTCCTGTATCGGTAATTGTATCGTCTTGCTGATCCACATAAACATCAGTGGTGGTAATCAATCCCACAACCTCATCTGGGGTTAACGGGCCGACTGGATCTGCACCCAATGGAAATAATGCCTGTGTACGAGCATAATCAGCAGCATTGATTGGCATCAGCGGTATATTGACCAAGGACGGAATTGTAGTTGACAGTTCTCCTGTGACAATTGACAGAATGGTTGTACGGTCAACGCCAGCGGTGTCACGTTGTAAACGACTTAATTCAAAGTTGGTTAATCTTGTCTCTGCGCTGGTCAATACCTGCCCAACTGTGTAGCCTACAAGACTGCCTGCAGCTACTTGGCTGTAAAAAATAAAATCTGCTTGATTTTGAGTAGTGCCAGCAGGAGCATCCAGCTCAAAGGTGTTACCACTTGGGAGAGTATATTTAAATATTGCCATGTTACCCTCGCTCTAAGGCTGCAATTTGTTGTTCCGTGATTGCAATTATTCTCTTTCTGTCAGCAATCACTTGATCAATCTCAGGCAATAATCTAGTATCATTGGCCGCAATAATTCTGGCACGGAGTTCTTCGTCTCCAACTAGAGATGCTTTATAGTTGTCCAGGTTTGTTTTCAATTCGGCCACTTTTGCCGCATTGGCACCGGTCATGGTAATAGTAGTTCCTGGTGGCATAGGCGGTGCACCGGGCGACGGTGTTGTTTGACCAGTTTCTAAATCTACTTTAATTGATACACCTTGGTTATGATATGGCCATGGTTCATGCGTTGGTGCACGGGTCACAATGCTTTCCAATCCATCAGCAGCCACAGTCCAGCCTGTGCTATTATCAAACGAAGTGTCTGGCATGACATACTTAGTAAGTCCTTTAGGCGCATCTACACCCACAGTAGGGCCACCATTTAACGCAATAGCAGTGGCTTTGAGACTCAATGTTGTGCCACCATCAATTGTGGTTGTTTTACTCTTAACTGCAAACTGCGTGTTGGATCTAAGGCCTAGTTTGCTTTCGCTAAACAGGGTCATGGCCTGTTTACATGCAATTGATAGCTCATCTTCACTTTGTATAGTGAGTTCTTTTTTACTTTTTATATTGATCTTTTCGCCAGCAAACATATTAATATCTTTGTCGGCATGCAAGTTTAATACGCCTTCTGTGCGTAGGTTAATACTGTTGGTACTAAACACATCTAAGGTGCCTTCTTGGCCCAGCTCAACCCAGGTTTGTCCGTTGGCGTGGCAAATGTAAAAACAGTTGCCGTCATCACTCATGGTAATTTGATGACCTTTGCCTGTGCGGATACGGATTAGATTGTCAGCACCTTCAAGGTTGCCGTCATCCATAACAAAGGTATGACCAGTTCTACGACCAATAACAGCAATGCTGGCTGTTTGTGTTGCTGAGTCGTTTAACTTGGCTTTGATATTTTGTTCATTTGCACCGCCTTGATAAATGGCTCGACCCGGAGTGCTGATACCATAGCAACTGCTAGGACTTTCACGTTGGCTACTGGATCCTATGCTGCCGCGCACAGGATCATCTTGAAGGCCTTGTTGGAACAACACAGCGGCTGCAAATGAATGCACAGGTTTCTTTTGATCAAAGAATTTAGGGTTGTCAGCAATGGCATCATTTTTTACGTTGATCTCTGCTACAGGCAATAACTTGCTGTTGGCAAAATAAGTTTCTTGATTTTTGTTTCCTTCGGCTACTACATAGTTTGTTGAGGCACCAATAGCTGGAACCATGTGATTCTGTCCTGGAGCAGGAATACAGCCCACATAATAGCCTTGGTTGGGATCGCCGTTGACAAAGAAACACAACACTTGTACTCCAAGGTCTGGCGGGGTGAACCACATGCCGTAGGTGTTGCGGTTGCCTGGATATGTTCCTGTGCCAGTACTGGTACCGCTGGTCAAAGGAGTTGCGCCATAAAACGGCGGACAGTAACTGACTGTGCGCCACTGTGATTTGTCTTGCAGGTTTTGTGAGCCGTCTTTGTTGATTCCACTAAACTCTTGAATGCTAACCTGCAACCGACCTTGACGAGTGTTGTCAATGTTGTTAACCACCGTGCCAACAAACGGGCCACCCTCTGCGGGTTGGCCTCCTCGATCTAGTTTATAATTCTGGGCACGGCCCGTTGACCGTTGTATATTCTCTGCCATTATTGATCACTCTTGTTTAGTTTTTGCGGTGGAGTTGTATTTACTTGCTGGGTCGACGTATCCTGGAATTTGGCCAGATATTGTTCAGCAGTTTCATTGCCATTCTTAACTGGCAGGGTCGGCGGAGCAGGTGCTAAATTTGTACCTAAATTAGTATTAACTGCGTTGGCTGGAACAACCACGATTCCTCCGTCGGACGTGGGTGCTGCTCTTGGATTGGTAGCTGGCAACGCTGTCTGCGGTGAATTAGCAGTGGCAATGGCTTCGCTGCTGTTGGGATTGGGTGGATATTGAATCAACACTCCAGAGTTGTCCACTGCCAGCGAAGCACCAGCTGTATTTGGTTGTGCTGATCCATTATTCTCAATTGGCGCAACTGACGGCGATGTGGTTGGAATAGAATTTATACCGTTTGGACCAGTGCTCGAGTTGGGTGTTCTGGCTCCGTTGGCAGTGCCAGCTGTTGCTGGTTCTGTGTTGGACGCCGGTCTTGCCACTGCACCAGTTTTACTTGTTTGATTGTCAAATTGATTAATTTTACTGCCTTTTAATGTTTGCGTAAATTTGCCTTTGACAAATTCACTGACAACTTCTGTGGCCAAGAATATAAAACTTTTTCTTAGAGATCCTGGTTGAATGCCAACACTTGCGGCAGCAGATCCGCTGGCGTTGCTGGTGCTGGCTGGAACATTTGGATCCATTAAACCAGTGTTTAAATTATAATCTGTTGGCACGTTAAACAACACTTCAAATAAAATTTGTTGTGCATCAAAATTAATAGTGCCGTCATCATTGAATCCTTTGAAATTGAAATTCTTTGAGTCGACACCAAATGTAATCTCGCCTTGTTGTAACCATGCTGGATCGCCCACAATACTCATCTGAGCACTTACGTTATCCCCTGGGCTATACAAATAGTCAGCAGCGTTAGCAGCAGGTTCGTTGGCACGTCCAATTGCACCTTGACTGCTTTGTCCACTACGAGTGGCCGGAGTCATTTGTACATTGGATTGATTGTTTGAGTTAGGGTTTGAAGGGCCGCCCGACAACACCTGCGTGTACAAGTTATTGTAAGTTTGTTCGTACGCCAACACCTGAGTGTTAAGACCAGTGAACCAATAGTTATACTGTTTATGAACTCCGTTGTACTTGGGACTATTAAAATAGTTACTGACCATGTCGTTCACTTTGTACGGATGGACAATATATTTGATGTTGTAAGCCGGAGCATTACGCTTGGGATCGTAGGCTTTGGGTGTTGCTTGCATGCTGATCTTGTACCAGGCCAAATTGTTGCCAGGCTTTCCGTTGGGTACTTGAATTCCGTTTTTTTCAAGTACCTTGACAATTTGTTGGTCTTCGATGTAGGTACTATTTTTAATCAACTGGTCAATAACTTGCACCATCGGTGCACCAGCTGTAATACTTAATGTTCTTGTTGTAGGATCTTTGCCGGACTGTGCAGTTGGATCAATTTGTTGCTTGGCTGTGCCGCCCACGGGCATAGGATCTTTTGAATCGGCTTGTCCTACTTTGGCAATTTTTGCTTGAGCAACGGCGTCAGTCACAAACTCCACGCTGTAAGTGTCTGGTATGGTAATTTGTTCTGATTTGACCAGTTCAAGTTGATAGTTGTTCATTGCTGCCACAATACCCTGGCGGACTGTTAATTTTGTAGTGGGTGCTGAGTCAGCTTTTTGTGGAGCAGTTGGTTCAGTACTAGATTGTTCGTCTCGAGGTGGAACGGTTGACGTAGAAGTAGTTGTGTTTGTTGTTACTCCACCTGTGGTGGTTGCTGTTGTTGAGCTGGTGGTTGTCACATCGGCTGCGCCGTTGAACGCATCTTTCAATGTGGTACTGCTTAATTCAATGTTATAAGGCACCACTGCTCTAAGTTGACCAGTGTTGATTTGATACTGTACTGAGGTGCCTTCAAATTCGTACTCTACTAGTTTGTTTGCAATTTTAAATTTAATACCGTTCAACACCATTGGAAAATATTTGGTCACAATGGCTGGAGTAGAAGCGACACTACCGGGTGCGCTAGTTTGCGATTGGCCAGCTTGTACTAATTTTCCGCTGTCGTCATAGCCCCAAAATTTAAGCACTAGTAGATATAATTGTGCCTGGAAGTTTTTCTTCTTGGGAGGACTGCCGGCAGTGCCCAAGTATTCAGTCACGGCTTTGTCCAGATTTTCAATCAAGGTAATACCGTTGGGCTCTACCACAGTCATCTTGATCACGTTGGCATTGTGCGCTGTTCCTGTACCTTTGCCAGAAATAGTTGAGTGAATTTCAAAACGATCAATATAATAATCGTTGCTAAAATAAGGATTGCGCCCTGTTACAGCGGCTCCGCCATCTTGAAATAACAATTGACTACCGGCTGGGTTAAACTTTTTAGCGTTGACCATGGCCTGAAATGATTCTGGCTTCATTAAATAAAAACTGGCCTGATAAGTGTAACTGCTGTACTGATCTAGCACATTTGGTTGTGGAACAATAGGCCCAGCTGATGAAAATACGTTATCAATTTCTTGTGCCGTGGAATTTCTTGTTTGTTGTGCTGCATCTGCACTTCCGGTACTGGCTCCTGCATTTGTAGTAGGTGTGGCCACATCATTAATGGTTGCCGTTACGTCTCGATTAGTGTCGGCGGCCTGCACAATTGGAACACTAGCTGGCGTTGCTTGACTGTTGGATGCGGACAACGTATCTCCAGTGCCCGAACCGTTGGTGGCCACATAAGCAGAATTGTTGGCGCCTTGATTAGCTTGATAAACAGCATCAACATTGTTAATTTGTTGCTGGAGAGTTGGTGGCGGTGCATCGTCTTGTGCTACTGTCACTTGTCCAGCACTAGCCGGAGGCAAAATGCCAGCTTCCGAGGCCCTGACTGCAGCAATTTGTTCTTGTATCGTCGGAACTGCCATGTTAGAATCCTAACGCTGTCTGTAGTGTAGAAATTTTTGGAATGTAAATCATGGTGTCGACTTTGAAGTCGAGTGGTGGCTTTTGCAAAGTATTAGGGTTGCGTTGATAAAACACCCACCACAAGTTAGAATTGTCGTACAAGTCGTATGCCAATAAATCTGGGCGATATTGATAGGTAGAATTAATTTTAAACAAAATGTCGTCAGATTCTTTAGGAATAGGACGATTGGTCATTACATCCAAAAAGAATTGACTGTAAGAAGTAGTATAGTAAGGGCTGGTTGGATCGTAGGTTGCTGGCATTACCAGAATCCTCCTTTGATTAAGTTGCCGTTGGCAAATTCTTTAACGCTGAACTGTTTGCTGACTTGTTGGCGACTTTGCATGGGCAATAAGGTTAAATTGATATCCATTTTAGTTGGCACATAGGTCGGACGATTCAATCCCAAGGTAGGCGGTGCTGATGCGCCAGTTGTGCCACCTTTGGGCAAGAAAGCAGCAGCCAAACGATTGATACTGCCAAATATGCTGTTGGTTGCTACACTTTGACGATCACGAATGCTGGTCAAGTTCAAGCCAACATTGTTGGGGCTTCCGGCACGGATATAGTCCACGTTGTCGGGCAAGTTGTATTGGAACTGGCTGATCACACAAGCATGTTCTCTAAATTGATAGTCGCCAAAGCCGCTCAAATAAACCAGTGGAGGTGGTGCGCCTCTTTGTGTGTCTTGACCATAAAACATCTTGGTCGCGGATTTTAAAAATGTTATTACTGCCAACAAATAATTGGCATCGTTGGTGTCTTGTGCGGTAAATTGTGCTTTGAGACTGATAGCGTCAACATAACTGTTTTTATAAAAATATCCACGATAGTTACTGTGCGTTAGGTCATAGGTTTCGTAATTGGCTTTGTATGATGTGTCAATTTGTGGAGTATACGGAAATATGATTCCGTCTGTGACTTTCAACGGTTGCATGATGCCCGGTGTTGGTGCGTTGTACAAGTAATTGCTCTGCGGTGCTAGACGTAAGCGAACACGCCAATCACCGTTGTTGATTTGTTTGCGTTGGTCAGCAATGGTCTGTTGTTGTTGAGCATTGCTAACCAAACCTTGTATGTTTGCTGTGGCACTGGTGCTGTCTGACGATGTTCCTACTCCAGAGTTTGTTACTGGTTCGTCACCTTCGCCTGATACTCCTTGGGAGGCAGCAATGGCATTTAATTCTTCAGCAGTTAGGCTAGATTGTCCATTATAAGTGTCAGAGGTAATAAATCCTTCTTCGCCTGATACTCCTTGGGAGTCAGCAATGGCATTTAATTCTTCAGCAGTTAAACTGTTTTGGCCGCTATAAGTGTCAGTAGTAATAAATCCTTCTTCGCCAGCTACACCAAGACTAGATGTCTGGGCATCAAGCTGTGACGGAGTAAATATTGCTGTTGCAGATGTAGTCTCTAATAGTTGTCCTGGACTGGTATTAACAGTGTTTGGAGTCAAAATTGTGTTTGTAATTGAATCTGATTGTGTAACTGTTCCGCCAGCAGCAATATTTGCTGCACTGGTTTGCACGGTGGCTAAGGACGCATTTAAGTTTTGCCCAATGGTATAGATGTCAAATTGTTCTTGGGTTACTTCGGTTAATCTTCCGTCGACGTTTATATACGGCATCATTCAGTCCTGTTATCCATATATTTACCGCAATAAAAAACGGCATATTTAATGATTAGAGGTTGACAACTGTGGTTTTTATGCTACAATAAATATCTAATTAGGAGATATACATTGGCCACGCCCATAGTAAAAACACCAGCAAAAACAAACTATCTCAATAACAGAGATATTCTGAAGCAAATACATCTTAGCAAAAATACCTACTGTAGTTACCTAGATCCTGTTTTGGATCATCAGTATGATATTATTTTGCCCACGTTGGAAAAGATCAATCAACGCACGATTGCCGAAGCCCGCCGCAATCGTGCTGACAGACTCAAGCGCGAAGGCATCATTGTAGATCCTAAAAAGATCCCAAATACCGACTTAGTTTTCCGTATTACCATGTGGGAACACATACCAATGGCACCCAAAAAGATTCCAAAAACACAATCTAAAAAGAAAAAACTAGATGATATTTTTGAGTTAGAGTTAGATGCAGATGATCCACTGGCCGACTTGATTGACGAACCTGTTTTGGACGAAAAGCATGTTCGTTTAAACTTTCCTCCTTTTTATCACTATCGCATTGATGCAAACAAAGTGCCATTTCAAGTGGGCAAGAGTCACTGGATTGGAGATTTTAAAACAGGTGAGTTTAGCAAGAATCACGGACAAACTACACGCACCTTGGCCACCATGTACATGAAGCTGTGCGAGCGTTATGCTACACGTAGCAACTGGCGCGGCTATACTTACAATGAAGAAATGCGTGGGCAAGCTCTCTTACAGTTAAGTCAAATTGGTCTACAGTTTGATGAAAGTAAATCACAAAATCCGTTTGCTTATTACACAGCGGCTATCACTAACTCGTTTACTAGAATTTTGAATTTGGAAAAGAAAAATCAAAACATTCGCGATGACATGTTAGAGCAGGCTGGATTGAATCCGTCATGGACTCGTCAGAACGCTGGCAAGAAGGATCCAAATTTTGGTGCGGTAGTGGTTGTAACTTCAGGTGATGATATAGTACAATAACTAGATGACAAATCTATTTAAGAAAGCTGCGGTGTGTACGGACATACACTGGGGCTTAAAATCAAACAGCCTAGTTCACAATCATGACTGCGAGGCATTCATTGATTGGTTTATTGCCAAAGCCAAAGAGGAAGGTTGCGAAACTGGATTCTTCCTTGGCGATTGGCATAACCATCGTGCATCGATCAATCTACAAACGCTACAGTTTAGCGTACAAGCCTTGGAGAAACTAAGTCGTGCTTTTGAAACTTTCTATTTTATTCCTGGTAACCACGATCTATATTATCGGGACAAACGTGACATTCACGGAGCAGAATGGGCAAAACATATTCCTAACATTGTTATTGTCAACGATTGGTTTCATCATGGTGATGTGGTTATTGCTCCATGGTTAGTTGGTGACGATCATAAGAAGTTGCCCAAGCTATCAGGAAAGTATATGTTTGGACACTTTGAATTGCCGCACTTTAAAATGAATGCCATGGTAGAAATGCCCGATCACGGTGAAGTTAAGGTGGATTCGTTCCACGGATTTGAAAGTGTCTACAGCGGACACTTCCATCTACGTCAGAGTAAAAAGAACATCAACTATATTGGCAACTGCTTCCCTCACAACTTTGCCGACGCCGGCGATGCCGATCGTGGCATGATGGTTCTAGAGTGGGGCAAACCACACCAGTTCCACGCTTGGGACGGTCAGCCACTATATCGTGTGCTACGCCTAAGTGAGTGTATAGACAATGGTGCAAATATTTTGCGTCCAAACATGCATGTGCGTGTGGAACTAGATATTGACATCAGCTACGAAGAAGCCAATTTTATCAAAGAAACATTCATCAAGGATCATAATTTGAGAGAAATGGCCCTGATACCTAGCAAACGCACAGACATTGATATTGACATGGCTCCAGGAGAAGTCAAGTTTGAAAGCGTAGATCAAATTGTAACAGATCAAATTACTGCCATTGAAAGTGAATTTTATGATCCAAAATTGTTGCTGAAGATCTATCAAAATTTATAAGTTGGAAAAACACTTATTGATGAATAAAATTTTAATAGACTTTGTCGCTGGAGCACATGGGCATTTTCTTGAAGTACTACTTAATAAATTTTTTCATACTGCCGTGGTTGATTTTAGTCCGTTTACCACGTTGGGCACTAGCCACGTGGCCACAGACGAATACAACAAGTCAAAAGTATTTCATGCACGGCATTGGTTCGAGCGTTACCCAGAAGAGTTAAAAACTGCAAACAAGATTATCTCTATAAATTTTTCACAAGATCAGTTGTTGTTGTTTTCCTCGCTGAGTTTGTTGAGGGCTAAAGACCAGCAAATTGCCAACAATGACCTAGAGCACGACACCTATAACAAGTTAAACAACAAATTTTACCGAGACACACTGGATCAAATATTGTTGTCATATCCGTTTCTAACAGCCAACGAAACCAACAGCGATATTCCAAGATATGTTCTAAGAGAGTTTTACAAGTTTGGGTTTAAGGATCCTGAAATCAATGGGTACTGGGTAAAACAACAACGAATGCAATATCCAGAAACTGCTGATGTTTTTTATTTTAACCTCGGGTGTTTTTATAATCAAACTTTACTGGTAGATCGACTGAAGCAGTTGGAAGCATTTGTTGGAAAAAAGTTTGACTTTTCAGATGAGTTTTATCACATGCACCAGCAGTTTCTTAACAGAGTTCAGTACCTGACCTGTCAAGACCAATGCAATCAAATTATCACAGCCATAACCAATGGTCAAGATTGCGAGATTCCGTCGCTGACCTTGTTTCAAGAAAGTTATATCAATGCTGAATTAGAGCATGTGTACAAGAAAGAAATGCCGTTTTATCAACCGGAATACTTTACAAACACAAAAGATGTGTTACACTACATAAAGACCCAGGCTCCAAATTTATGATACAAATAAAAAATCTAACTGTTAAAAATTTCATGAGTGTAGGTAATGCTACACAAGCAATCGATTTTGATCGGAAAGATCTCACACTGGTATTGGGTGAAAACTTAGACTTAGGCGGAGATGGATCCAGAAATGGTACAGGTAAAACGACCATTATCAATGCCTTGAGTTATAGCCTGTATGGGCAAGCACTCAGCAATATTCGCAAAGATAATTTGGTCAACAAAACCAACGGCAAAAACATGTTGGTCAGTTTAGATTTTAGTGTAAACGGTACTGACTATAAAATTGAGCGTGGGCGTAAACCAAACGTGCTCAAGTTCTATGTCAACAATAGAGAACAAGAAATCACAGATGAAGCGCAAGGTGACAGCCGTGAAACACAAGATGCCATTGAGCACACGCTAGGATTAAGCCATGATATGTTCAAGCATATCATGGCATTAAACACTTATACAGAACCGTTCTTGAGTTTGAAGGCCAACGAACAACGTACTATTATTGAGCAGTTGCTGGGTATTACCATGCTGAGTGAACGTGCTGACAAGATCAAAGAAGTCAACAAGTCCACCAAAGACGGCATTACGCAAGAGGAATTTCGTATCCGTGCTGTACAAGAAGCTAACAAACGCATTGAAGAACAAATTGAATCGCTCAAACGCAGGCAAGGGTTATGGATAACCAAAAATGAAGAAGAGACGAATAAAATTAAGACCGCGCTGGAGACACTGCAAGAGATTGACATTGATGCTGAGATCGCGGCGCACAAGGAACACACTGTATGGGATCAGAGGCGTAAAGATATCAACGACTTTGCTACAGCGATTAGCAGGGGGAAATTGGACCAGGGCCGTGAAGCCAAAGCGGTGGCCAAATTGGAGGCGGAGATTATTTCACTGGAATCACATACCTGCCATACATGCGGTCAAGAGTTCCACGACGAAAAGCACCAACAGGTCTTGGCGAGCAAGAAGGCGGACTTGGCAACGGCTCAACAAAGTTGCGATGAGTATACTACCGGACTGGCAAGCCTGGAGGCTGCCCACGCAGCCTTGGGCGTGTTAGGCAAGCCACCCACAACCTTTTACGATCAGGAAGAGCAGGCCATTCAGCATCGTGCCAATTTAAATAATTTAGAAACACAGTTGGTTGCTAAAGTAGCAGAAGTGGATCCATACGCAGAACAAATTGCAGACATGCAACACCAAGCCCTACAAGAGGTTTCTTATGACACACTTAATGAACTTACTCGCTTGCAAGAACACCAAGACTTCTTGCTCAAGCTACTCACCAGCAAAGACAGCTTCATCCGTAAAAAGATTATTGAACAAAATCTTAGCTATCTAAATGCTCGCCTGACGCATTACTTGGATCGCATTGGTTTGCCACACACTGTGGTATTTCAAAATGACTTAACTGTAAGCATTGAAGAATTAGGTAGAGAGTTAGATTTTGATAATTTAAGTCGTGGTGAGCGTAATAGACTTATCTTAAGTATGAGCTGGGCATTCCGCGATGTGTTTGAATCATTGTATCAACCTATTAATGTGTTGTTTATTGACGAAATGATCGACAACGGTCTTGATACACAGGGTGTTGAAAGTGCTCTAGGATTACTTAAACAAATGAGTCGTGAGCGGCACAAGAGTATTTGGCTGGTAAGTCACAGAGATGAGCTGGCTGGTCGTGTAGAGAACATACTCAAGGTAGTCAAAGAAAATGGGTTTACAAGTTATAATACGGATGTAGAAATAGCATGACATTAGCCACGTGGCACTTTCACATTGAGATTAGCAGTAAGTGTACGTTGCGTTGTCCTCGCTGTGCTCGTCAAGAAGTGCCAGACAGTTTGATCAACACTGAACTTGATTTAGAGTTCTTTAAAAGAAATTTTACGCCAGAATTTGTTCTAGCCAATGTTGAAAAAATCACATTCTGTGGTGATGACGGCGATCCTATCTATGCTCACGATCTCGTACCAGTTATCAGTTATATCAAAAGCATCAAACCTGTTGAGATAGTTATTATTACTAACGGTAGTCACAAAAAGATTGAGTTTTGGAGTCAATTAGGCGCTGTTTTAACTGACACGGATACTGTGCATTTTAGCATCGATGGGTGGGACAACGAAAGCAACAACTTATATCGTGTCAACAGCGACTACGATAGTATTTTAGAAGGGTTAGTGTACTTGCGAAAAGCAAGTGCATGTCAAATTGTTTGGGCAGCTATTGCATTTAAGTTTAACGAAAAACACATAGCTAAACTAATTAATTTGGCTGTGCGCTGGGGCGCAGATGCACTACAATTAACCAAGAGTACCAAGTTTGGAAAAATATATCCCAGCTATGGCGAAGATGATCCCTTACAACCAACAGCGTCACTTATTAGTTCCAGCGAACGATTTGAAAGAGAAATATACAAAACCAGCTCACGTGGGTTAACTACTCGAGTTTCAGAAACCAACATTCGTTTGTACAACAACATCAAAGAAACCAACGGGGTCAAACCCTTGTGCGAAATAGGCAACAAAGGATTGTATATTGATGCTCAGGGCAGATTATTTCCTTGCTGTTGGGTGGCCAATCGTTACGGACACAACAGTGAGTGGCAACAAAATGCCAACCGATTTGATTTAAAAACAAGAACATTAACCGATGCACTAACTGATGAATTTTGGACAGGACAGTTCCAAACATTTAAGTGGCAAGAGTGCCAGACTAAGTGTGCAGCGAGCCGAGTTGATAAAAAATACGCAAGTGAGTGGTAACATGATAACTATAAGTCCATGGTATGGCTCTACGAAAACAATCAAATTGATATCTTGCCCGAAGAGTGCGTTGGTTTTGTGTACGTGATAACAAACAACATAACTGGCAGAAAATACATTGGAAAAAAATTAGCAAAATTTAGTAAGACAACATACAAGACAGTAAAATTAAAAAACGGCAACAAAAAGCGCAAGAAAATCAGATCAAAAATAGACTCAGACTGGCAACTATACTACGGCTCAAGTCCGGAATTAACTAAAGATATAGAAAAACTAGGCATCGAGAACTTTACTCGTGAAATACTATACTACTGCAAATCTAAATCAGAGTGCAGTTATATAGAAGCAAGAGAACAGTTCGCAAGACGAGTATTAGAGTCAGATGACTACTACAACGGGCATATTCAAGTGCGTGTACACGGTAGTCACATAAAAAACAAAATTTAAATCATTGTAAGACATTAACCCGCTGTGTTTGGTCTAGGTTGCTAGACTCGCAAGGAGGAACGGTGAGATACCCGGTCCGGATAATCTTGTGTGCGAAAGGCAATTGCTAACTTAAGGCAACAAATGGTTTGGGCTCCGTTGAAAAAGATACGACCCATGCTTATAGGACTTGGATTTATTATCGGGTTACTAGGGTTCCGTTGATTTGTGAAGCTAGAGTAAGGGGTACCGGTCAACCGCCTCTGCGTAGAAATACAATCTCTTTATAATAAATGACTGCTGTCACTCGGATAATGTGTCAAGGTCAGTTCACCGTGCATACGGTGAATTGTGACCACATAATCTGGATAATGCGTAAGAAAAGCAATTATGTTCTACTTAAAAAATTATGTCTGAGCTTTAGCGAAAGACATAGGTTAGCTTTGCTAACCTTTTAATGTAACTAACAAAATCTTACAAAACCAAACAAATTAAAACTTTTTTATACAATCAGAAAGAAAATCATACAAATGTCTAGTTCTATAAACTTTTTATCTAGAACTGGTCAGGCCAATCTCTAAATAAGGCATGCTGAATATCTCCAGCAACAAATTGATTGAAAGATTTATGTTTTACTTCAAGTTCTCCTTCTAGCGGAGCAACACGACGGAACGCACTGTCCATTTGTCCCATGTCTTTAAACTCCATCAAAATCATCCACTCAGGCATGTCAGCAATACTACGAAAGCCCATTTTACAACGAGTAATTCTGTACGATTCCATTTTGCCTTCTGAGATCAAATGTTCAAAGAAACTTTTCATTCCGTTGACCCAATCCAGGTCGGAGATGTCGCCTTCTTTGTTTGCCCATATAGTGTAGAGATCTGCCATTATTTTGTCCTTGAGTAATAATATACATATATAATTATATGCAATTAAAGTTCAATCATAATTTTGGCCAGCAAGAACAAGGTGAGTTTTTTCATTTTGATTGTGAACTTACAGGAGTGTTGATTGAAGAGTACAACACTGCTTTGGAAATGGGTTTTTTACAAACAATAAAAAACAATCAAATACGATGGTATCAAAGTCGTAGTACTAGAATCAGGACCAGTGCTACCGATTACGAGCTGTTGCCAACTGCTTGCATCATCAACGATCCTACACCGGCACAGTTTACAGAAATGGATCATATCTATACCAGTTATTGCTATTACAAAAAGTTTAAAAAATACTTTGAAGTAGGACAACGTCTAAGTCATGATCGATTCATGGCCTATTATCACGATGACATTTTTATTGCCTGGGCCAAGCTACGTCACTACACAGATCAGGCCATTGAAACTTGCCTGTTTGTTTGGGATTACAGTATGCCAGCTACACGCTTAGGCAGTCGCAGTTTGCAACATGAAATTGCTTGGGCTAAACAACAAGGCTACGAATATGTTTACTTAGGACCGGGCTATGAAAAAAGCTCGATCTACAAAGCAGATGCACAAGGGTTTGAGTGGTGGGACGGTGACGTATGGAGCACCGATACGGACAAGTATGTTTGGTTATGCCGCCGCGACAGTAAGATTAAGTTGAGCGCGGATCTATACGATTTTTGAACAAGGCCTGTAAGTAGTCTTCTGGCCAGGTATCATAAAAGCCCTTCTTGGCAACAAGTTGGGCTTTTTCATTCAAATCACTAAGACTTTGCACAAGTGCTAGAGCATAGGTACCTTGGTTCATGCTAACACCGTTGACAATTTCTGGATCTCCGGGATGATCCTCCAACGCTAGTATATTGTTGCGTAGCAAGGCTTCTTCGTTAGCAGCTTGTATGTCGCTGGTAAATTGTGAGTAAAAGAATTCGTTAGGATCGTAAGCAAGTATGAGTACGCTCTTGCCGCCCAATCCATCTCGGGCAACATTGATCAAGTCAAAGTAAGGATTTATTCCCACTCTGACTGTAAAGTCGCGATCGAGTCTAGCCTTGCGGGCATACGGGCATGGAGCCCAACCACCCAAGGCAGGATGAGGAACTTCTACAAAGTCCACAATCCATTTTTCTATATCTTGTTTTACGGTAGCTAAGTCTAACATTAAAAGAACGGAAGTCCTGATTTCTTTGTGGTTTCTAAGTTGTCTTTAATTATTTCGTCAATTATATCGCGCTCTGATTGACTCATTTGCATGGCTTCATCATATGTAACGCCGCCTCGCATGTACCAACACAATTTTAAAACATCAAGCCGAATGTTGCGTGTTTGAGTCTCCATGCCTTCGATCAACTCGCCGATGGCATTAGAGTCTAGGACTAGGAGGCGGTTTCGAAAAAAGTTGACATGTCCAAGGTAAATGCTTGCGGATATTGATGCTGGCATTCCTCGCAAGTAATCTGTACAGGTTTAAGATCGGTTTGTTCTCTTAACAACACAGCACGATCTCTTACAGCTTCAAACAAGCTCTTAGGGGCGTTAACCAACAACTCTTCAATTTGTTGTTGATCGGTAACCATAGCATCTTGGGTTTTAACAGCACCAATGCTGGCAGAAATACTATGAATAGTTAATGTAGTAATACGTCTAAATGCTTCGCCAAGTTTTTCCATGCGCTGTTCTTCTGGAAGCTCGGTGTCATTTAATACTTGTATTAATTTAGAATCCTCAAACTGTGTTTTACTAATCTCGTTGATTTGACGATATGTTAGTGGAGTAAAGTAAAAATTTAAATCACCTACAACCAATGGCTCGCTATAGTCAGGCATTTTAATTTGATCTAAGACCAAACGCAAATCAACTGTGATTTCGTGTGTATGACCGCAACTAGGGCAAGTGGTTGTGATGTTCATGTCGGGCCCGTAACTGGCCAACCTAACTCCGCACAACAATGCACTGATGTCAACGGTGGTAACTGCCCACGGATCTTTGATATCGGGTACACAACTGCCAATGATGTTGGCTGTAGCCGAGCCGTTAAACAAGGCATCTGGTGTACGGTTGGTAATTTCATCCACAGCAGTCATTGGGTATATTGCCAATTCGCCGCTAGGAGGCATGTTAATTGTACCAGGCGGATAGAATTTGCCACTGCTGGGCAAGCGCAAATAAATCGCCGGTTGACGGAAATACTTGCTTAACGGATTCGGATTTGGGTTCATTTTTGCCACCATAAGTAATAGTATACTACTTAGTGGCGAAAAAGCATGTCTAAAGAATTTGACGACCTTCAAAAAGCAATGGCTGATTTATCAGCTGATATGCAGGGTCTTGGCATAACCGCAGAAGATCAAGAAAAAGGCATGAAAGCCTTGAAAGAAGCCACTGTAACTGGTGTTGCAAATGTTGGTAAAGGTCTAGGCAGCTGGGCAAAATCAGTAGGTGAAGGCGATACCAGTTTCTCAAGTCTTACGTCGGTAATTGACATAGCAACCAATGCCTTGGCCAACATGGCCAAAGCAATTCCTATAGTGGGTGCAGGTCTTAGCCAAACAGCCAAAGCAGCCGGCGAAGCTGGCAAGTTCATGCTAGGGCAGTTAGATTCGACTACCAAAGCATTTAATCAAATGGGCCAAGTGGCTGCCGCTAGTGCCAAAGGCATGAGTGGGTTGCAACAGCAATTTACTACAGCTAGATTACCACTTGAAACTTTTACCAAAATTGTTGGCGACAACGCTGCCAGTTTTGCTCGTTGGAAAGACACCACTGCCGAAGGTACTGATGCTTTTAGTGAAATAGTAGGCGGACTCACAGACAAAGGCGACATGACTCTGCGTCGCTTGGGCATGAGTGCTGAACAAATTGGTCAGACCACTGCTGCATTTATTAATCAACAAACTCGCTTGGGTCAATCACAGCGCATGACCAATGCTGAGTTGATTGCTAGCACCAAGCAGTATGCTATGGACCTGGATCAACTACAAAAACTTACAGGTCAAAGCGCAGGTAATATTCAAGCACAACAAGACAAGATGTTGAGCCAGGCGCGTTTCCGTGCCAACATTGATGAAATGGTTAGTGACGGCCGCAACAGCCAGGCTAGAGCCATACAAAATTTACAAACAGAATTTGCCGGATTTAGTGAGGAAATGGGACAAGGTGTTGCTGACCTAGTGTCGGGCACTTCTGAAATGGGAACAGCTGGCGGCAAGTTAATGGCCAGCACTGGCGGCGCAGCACTAGACATCATGAATAGGCTGAAAGAAGGCAAACTAAGTCAAGCCGACGCCAGTATTGAATTAAAGAACGCTATGAAAGCTCAACAAGAGCGTCAGCGTCAGCTAGGCAGTCAAATTGACGCCGCTGCTGCTGGCACACTTGAATATTCTGCTGTGAGCGATGCAGTGGCAAGCATTGATAAAAATGCTGCCAAGCGAGCCAGTACCACCCAGAAAAAACAACTAGACAAATCAGATGACCTAACTGAATCGACCATAAAAGCTCAGCAACAAATGGAAAACATGAACATGGAACTCCAAAAACTAGGATTCCAAGCTCTGCCATATGTTGCTGATGCAGTCGATGCTGTGGCTGTTACTATCGATAAAGCTATTGAATTTATCACAAACAGACTTCAAGGTGTTAAACCTGTTGCCGAATCAACTACCACGGGTATGGACATGGGTGGTGCTGAAATAATTACAGCCGGAGTTGCAGAACTTACACCCGCTGAGCAGAAAAAATACGGAGTCACGGCTTCAGGAAAACCACCTGCAACTGCACCTACTACAACAACTGCTACCTCTCCTACAACAACCCCCGCCAAGCCAGAAGAAGGCGGTCCTGCAAAAACCAAAGAAGAACTAGCCAATAAGATCATGATGGCCGAGTCAGGCGGCAGGAACATTGACAATCGTAGTGGCCCTGGGGGCAAAGCAACCAGTACAGCCACAGGTCTGTTTCAATTCACCAAAGACACCTTTGAAGATCTAGTCAAGAACTCACGAGCAGACTCGCCCTTGTATGGCAAAACTTTTGATGATTACAAACAAAACACCGCATTGCAGTATGAAGCAATGAGCGTGTTGATGGAGAAAAACTCTGGAGCACTGACTCGCAGAGGTATAGAACCCACAGATGCCAACATGTATCTGGCACACTTCTTGGGTGCAGGTGGCGCTGCTAGGGCACTGTTGGCTGGTCCAAATGCTCTGTTGACAGATGTCGTGAGCAAAGACCAATTGGCAGCAAACCCATCACTTAGTTCTATGCGGACTGTGGCTGATTTGCAGGCCTGGGCAGATAAGAAAATGGGCGGTGGCGAAGCCTCCCCTGGAAAAACTCGTACTGCAGCCGAGGGCGCTGTGTTAAGTGGGCCACAACAAGGTTATAATCCTAACACATCAATGGCAGGAGTCGAAGTAAAACCTTTAAATAAACAAGCAATGGATGCAGCCAATTTAGCCAACGGACAGGCTAGTATTGACCCGCAGATGTTTGGATTACAAATGGAACAACTTGATTTACTAATAGCAAGTGCAAAAAATCAACTGGCAGTTAAACAAAGAATACTAAAGGCTAAAGCGTAATCATGGCAGATATTGATCCAGAATTACAACGAGAAATGGAAGAGCTGGCTAAGGCCATGCAAGGACTTGATGCATCCACTAAAGATGCAGAAAAAGGCATGGATGCGTTTAAGAAAGCCACGTATGCTGGAGCCAAAGACATTGCTAAAGGCCTTGGAGGATTTGCAGTTGATCTTGGCAAGGGCGATACCAGTTTTAAAAGTTTAAACAAAGTTGTAGATGTAGCCAGTGACGCCATGGGCGGCATGGCCAAAACAATTCCCTATGCTGGTGAAGCACTCAACGCTGGCATCAAGGCCACAGCCGAAGCCGCCAAATTTATGTTGGGGCAAATGGACGCCAGCGCCAAGGCATTTAATGAACTAGGCAAAGTTGGGGGCTTAACCGCAAGTGGTATGAGTGGACTGCAACAACAGTTTACACAAAGTGGTTTACAATTAAACACATTTACCAAGCTGGTTGGCGACAATGCTATGGCCTTGGCTCGTTTCAAAGGCACCACCGGCGAAGGCGCAGAAGATTTTTCCAAAGCAGTAGGCGAACTCACAATAGGCAGTGACGATAGCTTACGCAGACTGGGCATGAGTGGTGATCAAATTGGCGCCACAGTTGGAGCATTTGTAACGCAACAAACACGCTTGGGTAAATCACAAGCCATGGATGCCAAGCAACTAGCTGACGGCGCCAAACAGTATGCCATAGAATTAGACAAGTTGCAACGAGTTACCGGATACAGTCGAGAAGAATTACAAAAACAACAAGATGCATCGTTAAGTGAATCACGCTTTCGTGCCAACGTAGACGAACTGTATGCACAAGGTCGTGAAAAAGAAGCCAAAGAATTACAAGCCATGGACAGTCGTATGTCCAAGTTGGGCAAAGATCTTGGACAAGGTGTAAGAGATTTAACATCTGGATCTGCTAACACCGATGCGGCTCGTAAATTAGTAGCCAGCACTAATGGCGCCGCCACCAACATTATGGCTAGGTTAAAAGCTGGCGAAATTACAGCCGATCAAGCCAACGATGAATTGCTTGATGCGCTAGAAGCCAACAAAGATGCTATGCAGATAACTGCTAAGTTCACCAATGGTGTGTCTGAATCGTTTGTTGCATACAATCAAGTTAGTGATGCGTTAAACTCACGACGTAAAGGTGCGTCTGTACAGGCAGAAAAGGAACAACAAGGATTATTAACCGGACAAGATAAATTAACCGCATCGACTGTTAAAGCTCAAAAAGATATGGAAAAAATGAGCATTGGAATCCAGCAATTAGGGTTTAAAGGATTGCCGTATGCCTCCAAAGCAGTTGACGCAGTCACTGAGTCGATGGACAATTTAGTTGAAAGTATTAATAAAGCATTAGGCATCAAAGGCAAATCCAAAGAAGAAATTAAAAAAGAGCGCGAAGTAAAATCTCAAGAAGTACAGAAAGAATTTGAGAAAAAATCAACCGAAGATCAGAAAAAAACAGCACCCAGCGAGCCATCTCGAGCAACACCCGGCGCACCTGGCGAAATAAAACCAACAAGTCAGCAAGATCTTGCTGGCATGGGTCTTAAGATCAAACAAGGCGATGTTCAAGCCGAAGGTTCTGGAATTAGTACCAAAATCATTGAAATGGCCAAACAGGTACAATCAAGTGTTCCTGGCTTTGCTTATTTCTCTGGATTCAATGACAAATTTCATCAGGAAAGAGCCGGAACCAGCCAGCATACCAAAGGCCTGGCCATGGACTTTGCTCTTTCCAAAAAACCCAACAAAGAAGAAGGTGCCAACATTGTTAGTATGCTCAAGAGCATGGGTGCAACATTGGCCATTGACGAATACAATGCTCCGAGTGCAAAAGCCACAGGTGGTCACATACATGCTCAAGTTAGTGCTGCCAGCGGTGCCTTGTTAAGTGGGCCACAGCAAGGCTACACACCTAATCTTACCATGCACGGTACAGAAGCCATTGTGCCAATTGACACTCCGGCAACCGCAGGTGCGCCGGCTCTAAGCGGTGCATCTAATACCGAAATGATGACTATGCAACTTAAAAAGCTAGAAGAACTAGCTGGCATATTTAAAAATCAACTTTATGTTGACGAGAAGTTATTAAAATACTCTAGCTAATCCCAGCTAAATAATACACTATGGCAATTGATAACGGCAAAAATGGTCGCAACGGCGGCTGGCGCA
>Ga0181350_1000137_pt1 | contig 22206 bp, 16 predicted proteins | sample Su13VDMM110DCMD_FD_130105 | JGI IMG/M metagenome (GOLD analysis project Ga0181350, IMG submission 130105) | Freshwater viral communities from Lake Michigan, USA - Su13.VD.MM110.DCM.D | ecosystem: Environmental > Aquatic > Freshwater > Lake | place: USA: Michigan | collected 2013-07-16
AAGTTCTTTGAGAATGGCGCAATTCCTGGTCTTATATTAAAGTCACCAAACTCTCTAAGCGAGAAGCTAAAAGAGAAGATGATAGAGAGCTGGTTAAATGCCTACTCGCCAAATAATGGAGGCAAGCGTCCTCTTATTCTGGACGGAGGTATGGAGCTAGACAGACTTAGTAACACTAACTTCAAGGAATTAGACTTCGAAGTAAGTATTATTAAACAATAACATGCGGTACTTAAAACACTCGGTATCCCTCCTATTCTTCTTGACGGTGGTAATAATGCTAATATTAGACCTAACCAAAGGCTCTTTTATATAGAAACAGTTATCCCTCTAGTAGATAAGGTTATGAGAGGGTACGAACGATTCTTTGGCTGGGAACTAATTCCTGATAATGATATACCAGGGTTACAGCCAGAACTACAAGAACAAGCAAATTATGCTGTAGCTCTTGTTAACGGTGGGGTAATCACTCCAAATGAAGCTAGAAAAACTCTGGCGTTCGAAGAATCTGACGATCCGGAAATGGATGAAATCAGAATCCCAGTTAACGTAGCTGGCTCAGCAGCAGACCCTAGCCAAGGTGGAAGACCGCCAAAGAAAGAACCATAATGAATAGACCTGCCGCAGTCGCAAGAGACGTAGCACAATTTCTATTGAGCAACCATATTAATCCACTAGAGATTACAGCTGCTCAGTACGATGCTTTAAACCCTCCTTGCCGAGCTGTTAGAATGAAGATTTATTTCCTTACTTTTGGCCGCGCAATGAAGATTGTAGCCCGCCATACGGAAAGGCTAAAGATCAACGCGACAAAAACGTCCGTTGCGCCAGAAGTGGCAAAGACTCCTAAACGAACAGGGGCTAAGGCTGTAAATGAAGTATAAAGTATACACAGTCCTGTCCGAGATCAAGTCTATGTCCAAAGGCAAGGATACTATTACTGTTACAGGTATGGCTTCCACTTCTGATATAGATCGAGTTGGGGACGTAATTGTCCCAGATGCTTGGACAAAGGGTGGTTTGGATAACTACACTAAAAATCCGATAATCCTATTTAACCACAACTACAACAATCCTATCGGAAAAGGTACTGAGTTTAAAGTAACAGACAAAGGGCTCGAGATCACAGCTGAAATCAGCAAAGCAGATCCCCGTGTCGCTACTCTAGTAGAGCAAGGTATTCTAAAAACTTTCTCAGTAGGATTTAGAGTAAAAGACGCCGACTATCTGGAAGAAACCGGCGGACTAAAAATTACGGACGCAGAGTTAATCGAAGTGTCTATTGTTTCTATCCCAGCCAATCAATCGGCTGTTTTCGAAGTAGTCAAGTCTTATAATTCACAAGAATTTGACGAGTTTAAGAAAGGGCTCACTGTGCCCACCCTACCCGACACGGGTAATCAAGAGGCACTGCCCTCTTCTAAGGAAAATAACACTATGGATAAAGAAGAAATGAAGAAATTTCTAGAAGAAGTTTCTAAAAATGCAGCGACCGCTGCTACAGCTGCTGCAAAAATGGCCGTTGCTGAAGAAGCTGCTGCTCGCAAAACAGCAGAAGAAGCCGAAGCTGCTCGTAAAGCTTTAGAAGCTGCAAATCTTGAAGTCGCTGTAAAAGCAGGCGCATCAGGTGCAGAAAAGCTTCTAGAAGAAGTTAAGAAAACTTTCGCTGACAAGTCAGCAGCAACAGACGAGAAGATCGCAAGCCTAGAAGTCGACCTACGTGATCGTAGCAAGGACCTAGCTGCCCTACGTGAGTCTAAGCGCACGTTTGTGTCTAGCGAGTCTGGTGTTGATTGGAAAAAGGCCTATGGTCCTGACCTAGTTAACGCATACATTCTAAACGCTGTCCTAACGGGCAAAGGCGGTTTCGAAGGTACCAAGTTCGGTAAAGAGATTCTAGAAAAAGCAACAAATGCTATGTCATCTGCTGCCGCTCCTACTGCTACTTCAATAGAAATCTACGAAAATACGGTTTCAACGTCAATCGAGCGCGATATCCAGAACCTTCTAGTTCTAGCGCCTCTATTCCGTGAAATCCAAATGAAGACAGCAACGATGGCAATGCCAATCCTACCTGACGCTGGCTACGCTGAATTCGTGTCTACTAAGACGTACACGAACACAGGTAAAGATGCTCCTGAAGGTTCTCTTTCTGAGCGCGGCGATACAGTAGGTTCTCCTTACGGTGGTGTTGATCTAACGAACAAGACACTAAGCGTTAAGAAACTACTTTCAATTAGCTATCTAGCTAACGAAACAGAAGAAGATACGATCCTAGCGATCCTTCCTCTAATCAACGAAACAATGATCCGTGCTCACGCACGTTCTGTTGAGCACGCAATGCTTCTAGGTGGACACTCACAAGGTGTTCTAACTGGATCTTTTGATGGTATCTGTGAGCAAGCTCGCGATAACTCAAAAGAAACACAGTCAACGACTGCACAAGCAACTGATAAACTAACGGCTGCTAACCTAATGACACTTCGCCGTGGTATGGGTAAGTGGGGCGTACGTCCTTCAGACGTAGTTTACATCGTATCTCAGACAGGATACTTCGATCTTCTAGAAGATCCTGAATTCCAAGATATGAACCTAGTTGGCAGCAACGCTGTTAAATTAACAGGTGAAATCGGAAACGTATACGGAAGCAAGGTAATGCTTTGTGACGAATTCCCAACACCAGCAGTAAGCAAGCTGTTCGCAGCTGCTCTAAACCCACGTAACTTCATCGTGCCACGTATGCGCGGAGTTACACTAGAGTCTGCTTACTACCCTGGTCTACAACACCGTGAACTTGTTGCTTCACAACGTCTAGGTATGGACTCCATCATCACTGCTGGTACTTCATGCGTAACGTACAAGTACAAGGCATCCTAATGGATGAGGGCGCCGAGTAAAATCGGCGCCCAATGCTTGGAGAGCCCAATGGATGTGGATGAAAAAGGCGTGGAGGTTGCCTGGCATACTTTCTGCCTTCTTCACCACAGATCATTGGGCTTTTCTCATATGGCCCTAACCGAAGCTATAAAAGCTTATCTTCAGTACGTCAAGGATAAAAATGACAGAGCTAGTCAGCATACAACAGTATAAAGCATACAGAAACATTTCAGGTAACACTGATGATGGTAAACTAAACATGCTTATTCCTGCTGTATCCAAGCTTATCAGGACGTATTGTGGAAGAGATTTTACAAGCTATTTCTCAGCAGACAAGACTGAGTACCACACATTGAAGTGGTTTCAAAACGCGATATTTTTAAGAGAGATACCTATTGTAAGCGTAACCTCTGTATCAGAACTAACAGAAGGAAGCCAAACGGCTTATACTCTTTTAACATCAGATCAGTATATAGTAGACGCTGAAATGGACGCGATATATCGAATCGAGGATCAAGTTAGATATAACTTTCCTATTGGTATTAACGCAGTTAAGGTAATTTACAAGGGCGGGTACTCTGCCGTGCCTAGCGATTTACAGCTGGCCGCTTGTGACCTAGTCACTTATTACCTAAAAGAGCAGTATCTCCCAGAGAAGAACCATGCTAGCTTTACTATTAGGTACAATAACGATAAGCCTGATTTTCCAGAGCACATCAAGAGAGTGTTAGATTTCTATAAGGACGTATAGTGGATATTCAGTTAAAAGAGTTTGAGCTGAAAAAGTTAATAGACGAACTAGAGAGAGCAGCTAAGACTGCTTTAGCTACAGAGTCTTTAAAAATAACTTCTCTTGGTATTAATAACCCAGTACTCCCGGAAGGTTTATTCGTAGATCCTTTAAAAGACCACCCTGCTAGTAAGACCAGGGTACTAGTTCATAATGGTAAGATAATAAGCATAGAAGAAGCTTATAAAAAAGCCAGAGAAGCGGAAGAAGAAAAGATTGATATAGATACTATAATTGAAGGTGTGGAGTTTAATTGGCTACAAAAAAATTACCCTCAACTATGGCTAGATTGGCAAGCTGCTAATCCAAATACTCCAAATCCATCTTTTGTTACTTTTAGTGGGGATGGCTCTTTAAGTACTTACTATAATAACATGAGGGAAACAGGTGGTGTTTCTTTAAGTAAGGAAAGAACTTTATTTGACTCTTTAATTAAAAAAATAGTAGGTAAAAACTCAGATCCTCCTTTAGTGGAGTTAGCTTTGGACTCTCTTCCAACAGATAATCTTGAATATTTTACTAAAGTATTAACATCCTGGGCTGATGACCCCGAATATAAAGGAGGGGCTAAAAACAGAATAGGCACCGGGACCTTATTTGGTATTGTAATAAAAATAGGAAAAGATGCTAATGAAGAACAATACTTACTATATGGGACTGTAAAGCAACCAAAAAGTTACGGTGCATTAATTGTAGTAGGCAACCCAAGTCTTATAGCTAGGTCCGAAGTTATTGTACCTAAAGCCGCGGGGCACGGCAGAGCTGGAGCTATACAAAAATCTTTAGTTTACGCCGACTACATGGAGTCAGCCATAGAGTTATTTATTTCTAGAGATCCTGCTAGACGTGATTTTTGGGAAAAGAACAAAGCTGAAATACTTGCCCCTTTAATAACGGCAAAAGAAGAAGCTAATGCTCTTAATAAAATTATTGTTGGGTATTCGGCAGCTACTGCAAAAAAAGAAGATTTGAGTGCGGCCATTACAGCAGCTAGAGCTGCTATGGTAGGCACCGGCCCAAATAGTATTGTAGTATTAGGTAGAGCAACTCCCGGAGGCGCAATAGTTGGGCAACCCTCTACCCTAGATATAAAAATAAGTTCCTGGAAATTCTTCCCTCTACAGAATGCCCTAGGCAATAGTACTTTAGGAAATTACGAAGCTCAAGCAGCTAAATTCGTAGAAAATATGGCCGCTGCAGCATTACAAAAAGTTATAAATGGCTTTTTTATATCACAAAGCTCTTCATCTTTAATTGTTGAAGCTTTATTTAAAGAAATATACCAAGCCTTACTGCCTTTAGTTGGTAAAAAAGAAGCATTAAAAGTACTTAAAGCTATTAAAACAAGAAAGCCTAAAGACTTCATGCTTATGAAGGTAGGCCTACCTGTAGCTAAAAAGTTAGAGGGCTTCAAGAAGTATGAAGCCGCTGTAAAAAAGTACAAAATGTTATTAGAGCAAGAGGCTAAGCAAGCCCGTGCTTTAGTCATAAAAGCGGATAGGGAGAGGTTACGTCGATTTATAAAAATAAAAGATGTACCTAGAGCGACTGAAGCCCCAATAGATTATAATAATATAGTTCAGTTAATGAATAAATATATTAGAGAAGCAGTTATAGAAGAGATGGGCCCTTCTAGTTTAGTTAATAGAACCGGTAAATTTGCTTCCTCTGTGAAAATAACTAGAGCTTCTGAGAAATCTATGAATTTTGTGTACGAGAAAAACCCGTATGGAGTTTTTAAATCGGTAGGGGGCGACGAAAGAGTAAATCACCCTAGAAGTAGAGACCCTGGTAGAATAATTAGAGCAGCTATAAGAAATTTAGCTTCTAACAATTTACAGGAATTTTTTAAAGATAAACTTTATATTAGGGAGGATTAATGGCCACAACTGGAAGAATATATTCTTCAAGAAGATACGCTATAGTAGCCGCTTTAGTAGAACTGTTTAAGACAATAGACGGTACAGGTTCTTTTAGAACTAATGTGAATCGTAGTGTTTACCCTAATTTAAAATACTTTGAAGAAGTAGTAGATTTCCCTGCTATATGTGTCACTGCATCTTATGAAACTAGAACATATCAGGCCGGCGGCTATAGAGATAGATACTTAGACGTGAGAATAATGCTCTTTATAAATGAAGAGAACCCACTAGATAAGTGCGAAGCACTAATGGAAGATGTAGAGAGTTTAATAGAAGAAAATGGAAGATTAGCTTACGTAGATAGAGATGGGAGTACGCAGTACACTCGTGATATCACTATTAGCTCTCTATCATCAGATGAAGGCACATTGGACCCAATGTCTGTCGGAGAAATTAATATAAGGGTCCAGTACTAGGTTTATACTTAGTCAGGAGAAGAAATGTTTTTAAAGAGAGATACAAAAGTATTCCTTAAGAAAGGCACAGCCATCTGGGAAATCCCAGTTATGTCTGGGTTCTCTTTCTCACAAGGAAATACTACCTCAGAAGTTGTTCTAAAAGAAATGGCTACAGCTGCTGGAGTTTCACGCAGAGGACGTCGAGTATTTAATGATGCTCTAGCCCCAGCCGATTGGAGCTTCGCAACTTATATCAGACCATTCAAGTCACCAGTTCAAGCTTCTATTGCTGCTACAGCTATGGTTGCTAACACAGGTTATAAGATTCTATCTGCAGGCGACACGGTATGGGCAACTTACGGCGCAAGCGCCGGAACTGCTGGTACATACTTCGTTGCTAACGGCGCCGGTTTAGGCACAGGCACAGTAGTTCCCGCATCTATCGCGGACGCTGCTGCAAACGTGCACGCTGTAGAAGAAGTTCTATGGGCTCAATTCGTTGGCCTAGGAACATACACATCTACGTCATACACGTTCCTAAACTTCGAAGCACCTAACTCTACTGACCTTGATATTCAATTCACGGGCGGTAACAATATCAGCTTAGGCGAATTCGACCTATACTTCATCCTAGGCGCTGCCTATGATGCGGATAGAGACTATGATGACGCTGCACTAGACGAAGTTCTTGTTTACAAGATTGCAAACTGTATCATTAACCAAGCTAACGTTAACTTCGATGTTGATGGTATCGCTATGGTCGAGTGGACAGGTCAGGGCACAGTTATCTCTAAGCAGACAGACTTTGATGCTCGTACAGCTATTACACAAGGTGTAACTGCAACAAGCAACTTCATTCGTAACAAGCTAACATCGCTAACAATGGTAGCTGCAAACACTACAGCGTATCCAGGTGCTGCGGATAACACAGCCCCAGGTACAGCAGGCACATACACAATTACCCTAACTGGTGGATCGATCTCATTCTCAAACAATGCTACGTTCCTAACGCCAGAAACTCTAGGTATTGTAAACCGTCCTATCGGCCACATCGCTGGTAACAAGTCTATCACAGGTAACTTCACGGCTTACATTGAGGAAGATGCGGATCTAGCAGATACATCAGGACAGCTACTAGCTGACGCTCTAGCTGACCTAACAACAGTAACGAACTCATTTGCACTAACGTTCATTATTGGAGGTACAGGAAATACACCAAGGTTCCACATCAGCCTACCAACGGCTCACCTTGAAATTCCTAAAGTGCAGTCAGATGATATTATTTCTGTAGATATCGCTTTCCACGGATTGCCATCTACGATATCTCTATCTGACGAAGCTACACTAAAGTATGTTGGAGCATCACTCTAACGAGAAAAATTTTTCTTGACAATAGTCAAGAAGTCACTTATAATAGGTGGATGGGTAAAACTGTCCACCTATATTTTTATAGAAAGAAGGAGAATACAAATTGAGTAAACTACAATCAATGCTAAAAGACACAATCGAGGCTTGGATGCCATTTGACGGCCTGCCCGGTTTTGAAGTAAAACTAGCGTATCTAGCGCGCCCCGAATTAGAGAAGATTAGAAAAGCTGCCACTCGCCCTGTGTTTAAGAAGCACCAGAAGGAAGACGAATTAGACAGTGATCTCTTCATGAAAAGTTATGTTAAAGCCTGTGTCCTAGACTGGAAAGGCTTTACCCTAGAATACGCTACTAAACTATTGCCTATTGAAGTGCCCGAAGGATTGTCTCTAGAAGAGCTAGTAGACTTCTCATCAGATGAAGCTCTCAGCCTAGTTAAAAACTCCCCTGAGTTCGACAAGTGGTTGAATGAGGTGATCTTTGACCTAGACTCCTTTCGTAACAAACCTACGAAGTGATATAGTAGAAACCCTTGAAAAATATTTGAAGGGTACTAATAGTAAAATAGATAAGATCAGGTATTTAAGGCTTATGGCCGAAAGAGGGCTAGAGCCTGACCCTAATAAAATACCTGTAGATGCGGAGGATTTATACTATGATGCGCAGCTAGCCCTGAACATATATGGCAGGCTAGGCAATAGAGTATATGGAGACGTAGGCTTCACTGGCAAAGATTACACTAATTTGCCAATACTTATTTCATTCCACGAAATACTTGATACAGACTTTCTTCTAGAGTTGCTCAACATTATAGATGAGCATAATATAGATAAGTCTCAAAAAGCTATGAAAGCGGAATACGATAAGATAAAGAACAAAACATGAAAATAAATATAGGTGCTTTGCTTACTGTTGATTCTAAAGCAGATAAAGCCTTAAAAGAAACAAAAGCTTTAGGTGAAAATCTAAAGTACGCTAACGCACAAAGTGAACTGCTTGCCAAAACTATGGGCAAGACAGGCTCTAATGCGGCCAAAAAAGCAGGCGCTTTCAATGATAGAGACGGTATCAGCACTAAAGAGAACAGAGGAGCCAAGGGCGTCTCTGGACAAAGAGGCGCTGCCGGTAGAGATATGGCCGGCCTACGAGATGCGTCAGATAGCACAAGTGGTATCGTTGCGGCTTACGCCACAGCGGCCGCCAACATGTTCGCTATTACAGCAGCCTTTAAAGCCTTATCCGATGCCGCTAAAGTTCAACAGCTAAGAGAAGGTCTAGAATTGGTAGGAGCTCAAAGTGGTGTAACACTTGGGCTTGTATCTAAAAATCTTGAGAAGGTAACTGGATACGGTATCAGTGCCGCAGAAGCGATGAAGTCAGTCGCCTCTGCTACCGCCGCAGGCTTTTCTGGCAAAGAAATTGAACGACTAGGTACAGTTGCTAGAGGCGCGGCTGTTGCCCTTGGTAGAGACATGTCCGACGCGATGGACCGTCTTACAAGAGGTAGCATCAAGCTCGAACCAGAACTTCTAGACGAACTTGGTATTATGACTCGTATTGATGACGCGGTACGAGCTTACGCAGACGCGCATGATAAGGCAAAATCTTCTCTAACACAGACAGAGCGCAGACAAGCGTTCTTAAACGCTGTTCTTGAGGAAGGTGAGTCTAAGTTCGGTTCTATTGCTGAATCAGTGCCTATTTCTGCTTTTGACAAATTAAACGCATCTATGAAAAATATGGCAACCGGGGGTATTGGAGAACTGGTAAAGTTCCTGAACCCACTAGTTGAGCTATTAACACAAATGCCCGCACTAATAATGCTGCCTATGGCAGGACTATTAACCTCAGTGGCAAATAAGCTTATCCCAGGAGCTAATGCACAGTTAGAAAAGTTTGAGAGAAAAGCAATGGCTGCTGGTAAAGCTGTCCAAAACTCTCTGAAGTATAAAAATATTCGTATAGACCAAATGGACTATACTATAGATGCGGCTAGAGATAGAGCTAGAGATAGACTGGGTATAGCAGTTGGCGCCGAGGATGATAGAAAGATAGGCACTCTTAAAGCTGAAAGAGCCCTAGTTCTAGAGAAAATAGCAAAGGAAAGAGAGCTATTAGCACTAGCTATAAAACAGAATAACGTTGCGGAAGAAAGAATACGTTTAAATAATATAGCTGCTGGTAAAGCAGCTGTTGCGGCGTACTCATCAGGTATAAACTTAACTGAAAAGAATCAGAGAAGTGAAGCCGCTGTTGCGAAAAAGGGTTTTAGCTTTAACATGCAAGCTCTTTCTGCCCAGCAGTTTGAAAGAACTCAAATAGAATTAGCGGCTCGTGAAGGAGATGTTAAAGGCCAAGCTATTGCAGGGCTTAAGGGCGTGCGCGCGCAATTTGCTTCTATCATACCTACCGTACTAACATATAGATCCGCTCTTATAGCGGCAAATATAGAAGCTGGTAAAGGCACCCCTATATTACTAGGAGTTAGAACTGCATGGGCTGCGGCTACTGCAAGTGCTTTTGCTTTTGGAGTTACTGCTAAACTAGCTATACAGGGGCTTGTAGCCGCTATACCTATTATTGGGTGGATTCTTACAGCTATTACTATAGCAGCTTCGGCTTGGGACTTTTTCAAAAGTGAAAAAGATAAAGCTATGGAAGGGCTAAAAGAGCAACTTAAGGAAATACTGAAGACAGTAGATAAAGTTAATGAAGAAATAGATAGATTTAGAGAAAAGGGCCAGTACGGAAGAGCCTTCGAAGCTGAAATAGGTAACCTATCTGAAGTCTATAATAAACTAAAAGAGATTGTATATCTTAAAGACAAAGTAGAAAAGCCAAAAACTACTACTACCAAACTAATAGGTTGGACTGCTGGTCAGCTAGCTGGCGGGGATGAAGACACGAAAAAAGCCTTATCTTCTACCTTCGATAGAATAGCTTCTTTTAAAGGAACCGATTTTACCATGAAGCTAGCGCACAATATGCGTATAGCTAAAGAAAATGGGCAAGATTGGCTAGCCTTAATGCAACCTACTGTTGATGGGGCTGACGCAATATCAAAATCTTGGACCGATATTAGTGAAGCAGTAAAGAGCGGCGGGCAAGCTATTCGTAAGTTTTGGGGGGATGACTTCTTTAAAACGGATTACACAGAAATAGCCAATACGTTTAGAACTATAACTACGGAATTAAAGGCCCAAGATCAGTACATAACAGACCCTATTGCAAAAACGCAAGCGGCGTCTGACGTTATATCAAAATTTGTAGCTGGTGGAAAAGATATGTTCCTTGAAATGGACAGAGTCTATGGCACCGGTTCGTCTAAATTTGTAGACGAATTTACTGAATTAGCTGCAGCACAAGCAGAAATAACTACACTTACTAAAGTTGGTGATGAAAAAAGTTTAGCTACTGCTAAAGAATTAACTGCACAATTAGCTATAAGACAAGAGAAGTTTAAAAACCTAATAGAAGCCTCAGGAGTATTACAGAAAATAGCGACTGAAGAATTCAAAATCAAGCTAGCTACTATTAATCTTGAGGCAGCCAAAAGCGCTGTCGTTTTACAAGAACTAAGAAATACGGCTAGAACGGTAAATAATTCTATAGCTGCTTCTAAACAAGCTATTGAAAGAATGAAAATAGCACAAGGCTTCGACATTCTACAAGGATATGATAAAGTTGATGCTATTAAAAATGCTCAAGTAGAGTACAATAATGCCAAAGATATTGCTAGCCTGAAAAACTCAGTTATAGACAGAGAATTTGAATTAGCTGCTCTACAAAAAGAGTTAATGCTTCAAAAAGCTAGGTTAGAGCTGACTGACGCGGAATCTCAGTTTACTCAAAAATACTATAAAGATGGTAGGTTAAATAGCACAGCTACTATCAATTCCGATGATAGTGTGAACGCAGGGTACTTAGCTGACACTCTATCCCTAAATATCAGAAGACAAATAGTTACACTATATGAAAAAGTAGAAACAACTAGCTCTGCTATTAATACTGCACAAAAAGATGCAAATGATAGAGATGTAGCTGCAAAAGCACAAGCTCTTGCTTTAGCTAAAGAAACATTTAGAACGTCACTTAATAACCTAAAGAAAACTCAAGATATAACTACCGCTACATTAGATCTAGAACTAAAGATCGCAGCAGCAAAGCGACAGTCATTTATGAACTCGGCCGAGCTGCAAAGAACTAAGCAAATCAATGACGCTGCTAGAACTGCTTTTGGGTCATTAGACCAATTAGGAGAACTAAGACAGGCTAAAGACAAAGCTATCTTAGATCAGTGGAAGACTATATTTGATGAACTAGATAGAAGAAAAAGAGAGCAAAACAACATTGATAACCTAAGAGGTTCAATGAATGCTGCTACAGAAATGAGAGATAATTACGTAAAAAATAATGCTGCAACAGAATTAGTTGATAATGCTAATGATGTTCTTGCTACTCGAACTAGGGAGTATGATGCAGCTGTGCTAGCTCAGACAACTAGTGGTCTAGCGGCCGCAGATGCTATTGCTGCTCATGCAGAAGCACTTAGAAATGCTACTAATCTAATAACTGATATTAATAATGTCCCTGGTTGGTTAGATAAAAAGCTAGATAGAGCTGGTCAAGATAGAACGAGAGCCAATGCCTCTGTAGGTATGAACATGGTTGGGGCTGGGGAAGAATTTAGAGGACTACTAGACGAAAGATGGGGCCAAGTAGGTCAGTCTGTGTATGGCGGGGACTTTAAAAAATTCCTAGAAAAAGAAGATATTGCTCTTATGAAACAAGCTGCTCAACAAATGAAAGAGCTAAGTATTGTAACTGAAGGTATAACTAGCGTAACTTCAGCTTTCCATTCTGAACTTTCTGCAGCATTTAGCTCCATCATAGATGGGTCTAAAGACGCAGGAGAAGCTTTTGGCGATATGGCCCTATCTATGCTAAAGATGATAGCTGACCTTATATCTCAGTTAATAGCTATGCAACTAATTAAAGCCGCGGCTGGTATTCCTGGTCTTGGGTTCTTAGGAGCTGGTGCTGCTGGCGGTGTAATGCCTATGGCTAACGGTGGTATAATGAGCCGTAGTGCTGGCGGGCTACAAGGAGTTATAAACAAGCCAACTTACTTAGTAGGCGAAGGTCGCTACAATGAAGCTGTGGTTCCTCTACCTAACGGTAGAGCAATACCAGTTCAAATGCATGGCAATAACACATCTAGTAACAGTGTACAGGTTAATATCAATATGACCCAAACTGGAGAAACTAAGACAGACTCCAAGGGGCCAGACATGAATAACCTAGGGGCGGCCGTTGCCGCGGCAGTTCAAAAAGAACTGCAAGCTCAAAAAGCCCCAGGAGGTATCTTAAGTAGATACGGAGTTGCTTAATGATATACTTTACAATACCTATGGATGTAATCAGTGTCGGCGTTCCAGCCGCCGACACTGATATTTATTTAGATAATGGAGTCCAAGTCCAATCTACTCCTAGTAGTAGGCAGGTATCTTTTGGAGAAGACTATAGCTTAACCATTCCTCTAGGTAGCCGCAAAAGAAGTTTTTCCGGCTCTATGACGAATAGAGCTCAATACGATGCTGATCTGATAGATAACTACTTTACATACTTAGAGGGGGAGCCTATCAACAACTTCCATATACTTGGCGAGACTGTTACTGTTGTAGCTTTACAGTGGTCTAAAGTTTTCAGAAATGAAGAGATTTACACGGTGCAAGCTACGTTCAAAGAGGTGAAGAGATGATAACATTTATAGCCCCAGCCACGAGCGCCTTTTTCTCTATAGATACCGAATATACGGTAGACGTAGGGTTGCAGGTCAGCAAACAAGTTGTTATGCTAGAGAAGATGGCTGCAGACTTTCCCTTTGAACAAGCTAGAGCGGATGGGCTAAACGCTGTTAGAGAGTCTATGACTTTTAAAATAATAAATCTACCTATAGCTGAAGTTATTGCTTTAGATGGCTACTTTGATGAACTAAATGGAGTTGTCCCTATAGATTTAGTTTTCCCAGGTGTAGGCTCAGTTACAGCAGCAGCTGCAGGAACTAACGGACTTACTATAGGTAAAAGATATAGAATACTTACTGCAGGCGGTATTAACTGGACTGCAGTAGGTGCATCTTCAGGCGCTGTAGGTACTTCTTTTTACTATAATGGAGTTACAACTACTGGAGGTTCAGGCAGTGTGAGAACTGTGGTTAAAAGAACTTTAATAACAAGTTGGAGTGCTGATGTCTCAAACAGCAAGTTTGGCGCAATACACGCAACCGGAAAAATGGTACGCATATGATTTTAGAGCTTAATAAACAAAGAGTCACCTCAGACTATATTGAGCTGTACCAGTTACAGACACCTGAGGGCTGGCTGTACTTTACTACTCATGAAACAAGTGTTTACATGAGAGATAAAGAAACTCCATTTACCAATAGGTTATATGGCTCACTTCCAATAGAATTTACTGGTTGGGAGCAGAAGTCAGAGGGTACTTACGCCAGACCAGCCATTACTTTTGCAAATATATTAACCACGTTTGCCGACGCCCTAGGCGACTTCGATAATGATGATCTAGTTGGCCTAAAGATAGTAAGAAGAAAAACACTAGCTATACATTTAGATAACGTAGCTGGTGACGCGCACGGGGCTGCGGCAGCTCCTACGGAGTTTCCAGTACAGTCATATATCATAGATAGAATAGCTTCTATGGACTCGATTAGTGTAACCTTCGAGCTTGCTAGCCCTTTCGATGTATCCGGGGTTATGATACCTGGTAGATTTATTTTGCCTAATAGTTGTTGCTGGTCCTACCAAGGGGCTGCTACAGATACACCCTTTAGCTCCTCTGCAGGAGCATGTATTTGGAAACTAGCGGCAGATAATAATGGGTTTACAGCGTTCTTTGATGCAAGGAATAGCCTTTTTGCTAGCACAGCGGTTCATACTCTTTCTAGTATAGGCGGTTCGGCTGCTGCTGCTAATGACTTCTTTAGAACTGCTAAAGCACTTACACGAGTAAATGTGAATGGCAGCTATACAACTACAGGTCTTGGGGATAAAGCTTATGACTATTGGCAGGCCGCGGCTGCTGGCACAACTGCTTTCAGAAGAATGAGGCCATATTCTACGTATAACGGGGCTACTACATACTACACCTTCCTTGAGGGCGATCTATATAATGATGTAGTATTATCCGGAGGAACTCTGTGGGTTTGTATTAAAAGTCATGCTGGTAGTCAAACTCCTGCTCTTGGCTCTAAGTATTGGAAGCGTGCAGATATTTGTGGTAAAAAGTTAAGTAGCTGTGCAATAAGGTACAAGTCTATAGCAGTAACAAATGCTACAGGAGCTACAGTAAGTGTTTTAGAAGATACAACAAAGGTATTACAATATGGTGGATTTCCAGCTTCCAGAAGATATGGTTTCACAGGTTAAAGAGCATGCTCTAAAGGAGGCCCCGCAAGAATGTTGCGGGGTCGTTCTTGTAAAAAAAGGTAAGCGAAAATACTATCCCTGTGCTAATGTAAGTAAGGAACCCGACTCTTTTATAATAGACCCGGTTCAATTTACTAAATTTTCCCTCCAAGGGGATATAGAATTCATCGTTCATTCTCACACGTCAGGTATGGAGCCTAGTGAGCATGATTTACAAGCTTGTAACGCTTTGAAAATTCCTTATCTTATATACTACTTAGAAAGTGAAACTTATAGTATTCACTATCATAAAGACTATAATAATTTAATAGGCAGAGGGTATGTATTTGGTAAACAAGACTGTTTTGAGGCAGCTAGAGATTGGTTTTTAACCCACGGGGTTATCATGCCACCAAGAAAAAATTGGGTTGACAATTGGGAAGAACATGGCTATAATTATATATCAGATGAGGTCTTTGATTGGCCAGTAGAACAGGTTAAAGATTTAATATATGGAGATATTTTAACTTTAACTGTAAATGGCAAGATACCCAATCATATAGCTATATACTTAGACAATGATATTATTTATCATCACGCAATAAATAGGCTTTCATGCCGAGAAAATATGTACCCTTTCTGGGCGGAGAATATACATGGCATCTACAGGTACAAGGGAAGTAATCTTAGAAGGATTTCTAGGTGAGAAATACGGCCGCAAATGGAATATAGCGGCAACTGAATATAAAGATATCTTCTCATGCATAGAGGCTAACTACCCTCAAAGCAGACAAGATATTGTTGACCTATTTATTTCAGGAGGAGACATATCCATCCAAACAGGCGCGACTATGATGGAGGATATTGAGGAGTACTTATTCCCAATTAAAGAAGGTACTATAATTATAACACCAATAGCTACAGGTAGTAAGTCTGGCACAGCGAAGATAATTGCAGCCGTGGCTATCATAGCTGTAATGTGGTGGAACCCAGGAGGCTGGGTTGCAGCGGGTGGATTAGTAGGTGCTGCTGGTTCTAGCGCTGCTTTAGGTGCGGGCTTTTCCATGGTCGCTGCCGGCGCTTCTATGAGCGCAGTAAACTTGGCTCTTATGGGTCTGGCTATTAACTTAGCCATTATGGGTATTCAACAGTTAATGGCGCCAGACCCTTCTGTTGATGATAATGACAGTAATTACCTTTTTAACGGCCCCGAAAATACAACAGTATCAGGCGCTCCAGTACCAGTTCTTTGCGGTGAAATGATGATAGGGGGTATAGTTATATCCTCTGGCTCTATAGGTGGTTTCTGGGGTGCAGAAGCTACATACGTAGAAGAGCAAGTATGGGGTGAAGGGCTCTTTGGTGATAGATACAATGCCCCCACAGCGACTCCTATATTCGTAGGGGGCAAATATTTAGGTGTTACGCAGATTACTGTACACGCACCTCCGGTCCCAACGACCACAGCTTTACAGCAGACCGTATACGATCAATCTCTAGGTATAAAGACGCTAGGTAGTGATGAGTTTACGATGTTTGCGCCTTAAGGAATAAGCATGCCTTTTAAAAGAAACACAGTAATAATATACGACCTTCTATCAGAAGGAGAGATTGAGCTAGTTGATGGCCTGTCTTCTGTTTACTTAAATAAAACTCCCATTATAAACTCAGATAAGCAGCATCTAGCTGTAAATAGAACCTTCTCAGCTACTACTACTGGTGCTTCCGCGGATGTAGTTTTTGATGATGAAGGGCTATACCCCTTAAATAATGTCAGACCTATACGAATCCAAAAAGGGTATAAAGCTGCCGGCAGCGCATCCGCGACAGCTGGTACTAGAACTGTAACTACCGCAGGGTCATTCTTTGAGGCAGCTATGATAGCTTCTCAAACGGAGGCTACTGGCGGTCTATACCAAAAGATAAGAATCCCAGGGGCGGGTCCTGGAGGCAGTCCTTACGTGGGCGAAATAATAGAAGTAGCAAGCGGTACTAGCGCTACAGTGGATCCTCCTATACAAACTACTGTATCGGGAGCTGCTGTAACATTTGATTTCTTTGCTTGGGGGTATATTACTGCTGGGGGACTTACGTTATTAAATACTACAGCACCTATCAGTGGTACTTTTTACATAGATGTAGGTAGTGCAGGGATAGAAGCAAATCAGCAAGACTCCTCAGCTCTTAACTATAAATTTGCAAAGGTTAACTTTAGACCAGGCACTATGTACCAAGATCCTGTTTCTAACATAGGAGGATTTTCAAACGCTAGCTTTGGCAGAACTATAGGTACAGAGCTTAGACAATACCCAGAATTTTACGGTAAAAAGCTAATATGGGGCAAAGATAAAACTGCTGTTGAGTACCTAACAGAAGGCGGGGAGATAACAATAACCTCTGGTACCGATCTACCAGCTACCTGCGATAGAATTCTTTTAACTATTACTACGACTAGCTTAAGCTCAGTTAAACCTAGCAACCAAGCAAAAGGGGATGCAGGCGTAACAATACTAGTCTTCCTTGATTATAAAACAGGCTCTGGAGCTTGGTCTACAGAACAAATATTTGGCCCTAAACCTAATGAATTAGCTGCCTCATACGCATGGGTATGGAACGGCATGCAATCGCCAAATTCTAGTAACTTTAGTGGGGACATATCTGGTAGAGACTCTGAGTCTGCGGACCATGAGTTTTCTTTTAATATTGACCAGTATAAACCATTTGACCAGTTTAAAATCAGAATACGAAGAGTAACTCCGGTTAACTATAAGATGGGGTCTTTTGAGTATAGTAATGGAACTGTAGTCAAATCAGTACAAGGTTTTATAGAAGATAAGTTAGCCTATCCTTTCTCAGCCTATGCTGCGGTTATGATAGACAGCCAAGAGTTTGAAGGTAACATTCCGGAGCGAATGTACCACTGCTATGGCATTAGATGCGAAGTACCTACAAATTACATGACTAGAAGGGAATCTTCTAATGGTGTCGCTAACTACAATAGAAACGTTACTACTGGTGTGCAAGAATCAAGCTACCAGGTATGGGACGGGCTATTTAGAACTGTATATTGCGACAACCCTATTTGGGTACTAAGAACCCTACTACTAGAAAATAGGTTCGGGTTAGGTAACTGGCTATCCGCAGACCAAATAAACAGATACTCTTTCTACTCACTAGCTAGAAGGTGCGATGAACTCGTGCCTGATGGGGAGGGTGGACTAGAACCTCGATTTGTTTGTGGGGTGTACCTTACTCAGCCTACTGAAGCTTATAAAGTAATAAAAGATTTTTGTTCAATAATGTTTTCAATACCTTATTGGATGGACGGTCAATTGGTTCTTGAAGCTGATAGACCCGGCGAACCTGTGTACACTTTCACAAAAAGTAATATTATAGGCGGCACCTTTAGCTATGAAGGAACAGGCAATAAAACAAGGCCTAACCAAATAGCTGTTACATTTAATGACAGAAAAAATCTATACACGCAAACTATTGAGCTTGTAGACGATGTTGAAGACATGATCGCTAAAAATCGCGTTTACTCAGAGGACGCGGTAGCTTTTGGCGCGACTTCTCGCGGCCAAGCTATTAGATACGCCAAGTGGAAACTTTTAACTAGCAAGCTAAACAGAGAAGTTCTAGGCTTTAGAACGGGCGAAAATGCAGGCTTTTTACGCCCCGGTAGCATTATTAGAGTGCAAGATGCCGATAGATATAGAATAAGAAACTCTGGTCGTATTATTTCTTCAACAACTACAACTGTAGTGCTGGATAAAGCAGTTAACCTAGGATCTGGAACTTATACACTACACGTACTTGTAGCGGGGTCAGCTGCTTACTTAGCCCAACCGGCCGCAACTATAGATGGCATACCATATGTACGTGGCGATATTATCGCAGGTGTAGATACAGAAGCAGAAGCGGCTACTCTAGTAGATGACTCTGATGCTCAGGTAGATGTTACTTGGTCTCCAGATGCTCACCTAGAAAATAGAGTTGTCACTACTTCTGCTGGCAGCGGTATCACCACTCTTACAGTATCCACAGCCTTTTCTGCGGCCCCTGAGGTAGAGTTTATATGGGCTTTGACAAACACTTTAAATAACGCAACAGTAGAAGGTAGTTCTAAGTTATACAGAATATTAGGTATAGCTGAAGAAGCCCCAGGTACGTATGCTATTAGTGCTGCGGAACATTTTAACCAAAAATTTGATGAACTGGATGAGACTTACTTATCTGAAGATACAGGTACTATACCGTTTAATGAACTAGTACCATTGGTTACGAATTTTATAGCTTCTTTAAAAACAAGAGATACAGGAGCTGCCACAGAAAATAGCGTAAGTACTGTAACAGCGTTAGATATAGTACTTCGTTGGACCCCTCCCGCAAGCGATGCAGTATCGGGGACAACATCTCTATATAATAATCTAAAAGAATACAGGCTAAACATAACTGGACCTAGAGGCGTGAATAACGTTAAACTCCCTAAAACAGCTACTCAATATACTATAGAAAATATAGAAGAGGGTAATTATGAGTTTGATATTCAAGCCGTAGGGTTAACGGGAGCTGCAAGTACGCCCGTGTACGCTACTATTCTAGGAGCTGTAGTTACTACTGGAGTTCCTGGTACCATCAATCAACTCGGTGTTCCAAGAGGGGGGCACTTTAGTACTTCGCCTACCTTAAATGGTAAAACAATTGTAGCACCAGACGATTATATATTTAATGGTGCATCTGGGGCTAAGAAAACAGTCTCAGGGGGAATTTAATGCCAACTCCTTTTACAGAGTTAACTATATCAAACATTACCCCAGGTTCATCAGCTTACTTAGCTTATGACATTACATACGGCTTTAAATTATTTCAAACCGTAGTAGACGGGGCTGTTGACTATCTTAGAGATATCACAGCTGTAACTCCGATAGATGCTACTAGAACTCTAGCAAATAACGGTACAGTTATAGGCAACGTTGTAACAGTCCCCGGCAGCACAGTCACTGCCGGGGCTTTCACCGTGTCTGCAAGATATAAGATATTAACTATTGGTTCAACAAATTATGCTTCTATAGGGGCTATCACTACAGCCGGTGGCTCCTTCGAGATTGGTAGAAGTTATGTTATATTAACTGTAGGCACTACCGATTATCCAGCTATTGGAGCTGTTACTAAAACTGCCGGGTCGTTCGAAGTCGGCAAGCAGTACATTATATTAACGGTAGGCACAACAGATTATACAGCAATAGGTGCTTCTGCTAATACTATAGGAACTCTATTTACAGCCAGCGGTGCGGGAACAGGAACCGGTACTGCATATGAACAGACGTTTACGGCTATTGGAGCTGGTAGTGGTACGGGTACAGCCTATGAACAATATTTTACCGCTACTGGAGCTGGTAGCGGTACTGGCACAGCTGTATCTGATTTCTCCGAAATAGGTCGTCAAGTAGGGCAGCCTGTAAAAATCAATGGTACTTGGTGTACTATAAATAGCTACCTATCTAATAGAGCTATAACTGTAGACAGAGTTGTAACTACTGGTCCGGTTGTGTACCCTTCATACTACCCTAATGTTGTAGAAGATACAATAATTGGTCTTATCTCGGTTATTAGTGCTAACGCTACAGCTATAGTGACTGGCTCTACTTATCAAATATTAACTACAGGCACCACAGACTACACAGCTTTTGGAGCCTCTGCTAACACTATCGGAGTCGAATTCACAGCTGCAGCCCCTGTTGCGGTAACAGCTGGAGCTTTTGTTTCTGGTAAACGATACACTATTGCTTCTGTAGGCTCTACAGATTTTATGGCAATTGGCGCATCCGCTAACACTATTGGCGTGGCATTTACAGCCACTGGAGCTGGTAGCGGTACCGGCACAGCCACGCCCACACTGGGCACTGGCACAGTAACTTACTACACTATCGAAAGATATTTCACAGCGTACAATACAATACCAACAGGGTCTCTATTAGTAGCTGGTACATTCCCAGGCGAGTCTCGAATCGATTCCGGTTCTGGAGACTTATACATTTGGAGTGGTACGACATGGGTAGCTTCTGGCGGTAGCGCTAGTGAGGTTATCGTTAGTGCGACAGCTCCTGGTGCTCCAACAACGGGTATGCAGTGGTTCAGAACTACTGATAGCCGCATGTTTATGTGGAACGGTACCACTTGGGTTCAAACAATTCCAGGTGTAAGTGGAACTCGTTTAATCGATACTACTACCGAAGATGGCCTATACGAAGGTGAAACTGTAATCGATTCTACAGACGGTAACATGTACATCTGGGATACCGGGGCATGGGTACTAGTCCTTGAGAGTGTGGCTTTTGATTTAAGTAACCAAGTACACGGCTGCCCTTCTGACTTTGCTGGTACTACCGTCGACTATACAGGGGCTAATACACAGCTTAGTGTTTTCTCTGGTGCCACAGACGTTACATCTCTATGGACTATTACAAAAAGTGAAGGCGCTGGCATAACTGGTACCTTAACTAACCCTGGTCCACACAAACTTTACACAGTTACATCTATTACTTCAGACGTTGCAACAGTAGAGTTCACAGCATCCAGAACTGGTTATGCTGATCGTATAGCTACGTTTACTGTTATTCGTGTGCGCGCGGGCGAGGGTGGCATTGGTACAGTCTACCAAGTTATTCCTAGTGTTGGAGCTGTAAAGTATAACCTAACTACTTATACACCAGCAACTATTACATACGAGTCCTTCTTTACTACAGGAGCTGATGTGCCTGCTGCGTACGCAGGGCGTTTCAAGATATACTACAGCACCAATGGTATAGACTACACGCTAGATTATACTAGCTCTGGTAACGAATCTTCTAAAGTATATACACCGTCTGTAGCTAATATAAAATTCATCAAAGCTGAACTATACCTAGCGGGTGGGGTAACTACTCTACTAGACTATGAGAACATTCCAGTTATTATTGACGGCGCGCAAGGTACTGGAGGCCCTCAAGGTACCCTAGGTGTGCAAGGTGTCCTAGGCCCTAACGGCCCAGCGGGCTCTCAAGGCGGCGCAGGTCCTACTGGCGGGCCCGGTCCCCAGGGTACTAACGGCCCTATAGGCGTGCAAGGTGTTTTAGGCCCGACAGGCGGACCAGGTGCGCAAGGCTTAACAGGCCCTATTGGAACACAGGGTGTTCTTGGCCCAACAGGCGCTGGGGGCCCTCAAGGCTTAACAGGCCCTCTAGGTGTGCAGGGCGGCTTAGGCCCAACAGGCGCTGGGGGCCCTCAAGGTTTAACAGGCCCTCTAGGTGTGCAGGGCGTCTTAGGCCCAACAGGTGGTGCGGGGCCCCAAGGCTCAAGCGGTCCATCAGGTGTACAAGGAAGCTTAGGCCCAGCTGGTTCTCAAGGTGTTACAGGTAACGCTGGTCCCCCAGGTGTTCAAGG
>Ga0181350_1000139_pt1 | contig 22025 bp, 26 predicted proteins | sample Su13VDMM110DCMD_FD_130105 | JGI IMG/M metagenome (GOLD analysis project Ga0181350, IMG submission 130105) | Freshwater viral communities from Lake Michigan, USA - Su13.VD.MM110.DCM.D | ecosystem: Environmental > Aquatic > Freshwater > Lake | place: USA: Michigan | collected 2013-07-16
ATTCAAAAGGAGAATAAAAATGATTAATACTAATGTTTTTGGTTTGCGTTGGCTTGCTTCATTTACTGCGTTCGGTGCTCTGCTTCTGCATCTTGATAATGCAAAGGCTCCAATTGTCTGGTCATTCGTTGGCCTGACTGTCTTCCTGCTTGTTTGTGAAATTCGTGCTCTTCAGAAGCACATTTGCCAACTCCAAAAGGAATTTGACAATGTGACTTTTAATAACGAACTTCATAGCGTTCGAAGCGATATGTGGCGAAATGTGGATGAACTGCATACTCGCCTTGAGCAGTGCTCAAACAGCTGCACAAAGACAAAGAATCGTATCTAATACAATTAAATAGTTAGTTTTTAAACCCTCTGCTCCAGCAGGGGGTTTTTTTCATATAAATAGCTATATGGAAAACTTTAAATCAGCATCATTTTATAATTATATAACAGCAACTGGAGTCACATTCGGTAAACATAAATCTGTTATGGTGTGCAATACAACTGGGTCAATTGCTGGTATAACATTGGATGTAAAAGCTTCTGATGGTATTTTATATACTGGCCATGTTAAAATGCCAGCAAATGAAACTACATATATTCCAACTAGAATCACTGGTGCGACAGCACAAACTGGAGTCAATTTAATTTTCTTTAACTGATGTTTTTTACATTACCCGCAAATCTTTATCCAGAAAATTCTTTCAATAGCTGTAGTATAGTTACATATAATGGAACAGAATTAGGTGCAATAGCTGGATCTAGTCCTATTATTATTCCAAAAAACAAATGCGTTTTATTGTGTAATGATTTAGCTACAACTTTAACGCTTAAATTAACTTACTTTCAAAGTGATGAATTAACAGCTGATGTTATTTTAAATTTAAAGGGTAATACAAATTATAAATTATTTTTACCATATCCAGTTTTAAAATTTCAAAATGAAGCTGGAGTTCCTGGACTAGATAATACAAATTTATTAACAATTTTTTGTTTTAACTAATGAAATATCTAACTTCATTTTTAAGAGAAAATATTACCCTACAATATCATTCGGAACTGAATCCGAAGTTTTGGGTAAATATTTTTCTTAAAGATGAAGTAAGAAATCGTTTAATAGAGATTGCAAAAGAATGGCTGAAGTTCACAGAAACACCAAGTTCTTTTGTTGATGATATAGTTCTTACTGGCGGAAATGCAAATTACAATTATACTGAAAATTCTGATCTAGATGTTCATATAATTTTAAAGCCAGAAAAATTAGATGTCTGTAAGAAAGATCCAAATTATTATAAAGATAAAAAGTTAATTTGGTCACTAACACATGATATAACAATCTACAATACTCCAGTTGAAGTATATGCTCAAACTGAAAATGTTGAAATACCAAAAAATCAGGGTGTATATTCTCTAAAGAAAAATAAATGGTTAGTTAAACCAGAAAATTTAAATTTAGATTTTTCATCTGATGCTCTATTGGATAAAAAAATAGAAGATCATATCTATGAGATAGAGCATGTATTAAATAATACAAGTGATATTAAAGCAGCAGAAAAGCTTCTAAAGAGATATCAAAAATTAAGAAAAGCATCCATTGCAAGAGAAGGTGAATTCAGTCAAGATAATCTAATATTTAAAGAACTGAGAAATCGTGGTTATATTGATAGAATAAGAAAATTTATTCTAACCATGACTGATAAAAAATTATCTCTCAACTAACTGTAATTAAACCAAATATTGTTTTTACTCCAGCTGCTCCATAATAAAATTGCTTAGGAGTACTATTGGTTATTGTTAATAATGTATAAGAGTTTTGTTTTCCAGCAATAGAATTTGTAGTTGAAATATTTAAATAATTTCCTTCAAGGAAATCAGTATATGTTTCGGCAAAAACTACTTGATAGTTATTTTCAGTAGAATAATTTGATATATGAGATTGATCTATTTTATAAATTCCAGCAGACAATGATAATTGTGGATTATATTGGCCACTTAAAGCAAACAGATCAGATGGTAAAAATACCAAGTATGCAGATTGGTCTACTTTAAAAGTAAATTCATAATCAAAAATTAATCCATCTGTAATTTGTCCAGCAGTAAATCCAGCACAATTACAATCTTCAGTCCAAGTACTCAATACAGATTTATTATCATAATTGAATCTTCTCAAGTATGATTGATATTCATTTTGATTGTCATAACAATCAAGATAATATCCATCTGTAGTATAAGTTTTAGAACACCCATTGATTGTTGTGTCTTTTTCGACTAATGATAATGATGGTGTTCCTCTAACATATAAGTTGAGAGTGGTTAATTGACCAAGACGATTATTATTATAGACAAAATCTTTTAGAAATATTATTTCTTCATTTTCACTAGAAGTTTCAATTTTTTCAATTCGAAATTTATCAATATTTGCAGTATTTCCACCATAACTAATTTCAATTAAATCGTTTTCTATTGCGCCTAATTCTTCTATTTTTCCAAAATTAGTTGCTGATTTAATCACATAATATGGATCTCCGGTAAATCCAGAATTTAATGTAAATTGTGGAGGATCTACAAAATAATCTCTTTCATACCTATTTTCAGCTGTATTTAGAGATGATGAAGAAATAACCGTAGTTAATATAAGATTGTTGTTTTGAACACCATCAAATTGATAAACTCCATTTATATTTGATGTTATTCCATCCTGTTCTTTTATATAATATCCATTTGTTATTGTGAAGGTATTACCATTAGTTATACCTTGTAATAAAATAGAAATATAATCTAAATCATTTTCTGAAATAGTATTAGAATAATCAATTATTGCTTTTGTAAAAGAATTATAATATTGGACTAATGGAGATGAGTTTATTTTTCGTCCAATTAAATTAATATCAGTATATGAATTTATAATATTTATTCCATAACTTTCAAATGATTTTACCAGAATTGGTATATCATCGTTTTTATAGAATTCTTGATTGTTTTCGGAAATATTTCCAAAACTAGTCATATCAATTTGCTATGTAATATAATTTTTGTCCGGTAGAACCACCACCACTTATAGCAAAAAGTTTATTGAGATTTGATATCTCTAAGAATAAACTTTCTCCTGGATCTATAGGATAACTATTGGTTGATCCTATGGTAGATGTTATTCCAACAAAAATTTGTTGTGTGTTGGTATAATTGCTTTTTAAATTTACACCTCTTGAACAAGTAAATCCTGTTGAATATATCCCAGTAGCAGCTGTTGTTGCTGTGAATAAACCACTAATAAGAGTAGATGGTAAAGTATAAGAGTCTAATTTAACCTTTGCAGTACCATCAGTAAGCAATGTTTCGATAACTGGAATTCTGGAAGTAAATGTTGAGCCAGAAATTCCAGAATTATTGATGGTTGTTAGTAAGGATTCTAAAGTAATTCCTGTAATGCTGACTGGTGAACCAGTAGATCCTCTAATATAAAGAGGAGTGGCATCTGTATTTGTGACCGCTACGCTTGCGCCTATAGTCGCAGTAAGAGCAATTGGTGCTCCAAGGACTTGGACGAGTAGAGCATTTGCTCCGCCACCATTACTAACTCCTGCCAGTAAATTTGTATTTGGATCGAATAGGCGAACATATGTACCATTAGTAGTTCCATCTGGACCAGCTCCTATTGCCTTTATTCCATACTTGGAAGAAGCAAAATTCGATGATATACCCTGAATTCCAGCAAAGATATTTGCTAAAAGAGTGTTTCCAGCCTGGTCTTCTGTGATAACTGCATTATTAAGACCAGAACCATTTACTTTTAGTGAAGTTGTGCTATAATTAACTACCTGTACTGATCCAGCAGTACCACCCCCGGTAATAGTAGCTCTGGTGTTTAAGGTAACACCAGTAGAGGCCAAATATGCTGGGAGTGGATTAGTAGAAGAAACGCGGGTGGCATCAGATGTACCACCAAAGACCATTTTAGTCAATTGAACATGAGAAGTAGTACCATAAACATCAATGACAAAATCAGTTGCTATGGAAGCGGTAAGACCACCAGCTATACCTACATTCAAATTGGGATCAGTATTATCAGGCATTTTTTCTCCAAATTACACTACTATATAGGGTATTCATTATGCTTATAGAACCAACATTTAAAAACGAATTTTCACGACTAATAATAGAACATGTTTCAAAAACAAATTGCACATATATGGATGCAATTTTAAAATTTTGCGGAGATTATGAGATCGAACCCGAAGGGGCTGCAAAATTACTCACAAAACCAATAATCGAAAAACTAGTCGAAGAGGGAAGAGATCTACATCTATTGCCTAAAAAGGCTAAACTTCCTTTTTGACTAAACACCAATCTTTGGTATACTGCACCATCGGCCAAGGGAGTTCCTTGGGTTAATATAAGGAGACTATATGTCATTTAGCGATTTTAAGAAGCGTTCGAAGTCAAGCATTGAAGATCTAACCAAGAAGATCGAAGACCTAAACAAGACTGCCGATTATAAGGATGATCGGTTCTGGCGACCGGAAGTTGACAAGGCTGGCAATGGCTACGCCGTCATTCGATTTCTGCCTGCCTGTGAGGGAGAGGATGTTCCGTGGGCCAAGGTCTACTCGCACGGCTTTCAGGGCAAGGGTGGCTGGCTAATCGATAACTGCCCAACCACCATCGGTCAGAAGTGTCCTATCTGCGAAGCCAATAGCGAACTCTGGAATAGCGGAGTCGAGAAGGATAAGGATCTTGCCCGTACCCGTAAGCGTAAGCTGACCTACATCAGCAACATTCTCGTCGTTAGCGACCCATCAAACCCTCAGAACGAAGGCAAGGTGTTCCTCTTCAAGTACGGGACCAAGATCTTCCAGAAGGTCCAGGAGGCCATGCAGCCTCAGTTCAAGGATGAGGAAGCCATCAATCCATTCGACTTCTGGAAGGGTGCTAACTTCAAGCTAAAGATTCGTAAGGTTGCTGGTTACACCAACTACGACAAGTCTGAGTTTGACGGTCCTAGCGAACTCTACAAGGGAGATGATGAGAAGCTTGAAAAGCTCTGGAAGACGCTACACAAGCTTCAGGACTTTGTTGCTCCGAACGAGTTCAAGTCGTATGACGAACTCAAGAAGAAGCTCAATGATGTTCTCGGTGGTGACATTCGCAGCGTTGCCCCTGCCGCAAAGAGAGCGGAAGATGAGGACGAAGTTGAGGCTACTCCTGCTCGTAAGGCCCCAAAGCCTGACGAGGACGAAGATGCTCTTGAATACTTCAAGCGACTAGCCAAGGAAGACTAAAACTTCTTGAAATTAAGTCTCATAAAACCCTCCAAATCGGAGGGTTTTTTGTTGAATTTAAAAATGTAGCCAAATCATCAGTGTTCAATCCGATTGGTTTTATTAATTCGTCTTTAGAGCTTATTAGAGAAACTGCATGATTTTTCTTTATTCCTGTTTCGAAAGATCTATTATCTGCGTTATTGGATTGTTCAAGATCAGCTATTCTTTTTTCTAAAATAGTTTTTTCAATGCCAGTTAACTTTTCAGAATTTTTCTGTATTAATTTTAATTGAGATAATTCTGTATTATCAGTTACCATCTCCTGAACTGCTTTTTGGTTGTTATCTGTTGTTTGTTCAGGTATTTCGTTATTTGGTGCTTGCTCAAGAGTGCTTATTGGAAAACTGTTATTTTGATTTGTACCATTTAAATTATTTGATTCTGAATTTACATTTAAAGGTTTACTATCTTCTAATGCATTTACTTCAGTAGAAGAAGTCTGATCTATTGAGTTATTTTGCTCTTCGGTTTGTTCAGGTATGATATTATCAGAAATAGTTGTATTTGAATCTATTTCTAAAGTATTTGAAGTTTCATTATCATCTGAAAGAATACTAGAATAATTTGAAACATCCATTTTTGGATTTTGTGATTCTCCCATATCAGCATTTCCTTTATTCTGCGATACGGGATTGTTGGTATCAAATAGTTCTCCTTCAAGCATATTCGTTCCTCTTCTCTTCTAGTTTATTTTTATATTGATTGAAATATACATCTCTTTCCCAGGGAAACATATTTTCTATATCTTCTACACTCAATACGCCATTAGACGATAAGAAAAAGTTAATTTTATAATACAAAACTAGATCAATATGATTTAAGTTAATGTAAAAAAATTTAATACTCCATCCAATCTGAGTGTTCGTTCTACTCCATCAGCTGTTTGATATTTTACATCCGAGTGTATTTTTGGAAGAGATACAATAAAATCTCTTATCTGATTATATTCTTTTTTAGTTAAAGAATTTAAAATTTCATCTATATCAGAAGAACTTAAATCCTCAAAAGTATAAACAGAATCTTCTCTTGATATTTTTTCTATTGAAGATTTTATTAGATGGTTAATATCAAAAATTCCATCCATTGCTAATATTTTAGCTACGGTTGGTTCTTTAAAGATAATAGAATAATTTTCAGATAATTTTAATTCAAACTCTTTAGGACCTTTTCCTATTATTAGATCTATAAGATTAACAGCTGTTTTTATTTTCTCGTTAGTGATTGGACAAGTAAAATTTGTTTTTACTATTTCACCAACTGATTTTGCTCTCAAGTTGCAAAACAAATATTCAAGATCTTGTAAAGTTATAGATTCAATTGAAATATTATCAAAGCACTTATTAATAAGCTCAAGAACATTTTTTATAATTAAAGACGGATTTTTTTCCTCTTTAATAAGAAGTAAAGTCTTTTCATCCGATACTAAAAATGGTCTGAAATATATTTTTTTATTTGTGCTTGGAACAATCACTTCATATTTTGGATATGATCTTTCAAATTTCATTATACTACCTCATAATTTCTAAAATTATAGAATACATCAAAAGTCGCAAATTCACCACTCTCAGCCACTAATTCTATTGGTTGCATTTTTATTGGATATGCTTCTCTAAAGACAAAAGTAGATTTTATAGTGCCATTCATATCAAGACACTCTACTCTAACAAAACCTGCTCTTATCAAATCATCGTATGGTCTAGCGAATGATACGCCAAAATTAGGACCAGGAATACTTCCATCTTGAACTATGGTATTCATCCAGTCTTCAAGCAATTTATAAGTTTTCCAATTTTGCTCAATCGGAAATCTTATTACTAGGTTAGATGAATTAGAACCATAGCTACTATAGTTCTGAGTAAATGGAATATTTCTACCGTATCCTGGACCTGGTAGTTTATCTGCAATGGTGTCTAATTGTCTTCCGCCAAAGGATACTCTAATCGCTGGTATAGTATTTGTTCCGTCTGGAGTATTCAGAATAACATTGAATCTGTTTAATCTCTGTATGCCACCAGCACTATCGATAAGATTTTTTATATCTGTAATAGAGTTCATCTGAATAGTGTCTTTTCTGTTAGAAGCTTAAAGTCCCATTCGTTGCAGTCGCATACATTTTTAGCAGCTTTCCATTTAGCTTCATTTATCAAAAAAGTCACTAATTCGTTCTTATAAGATTTTTTTTTCTTATTTGCTGGCTCTTTTGTCTGTTTTTCTGGCTTAACTTCTACAATAATAGTTTTTATCTCTCCAGTTTTTTCTTTTAGCATTACCATAAAATCTGGATAATAGGTATGCTTTTTCTTATCAATAGGAGACATGTATGGTATTTTTACACACTCATAGCACCATTTGATAACGCTGTCTTGGATGTCCAAATATTTGCAAAGTTTTCTTTCCCATAAGGATTTGCACATTATTTTTTCAACATCTCCGACATACTTTTCTTTATTCAAGGGTACAAATTTTGTTTTGTACGGCATCGAAATATATATAACAGATTCAAAAATGCCATATACCTATCCAACATCTGATCAAGCTGAAATACCATATTGGGTTTTATTTTACAATGCTCCATATAGTGTTTTAGCCGAAGATAGAACTAGAGCTGGAGTTCTCAGTAGAGCATATGATTATATACAGTTACCATTACCAATGAATTTGGAATATGAAACTGCCCATGCATTTACTGATGGTGTAGGTACATTAGATCCTTCTTTTGGATCTGCTGCAACTGAAATAAATTTTGGTGGTAGAGTGGAATTAGCCAAAAAAGCCTTTTTAGATCCTATACTACTAAGATTAGAACTATTATCATCAACATCAACATATAGAAGATTTGCTAATACGACAGAAATGCAATTGACATCAGAAGCTCGTAGAGAATTTGCTTTTGATTACATATTAGTTCCTAAAAACTTTGATGATTCTGTTATCATAAATGAAATATGCAACTATTTCAGAGCTTCATCTTATCCTTGGAGGGCAGATTCACCAGAAAAGGTATATCCGCCTTCGCTTTGGGGAATGCAAGTCGTTGGAGCTGGAAATTCAGACTACTTGACACAAAGTTGGCTTTCAGATCCATTAGTATGTGTATTGACAAATGTAGTAATTAATAAAATACCGTTTGAAGATAAATCTATAGCAAGATTTTTCCAGGATGGAAGTTCTATGGCCACCAGCATTACATTATTGTTTAAAGAATTTGAAACAGGTACTTACGATCCATCTTTTAATAGAGTATTGAGTAAATCAGAAATAGCAGTAAACCAACAACCAACTCCATAAAATATGTTTAATAGATTTAAAACAATAACCTATACAATAAATGATAAAGATTTATCAGTAAAGGATCTATCAAAATCTTTTGATTTGACTGATATTAAAGATAAAATATATTCAAAACGAGCAGAGACAAACACATTCTTAGATACTATTTCTGAAAATAACTATAGATCTTTTAATTATTATCATGTACCTCTTTATGCTGGAGATATTTTAAATCCGTATAAAGAATTACCACCAACTTCAAAAGAAGTTGAAAAAACTATTAATGATTATAGTGCAATATTTTTTACAAATATTGCAGGAAGTTGTTTTTCTGCTGGTGATTTAATCGCAAAATCCAATTCTGGATTCTGCGCTGGATTTGATGTAACTGATAATTTTGGATATGTAGTAGAAGTAGATTCTAACATAAACAAATTAAAGGCTCTTATTGTTGGTTCAGTAGGAACTGGATCATGCTTAATAATAAGAAAAGAAAATAATTCTTGGGGAATTTTTGCAACATTCTACAATAGTCTTGAAGAAAAATACTCAGATTCGGCTAAACAGTTTTTGGACAATTCTGAAATTCAAGCATCTAATTCTACAATTTTAAACCAATATTATTCCTTTAAATCTGGAGAAACAGGAATAAATTATTCATATAATAGTGAGATTGATATTTTTAATAAGAATAGATCTATAATTTATTTAATAGATCAAAGTGCTATAAACTCTTTTGAGGATGTAATGAATGTCGGTAGCTAATTTTACAACAATAATAGAGCTTAAAATAACTCATGGACGAGATGGAACTGAATGGTTTATAGTAAATCCTTCTAATCCCAATCAATCATATGGTTACTTTGAAAGCCTAACCATAGAAGAAGGTATACTTAATTTAATTCCTAGTGGAACATTAGTTTTACGAGATGAAGGTGATTTAATTTCTGACTTTAATTTTACTGGAAAGGATAAGTTTTATCTTAAAATAAAAGATTCAGATGGTAATGAAGTAGAATTATCTGATTATTATGTTTATCAGGTGGCTAGAGCTACAGATTATCAAAAAAGAAATGATCCTAGATTTGTTACTATAAAATTTATTCACGAATCATTCTTTTTCAATGAAAGATCTATTTTTGAATTTGAAGAAGATATAAAGCCAATAAGTAAAAAAGGAAATGAGGATAGTTGGGTTGGACAAATATTCGCTAAGTACTTTCCAGAAGATTGGGAGCGTGATACAGCATATTCATCGGATACAAAAAATTATGCATGGCTAAAGCATAAAAATTTAGTATATCCAAATGGAAGAAGAGCAGATCAAACTAAAATTTTAAATCTTTTAAATTATTTTGCAGAAAATGCAAATGTTGACAATGATCCACCAAGAGCAGATTTCTTTTTCTGGAAAGATTTAACGGGTGTTAATTTTTTATCTCTTGGAGATGAAATTGCTGCATCAGAAACACCAGAAGGAAGATATGGCGTATATGATAGAGATAGTATTGCTCCAGATGGCATAGTAAAAATAGACGATATATCAGTATTCAATTTTTCATTTATGGATCTTGAAACTAGTGGCGCATTTCAGTCTTACTATGAGAGAGTAGATCCTAATTTAGATCAACCACATTTTTATTTAATGGATTCTACAAATTCATTAAAAACTAAAATAATTAATTTTAATTTTTTAGATTATTATCCAGGTTTTGTAGAATATTTGGATAAACCAGAAGATAAAAAAGGATCAGAACCTATTGGAGGAGAATCTTGGGAACCTGATGGTAATATTGCAAACTACGAAATAATTAATTTTGGTGGGCAAGAAATTGATATTTCTTCTGTTCAAGGAGCAACTGCTGTAAAATATACCAAGAGAATATATGATGAAGAAAAGTTTGGATATTTTGATTTTTCCTCAAATAATTCTAATTATTATGAACCTTCATACTTTTATAATACTGATGGTGGGATAACATTTGATAATTTTAAAAGCGGCAGAAGAACAGCAATGCTATGGCAAAATATGTTTGACATAGATGAAGAAAATCCAATTGATACTCAAACTAATAAAAATATTGCAAAACTGTATATTCAGCTTAAAAAAGATAAATCAAATGCAGCAAATACTTATTTTAGATTAAGAAATCTAAAAGAGAAATGGAATATTTTTAAATATGTCATTTGCTGCTTGCGACAAGAAGCTATGTTTGATTTTTGGGCGATGGTTTTTCCAAAAGAATTACATTCAACTAAAACAGGTATAAATCTTTATGATTTTAGAGAAGTTTATTTTATTCCTAAACAAGATCAATTTATCAGTTATGATCCATTAGTCGAATTTATATCTGGTATAACACTGCAACAATCCGGTTTAACTGCAAATAGAACTATTGATATTCCTGCTAATGGATTTACTTCTATACAACCAATAAACAATATTGGTATAGGACAAGTTGCATTTAATGCCAATGAAGTTAGAAATTTTATAGGAACAGCTGGAGGATTTAATTTTGCTTATGCTGGTCCAGGAACAAATATGAACTTAAGTGGATATCCAAATGATTTCAAAAATATAGCAATTGGAGCTGCATTGACAGTAAATACTCCTGCAACAGCACAGCAGTTTGATATGGGACAAATAGTTAAAATGACGGCTATTGATTGGAAAACTATACCAGGAATAAGTATAGATGAAACATTCTATCAAAGTAAAAGATATCTTTTTATGTTTGACGCACAAAACGACAAAGAAGGTTTCTGCGATGGCGGAAGCATTACAATAACATCATAATATGTCAAATAAAAAAATTAAAAATATTTCAACTGTGGGTATTCAGGCGGTATCGCCAGCCGAAAAATTTATTGAAATCAAAGAATATAAATGTGCAAATCCAGATGCGGCAGAAAAAGGTGGACCAATTTCCATAGAAAAATGTGAAGAACTATACTTTCAAAATTATACTGGAGTCACATTTAAGCCACAGGAACAAGAACCATCTGATACCGAATTAGAAAATGCATTTGTAAATTTAAAAGGCTGTAGTTTTATAGCTGAAAATATGGGATCTGACTATCTTGGATGTCATATTGAAGATCCTGATGCCTTTTTTAGTTGTGATTGTCCAAAAGTTGGTAAAAAATTTCCAAAATTATTAAAATTTGCTACTAAGAATTCTACATTTTGGAATACTGATTTAAGAACTCCTTTAGCAAGAAATGCATTTACAAAGTTATTAACTGCGTTTAAAATTTCAATAACCGTTAATGGAAATTTTAGATTATTTCCTGGTGCTATTATAGAAATTATTGATACACCTTTGCTAGGATTCCAATTTAATAATCCGAAAATAGCAGGAAAATGGCTCGTTCTTTCGGCAAAACATAATATAGGAAAAGATAGACAACACGAAACTACCTATATTTTATCTGCTATTGCTAATAAAAACTTCTACAATACACTAACAAGCTCAATAAATGAAATAAATATTCAGAGATGAAAAAAAATTTAGACATTTATTTTAAAGCAAATACAAGAAAATCAATAAGTTCTGTTGAGGAATCTTTTTCAATAAAACAACAAATTAAAAACTTGTGTTTATCTGAACTTGGAGAATTTAGATTTAATAATCAAGTAGGATCTTTGATCAATGAATTTAAATTTGATAAAGGTTCTGCTAGACAATATTATATTTTGAATGTTCTTGAAAATAAATGTAAAAAGCATATAAAGGGTCTTAATAGAATTACTATAACGGTTGATAAAAGCGAACTAATAAACCGTAAAATTTCTATAAATGTAAATTATGTTGTTTACGGTAAGGATTCTTCGTTTAGGTTTTATTTGAATAAATAATTCTATGAACGAGCCAAAAAACATAGATCTGGTAAATATAGACTGGGATTCTTTAAGAGAAAATCTAGTAAATTACCTAAAAACGACAGAATTTGCAAACGACTATGACTTTGATAGCCGTGGTACTACTATAGATCTACTATTGGGTCTGTTTTCATATAACACAACAATAGCATTACACTATCTTCACATTTTAAATAACGAAAGCTTTATATACTCGGCCAAGAATAACTCATCGTTAGTAAAGCTTTTACAGACTTATGGCTATACTGCAAACCGCTATAAGTCATCCACGGCTCTAGTAACATTTGCCAAAAACGATAGCTCTTTAGCTCAAGTAGATAGATATGCCACTCTAAGATCAAAAAATGATAAAAATTCAAATATAAATTTTTATTACATTGGTCCAAAAACAACTCTAGACCTTTCAACTACTTTACCATTTTACGCTGGTATAAAACTGGTAAAAGAACAGACTGTTACTGTAGATCTTGACAATCAAGAAATAGAAATACCAGATTCATCTGTTGATGTAAGAACTATAGTAGTAAAAGTTAATGAAGATTATTGGATAAATTTCACCAATGAGCCAGTAATAGGTACAGATGAATCTTCTAAGATATTCTTTATCGTTAATAAAGGCGATAAAATTTTTGTAAAATTTGGCAAAAATATTCAAAATATTGAAACTACAAAAGGAAAATCAATTCTATCCACGGATATTGTGAAGATTTCCTATGTTGTTTCTAATGGAGATATAGGAAATAATGTTTCTTTTGATTCTATATCGCAGTTCACAAGTAATGGAACATTGAATATTCCTAATGTATCTGTAACATCAAATACCTCAAGCGGAGGGTATTCTACATTAGACACTGAATACTTAAAATATATTGCTCCAAGAGCTTATAATTATTCATCTCTTGTTACTAAATCTGATTATGAATATGTAATAGTAAATTCCGGCCTATTACCAGATGTAACAGATGTAAATCAAAGAGTATCAGTCTTCGATGGTCAGGATTTCAATGATGTTGGCGGAACAGTTTATTATTCTATAATAGATTTAGATGTAGATTCTGAAGAAGTAGATTCCATCAATCAATTAATAGAAGAAAAGCAGATAATAGGTCTTTCAACTGAATATTTGCCAAGTGATGATTTTGTATGTAATTTAACTATATCTTGCTCCTTTGACGCAAGAAAATCGAAATCCAATAAGAATATACTAAAAGACGAATTAATAACTTCAATTGAAGATCTTTATGGAACAAAGTTATTTTTCAATAATCTTTCAAAAAGCGATTTGATTTCAATCATAATCAATAAAGATAAGGGCCTTTCAGTTTCAGAATCTGAAATTGTCTTTAGTGTTGATAAAAATATTGATTTATCTACGCAGAGAACCATAAGATTTTATAATGGAATTTCATCAATCACTAGTGATTTGGTTTCAACAAATCTATCAACTTCTCAAGTTAAATTTAATAGTACATCGACTACCGTTCCTGGATTAAACGGGTTCTATTACTTAGCTGCATATAATTCTTCTGGTACTTTAGTAAAAAATAAAGTTGGAGTATATAATCCAAATACAGGAATGATTATTTTCTACGATTCAGTTGTACCAGATTCGGCTTTTGATTTGATAATTTCTCCATCTGCATCTTCAATAGTAGCCATTAATAATATGGCTATAGAATATTCAGTAAATTCTCTAACAATAACATGATTTTATTCTTTAATCAAAATAAAGATCAAGTTTTTACAGTAAATCAGCTGGATACTAATGCTGGTGCTGAATATGCAATTAAGTTGATAAATTCAACATATAATCTTTCGGAGACACTAAACGAAAGAAGAAATTTTGCCTATTTTGTGGAAAATCAGTTTCCTAATTGGCTAATAAAAGATGTTGAACAAAACACATCTTATAAGATTATTGATTTTATTCAGGAATTATATAATTGGACATACGCTCCGAGCGGATTGGATTTATATCCAAACTTTGAAAATCTGCAAAATATTTTTTATACAAATGAAGATTCTCTTAGAAAAATATATGCTTCATTGTTTACTGATTTTGATTTTGATGATTTCACAGATCTACAAGCTTTAAGAGAATTTTTAATCTCAAATAAAACTAAGTTTATTGAGAAAAAGGGTACTGAAAATTCTATAAAGTATTTCTTAGAAACATTCTTCAATAGTCAATTTAATGATTATAGCATAGAATATGGAATAAATGATGTCTTTATTCTGAATGGTTCAAATACTAATGAAGATACTTTATCCGATGGATCTTCTCTACAGGAATTTTCTATTAGGCTTGAAGCCGATATAGATGAAAAATACCAGGATGATATGATTAATTTGATGAAGCCTATGGGGTTCAATTTTGATTTGGTGAAGGCTGAGACTAGCATTTACTCTGGCTCAGTTACAGGAACAGATAAAGTCGAACCTTATGAAATAGTGGTTTCTTGATCTATAAATAACTGTATGCCAAACGATTCGTCATCAAGATATTCATCATCTATTGAAAAATTCATAAATAGTGCCATAGCTAATGATTACTATATTGGCTTAGGTGTAGAATCTATTGGTTACGAAGATCATGATACCAGACTTAATAAAAAGGTATCAAATGTAGCCAGCCTTATTAAGAGAGTAAAAATAAGTGAAATTAATGCTGCATTTGAAAGAAATTCTTGGTCTGAAGGTAAATCATTCAAAGTTTTTGATTCTACTGATCCTGATGTAAAGAGTAGCACATGCTATAATTCGTCAACAAATGAACTATTTCTTTGCATAGAGAACGAATCAAATAATCTGTTTAGTAAAAGAGATCTTAATAATAGATCTAAATTTGCTCCATCTGGATCAAATGGAACTATTATTCAAATGGGAGATGGGTATAAATGGTTAAAAATTAATTATGATCCATCACCAATATCCACAAGTTATATCAAAATTTTTGGAATAGAATCTTTACAGAACTTTAAGGGATATACTGCCGATTCCCAGGGGCCTACAGCAGCCGCAACAACTCTCCACGGGGCATCTGGGCTAACATATGGAACATGCTGCCTATATGTCAAGGAAGCCTTTATTGAGCCTATTACAGGTAAAACATATGCTGCTGGAGATATTTTAGCCGCATATAAAGTACCAAATGCTTGGAGCTGCGATTTACTTGGATCTCTAACAAATCTACAGCCAGTATTTAAAACCAGTGTTACTGGAACTGAATATGGTGGATTTTATAATATCTCAGGTACTGCTGGTTGTGCTCCATGTGATGCCACAAATGCAAACATAACACCATTTTTATCTTACTCCTCTGGTGGGTCGGCTGGATATTCTTCGACAGATTCGTTTAAGAAAAATTACGAAATTTTGTCTTCGATTCCTTCTGGTTGCATCATAAATGCAGTTTTAAATACAGATGCATCGATAAATTATTATGTAAGTGAAGAACGACCAGAAATTTTACTTTCTGTTGATGGTAATATTGGCTCTTGCAAAGCATATTTAAAGACTGAATATGTTGGTGGGACCAATGGTTGGAAAGTAATTGGAATAGAAGTTGACAATCAATTAACTAGTAGCAATATCACATATATTGAACCAATAAATCTTGTTACTGCTACAGGAAGTGCCTCTGAAGGTAAATTCTCAAAACTATTGGCAGCAATACAATTCAATTTATCTCCGATTACAAAGACCGGAGAATCGTACCTATCAATTTATGATTTATTAAGAACTAAGCTCCTGTCAGTTACATCAAACATCAATTCGACAGATGTTCAAACTTATATAACAACTGCTGGAGCTACCTTTAACTATTCAAGTGCATTCTTAATTGGAAATGTAAAAAATTCAAGTAGCTATAAGCTTGCCCCCAAGGTTTATAGAAATTATACAGAATTCTCAAAAGCAAGTTCTACTGTAAAAATCGAATCTATTCAAGGTAGTATAAATGATATTACCTTTGAAACTACATGCACAGATATAGCGTCATCTTTGATTGCTGATGATTATTTCATCAGCAAAGCTGGATTTGATAAGAGCATAGGAGATGGTTCAACTGAATTTGAGCCATTCAAGGCAGTATCAAGCTATAATTTAGGTTTTGATAATGTTTCTGCTGGAAACACCACAGGAACATTTGAGCTTTCTCATTACTCAGCTTACTCTTTAACTTCTGGCGATACTTATTACTACGAAGATGTTGGTAGTACTGGTGGTATTTTCCAGATAACAGGGGTTACGGCAAGTTCAATAAATATATCTGATTGTGATGTTCTTTTTGCTACTGACACCACATTCAACGAGTCAAAAACATCACTAACCCTAATTTTCAATATCTAAAATGAGCACTAATTACCCATTTGACGATCAATTCCCATTAACCAACTACCCATATTCCAGTAGATCTTGGGGGTTGAATGTAGATTCCGACACAAAGAAGAATTATAATTTTGTTGGATTCAAGCCAAAGTCTAGATTACAGGCATCAGAACTAAACGAGATTCAAGAAATTTTTGCAATGCAAAATACTCTTAATCTTAACATGATTAGAGAATGGTTTAATGAGATCAATGGAACTACTTGCGACGGTCCTGCTTGGAACGGGGCAACACCACTATTTCCTAAGTCTCATCCATCTGGGGGTACATTCGAAGCCCTGGTTGGTTATACCTACACGGGTACTGGCGGCATAACTTTAACCTTTAATGAAGGATGGTATTTGATTACTCTTGATTCTGGAATAAAGCAATGGATCTATCTAAACAGTGAAAAAAATACAAATATAGTCCCCACATCCACTGTTCAGTATTATTCTGGCCTTTCATTTAGTTCAGATTATATCGATTGTACAGAAGATACCAGCCTTCTTGATAATTCTTCAGGTTCACCTAGTCAGTCTATTTGTGGCGCAGATCGTTATCAGATCAATTTTACTACAGCTGGAATTACTGGTGTAACTGGATTTAATGAAGGTACATTCCAAAAAGTAGTAAAATTCACCTTGACAGGTTCTACATTATCTGTAAGTTACATTAATGGTTTAACTATTTAAAATAGGAATTTTTTATCATGAAAAAGAAGCCTTGTGGTTGCGGAAAAAATAGTCCTAAAAAAGCAGAAAATAAAGAAATAGCAGAAAAAAATAAAGAATTTTCGGAAACAAAATTAGAAAAATCTGAAAATATTATAATGTCTGGAATGAGTATGGTCCAGAGTTATGCTATTTCTTTAATTTCTAGAGGAATAACATCTAAAAAAGTCGAACCGATGACAAAACAGTTACGGGTTCTTAGCTGTTTCGGCAATAAAGAACAGGGTGGGGAATTGCCCCAATGTTCTCATTTAATGAAATCGGAAACTGAAGGGAAATTTTATTGTGGAGCGTGTGGTTGTGGAGATAAAAAAACTACATGGTTAAATGGTAACGAAGCAGAATATAGTAAATTGGACTATCCTTCTTTAAATTGTCCTATCAAGATGCCAGGATTTACAAATTATTCTCCTAGTACTCCAGATGAATGGAAGTCTCCGATATCTCGTAAAAAATATATCGAATCCATGAAAGTAAAAGATGTTTCTAAAGTTGATATAACCATAAATGACATTCCAATTTCTGTTTTAGAAATTTTAAAACAGCTACAGGCAGATAAGGGCCAAAAAGATATTGAGCAATAATATGCATAAATAATCTAAATGGCTAAACCAAATTCAAAAGAATCACTTATTGAATATACTTTTAGGCAACTAGGAGCACCTGTAGTCGAAATAAATGTCGATTATCAGCAAGCCTTGGATCGCCTTGATGATGCCCTACAGTTTTTTTCCGAAAGACATTTTGATGGGGTAGAAAGAGCATATTTCTCATATCAATTAACCGAAACCGATATAACAAATAAGTATATAAACACAAATTCTTTTGGGCCAATAGTAGGAGCATCAGCAGGAGATCCAAATGGATACGACATCCTATCGATTATACGAGTTTTTCCTTTTGGTACATTAAATACTAATGAGCTATTTGATGTCAGATATCAATTAGCTTTAAATGATGTGTATGGTATTAATACCAATCTAGGATTTGTAAATTCTACTCCTATTGCAAATTTTGATCTTACTAAACGGTATATTCGTCTTATTGAGATGATGTTCGATCCAGAAAGAACAATTCGTTTTAATAAAGTAACGAATAAACTTTATATTGAAACTGATTGGACTGCTTTAAAAGCTGGTACTTATATCGCAATAGAAGCATATGTAAATCTTGATCCAGATTTATATCCAGAAATATACAACGATAGAATGTTAAAAAAATATTTTACTGCTCTTATAAAGAAGCAATGGGGACAAAATTTGGCCAAATTTGATGGCGTTGCCCTTCCAGGTGGAGTCCAATTAAGAGGCGGAACAATATTGGCTGAAGCAGAAAGAGAAATACAAATTCTGGAAGATCAGATCATCTCTGCATATGAACTTCCACCAGATATGATGACGGGTTAATATGGCGTTAAATCCATACTTTAGATTTCAATCAACAGAACAAGATGTTGCCGAAACAAACATCATTGAAATTATTCGTATGATGGGAAAGAATGTATATTATATCCCAAGAGAAAATGTGCAGCTTGATAGATTATTTGGTGAAGATCCTCTAAGTAAATTTACAAAAGCCTATCAAATCGAAATGTATGTTGCTTCTGTTTCTGGATTTCAAGGAGCAGATGTTGTTACTAAGTTTGGTCTTGAAATTAAAGATTCTGTAAATTTGATCGTGAGTAAGAAAAGATTCACAAGAGAAATAACGGAAAAAAATCAAACTATTATTCGTCCTAGAGAAGGAGATATAATCTATTTTCCTTTGACTAAGACCATGTTTGAAATTACTTTTGTTGAACACGAATTACCATTTTACCAGTTAGATAAAAATTATATCTTTACATTATCATGTGAAACTTTTGCTTATTCAATGGAAAAATTCGAAACAGGAACAGACGATGTGGATGCAATTACAGATTTCAAGCAAACTATATACAATTTCTTAATTGGTGCTACGGCCAATGGATTTACCGCTGCATTCAATCAAACAATTCGCGGAGAAAAGGTGTTTGTTCCTGGAACTATATCAGGTACTACATCTTTCTTCAGAATATTGGATCTGGATCTTTCAGGAAAAACTCTAACAGCAGAGTTGCTATCTCTAGACGGAGTAACATTCTCCAATCCAACGCGACTTACAAGTTCGGTTTCTGGAGTTACATTCGAAATCAAGAGTTATAACAGCAATAACTCCTATGGAACAATTAATACTGTTCTTCAGGACGCTGAAGGTGAAGTTCCACCACTTGATTATCAACGCGGATTTACTGGATCTGGTAGTAAGTATGAAGATCCTATAATTAATTTTACTGAAGTAGATCCTTTCTCAGAGGGTAATTACTAATGTTTAACGCATTTAATAATCAATCTATAAGAAAATTAGTTGTAGCATTTGGTTCTTTATTCGATGAAATCTATGTTATAAGAAAAAATAATACAACAAATGTGGAAGAAAAATATAAGGTTCCTATTACCTTTTCTTCAAAGGAAAAGTTTTTAAGAAGATTAGAACAAAATTCTTCTATTAGCGATAATGTAAAAACACAAATTAATTTACCATATTTGAGTTTTGACATAAATGGTATTGTTTACGATAACAATAGAAAGAGAAATAAGCTCAGAGTAGCTTCTACTTCAGAAACAGATGAAGAAACAGCAGAAACTACAACATATAAAACATTTGCTGAAACACCAATTTCCGTTTCGATGAATTTATATTTTTATACTAGAAATTTGGATGAGATATTTCAAATAATAGAACAAGTATCATCTTATTTTAATCCAGAATTTAATATTAGATTAAATTTTAATGAAATTCATAAAAATATAAATGTTCCAATTTCTATGCGTGACATCAAAATACTAGATGATCATGAGGGTAATTTTGGATCAAAGAGAACCACGATAGGAACTATAAATTTTGTAGTATCTAGTTATTTGTTTGGGGAAATAAAATCTGGATCTTCTATTTCCAATTTTACTTTTAATATTGATGAAGATCCAGATGACACAACATACGCCGCGTTATTGAATTCTCAAACATCTAATATAATTTTAAATTCTGATTATTTAAATCAGACTTATAATTTAACAGGGACTTCAGATGCTACATTTATAAGTAAATTTACTTGGACTGAAAATAATGTAACTGAAGATTTTACAAGTATTTTACTTTATGATGAAATAACTAATCAATCTATTGGTTCTATAAGAATTCTAGCCAATACTTTGAATTTAACTCAAGCTGATGTTGGTTATTTTACTAAACAATTAGCCGTTTATATAAATGAAAATCCATATGATACTGTTCCATGCATTCCAGAAATCAGACTAATAGATTATCAAAAACCAAAATATTATTTTAAAATTTCTAATGGACAAATAAGCACAACTTTCCCGGCAAAAATAAACACTATATCTGTTTGTACTTGATTATGAATGAACTAAATGAATTTTTTAATATAAAACCTACAGAAAACGCTAGCAAAGAAATACAAGAAATCCCAGAAAAGGATTTCGAATATGCCAAGCGCAATATGTACGACATCATCGAGAAGTCAAAGCTTGCTCTTGAGGGTATTATGAAGGTTGCGACTGAAGGTGATTCTCCAAGAGCATACGAAGTGGTAACTCAAATGCTGAAAACAATGTCTGAGATTAATAAAGATCTAATAGATCTTGAAAAGATAAAGAACGAAGCAAATAAGACTACTATTAAAACAACTAATAATAATTCATTCTTCATAGGCTCTACTAGTGATTTACAGGATCTAATTAATCCTGAAAGAAGCAAGAATAAAGCTATAGAAATGATTGATGCGAAGGTGGTAGAGGATGTCAAGGAAATTTAAGGGTTACTTAGGTAATCCAAATTTAAAAGAAGCTGGAGTAAAGATTGACTTTACCGAAGAGCAGATTCGGGAATATGTTCGTTGCTCTCAAGATCCCATTTATTTTATTAAGAAATATGTCAAGGTAGTCTCTCTTGATAAAGGTCTTGTTCCTTTTGATTTATACGATTATCAAGAGGATATGATCAAAACGATGCACGACAATCGTTATCTTATTGCCAAACTGCCCCGTCAGTCTGGTAAGAGCACAACGATTGTTGCATTTATTCTTCATTATATTCTCTTTAACCAGAGTATGAGTGTTGGTATTCTGGCCAACAAGATGAATACGGCTAGAGAAATTCTTGGCCGTCTTCGTCTGGCCTATGAGTATCTTCCCAAATGGCTTCAGCAGGGCATCATCGAATGGAACAAGACATCCATTCAGCTTGAGAATGGTTCAAAGGTCATGGCATCAGCCACATCCTCATCAGCAGTTCGTGGTGGATCGTTCAACCTCATCTTCTTGGACGAATTTGCCCATGTCTCTCAAAACATAGCAGAAGAGTTCTTCAGTTCAGTTTACCCTACAATTACCTCCGGTCAAACCACGAAGGTATTCATGGTATC
>Ga0181350_1000140_pt1 | contig 21987 bp, 19 predicted proteins | sample Su13VDMM110DCMD_FD_130105 | JGI IMG/M metagenome (GOLD analysis project Ga0181350, IMG submission 130105) | Freshwater viral communities from Lake Michigan, USA - Su13.VD.MM110.DCM.D | ecosystem: Environmental > Aquatic > Freshwater > Lake | place: USA: Michigan | collected 2013-07-16
ATGAAGACCAATGGCGATTGTATTAAGATTCTACATATCTTTGATCTACGCGCAAAAAAGCGTCACGTCATTGCGTATGCTGAGCGTATTCTTTTAGCCTCAATTGACTTCGCGCGCAACCCAATTAAAGTTCTTCGCTATTCTCGTCGCGCGCGTGTGCCGGATTCTTTTTATCCAATTCCACCCGCCTCGCAATGGAAATCGCCGCAAGATGAGTACAACGAGTCCAAAGAGCAACTTCGCTCGTTTCGCAAACGCTTCTTGCGTAAGTTCCTAATCAAAGAAGGTTCGTTTGTAAGCGAAGAAGAAATTGACAAGTTGATGGATGGGTTCGATGGAACTTGTTCGCTAGTTACTGGAAGCATTCCCGAAGCAATGCAACCAGTGCCAATGCCTAATGTTGGTTCCGAAGTTATGCAGGCGATGGCAACCTCGCGCGAGGACTTTAACACAGTCTCAGGAACTAGCGCGGAGCAAAGATTGCAAGCGGATCGTCAAACGGCGACGCAAAGCAAAATTATTGACGCACGTACATCTATTCGCGAGAGCCGTGTAAATGCGCAAACAGCAAATTGGATTAACGAGATTATTACGGAAATTGCAAAGCTACAAGCAGAGAAGCTCACGTTGCCATTTTGGGTACGTGTTTCTACGCAAGCTCCTGCAACCTTTCAAGAGATGGAAGTAGTCCAAAACGTATACAAACAGATTGATCCTGTAACCGATTTGGACGAAGACTTTGACTTTGATGTGCAAGTTTCACTCTCGACTATCTCGCCAATTGAGAACGAGCGCGATAAGAACGCTTTCTTCGAGTTCTTAGCGGCGTTAAATCAATATCCGCAATTAGCATTCTCGCCTGAACTAATTAGGCATCTTGCGGAGAAAGTCGGACTACGCGCTGAGAGTGTAATTGTTGAAGCGCAGAAAATGGCTTTGGTTGCGCAACTTGGTCAACAAGCGCAAGCCGATGAAGCGATGAATCAAATGGCATCGCAACGAACAATGGCGGCTGCAACGCCTCCAAACATGGAGCAAACTGCAAACATGATTCAGAACCAAGTAGGTCTGCCCACTGATATGCAAGGAGCGGCATGAAACTAACGCCGAAGCCTAAACCAAAACCCAAACCTAAAACTAAATCTATGAAGCGCGCAGAAATGCGTGAAATTCTTATGAAAGGAGCTAATAAAAATGAGCAAAGAAATGAGTATTGATGAAGCAGTTAACGCCGCAATGGATGGCGTTGACGGCGAAGAAGTTGCAGAAGATGCGGGCGATGCATCCGGAGCGACCGAAGGGAGCGTAGACAATGAGGAGGAAGTTACAGAGGAAGAGGAAGAAGTAGCCAATCCCGAAGAATTTTCTCCCGAGCAACTTGAACACGCGAAGCAGTTGTATCGAAGACTTAGCAATCCTGCTACTTCGGTTTCAACAATTTCCGAAATGGTTAGACAGGCGGGTTTTACACTAGCCGAAGCAAAGAACGCGTCAGTAGCCGAGAAAAAAGAAATTGCATTTGATGTGATAGAAGTTTTTAAGGAAGAGTTGGGCGATGACTACGAGCTACTCTCTGGGCCGAAACTAGTACAAGCCCTGTCAAAAGTGCTAGATTTCAAGGTGTCGGAAGCTCTCAAGCCATTGCAAACAAAGCTCGACCAGGCTGAAAACGATTCCCGCAAAAAAGATGTTGACAAGGCGTTAGATTGGGCGTATACTAGCCTCGATGGGTTCAAGAAAAATGAATCCTTAATCGCAGAGAAAATGCAGAGTTATCCGTACGCGGGTAAAACTTCTTATCAAACGTATCTTTCTGAAATGCACGCCCTTGCAACTTCTGGCGCTGCGACAAAGCGCACTCAGCGTGCTGAGACAAATGCAAAGCATGACGTTAAAACGTCCAAATCAGTAAGACCATCCGCAACAACGCCGTCGAAAGCTATGTCACTAGACGAAGCAATTGAAATGGCGTTCGCGAATGTAAAATAATAAGGAGTTTATATGCCTAGCTATGGTAGCGGGAGTGGAACTTCGAATACTATCATTTATGACGCGCTGCTAACGCAAACGCTCATGAACTATAGCTCGAAGATGGCCGACAATATCGCCAAGTCAAATGCAATCTTTTTGCGTTTGAAAGAGAAGGGGATGTATGAGTCGGCGGAAGGTGGCGTCGCGATTCAAGAAAACTTGATGATTGCGTTGACCACGGCAGAATGGTACAGTGGTTATGACACGCTTAGCACTGATCCGACGGATGGTGTTACGGCGGCATTCTTTGATTGGCGTGAACTTGCTGCGCCTATTGCAATTTCGCGCAAAGAAGAGCGTCAAAACATTGGGCGTGCAAAGATTTCGTCGATGTTTAAGACGAAAGTAATGCAGGCTGAAATGGGTATTCAAGAAGCGTTTGTTGCTGCAATGCTCCAGGGCAGTTATGCAACGGGCGGAACTTCTCTTACTACGGCGGCTTCGAATGCTCTCAATGGTGCAAGTGCTATTGATCCGCTTCCTTTGCAAGTTGCTTATGCACCCACTTCATCTTTGACTATCGGTGGCATTAATCAAAGCACCAATAGTTATTGGCAGAATCAGACTTCTGACTTTGGTGGCACTGCGGTTACTGCTAACAATTTCTTGCTCAAGTGCGACGGCATCTTTAATGATTGCTCGAAAGGCACTGGCGGCAAGCCTGATCTTATTCTTTGTGATAAGACGACTTGGGAATTGTGGCGTTCTTCGTACACGCAGTATTATCGGACTGAAGCGAAAGAGAACGGCGCGTATCCGTTCCCGAACTTTATGTTCAATGGTGCGATGGTTGTTTGGGACGAACGTGTACCCAATGTTTCTGGTGGCAACTTGGATACTTCGGTTGCGACTGGTAAAGGTTCTGCGTACTTCTTGAACACTAACTTCTTGAAGGTTCGCTATGACGTTGATAGCAATTTTGTTGCTACTCCGTTTACTAAACCGGCCAATCAAACTGCTCGCGTCGCCCACATTATTTGGATGGGCAATTTGACTGTAAATAACCGGAGGAAGCAAGGCGTGATGGGCAACATTGCTCGTACCCTGGCATAGTTTCATGCAAATTACACAGATTCCTGGATTTACTTCTCCTGCAGAGCGTGCGCTAATTCGTGTTATCTCTGCGGAGGCTTCTGCTTCTATTCCTGCTGGCTCCCCCGCTTGTTTTGTTTTTAACGGAACAAACGATGGAGTTGCTGTAGTTCTGCCTTCTACTGGTGCGGCTGCAAAGTCTCAAACTCTTTTCTCTGGCGTAGTTCCTGTTGCGATTGCAGCGGGAGCCGTTGGCGATTGTATTGTTTTTGGTTTTTGCAACAATTTGCGACTTGTTCGTGCTACGCGCGCGGCATCTACGGATGCTTGGGCGAGTACGCCGGCGCTTGCAATTGGCGATGCACTAGTTATTAACACCGTGTACAATGCTTTTAGTTTCGGCGTTGCTGGAGCTTCTACTGCTATTCTTGCTGACGTTGTTGCTGGACAATCGCTTGCGTCGGCTACGACTCTTGCGTCTAGTTCTGCTGGCACTGCTGACACGCGACTTGCTGATACCACGGCACTTCGCGCTTTCGTTCGAGCGATGTAACAAATCGGGGGAAGCAATTCCCCCTTTTAATTCTTATGAAAATCCTAATTGGAACTAACGTACTGACGAGTGTGCATCATTTAGCATACGCGTCGCATTGTCAATTTTGGTATCGCCTCGGGAAGAAGCATCCTGAGGTTCAATTTTATTTCATGCCTCCGGGGCGTATGTCAATTGACAATATGCGTAATGCAGCTGCGAAAGTTGCATTGGAGCTTGAGTGCGATTATCTCATGTTCATCGACGATGACATGTTATTGCACCCCGAAACTTTTGAGTCTTTGTTAAAAGCGGATAAAGACATTGTGATGGCGCTGACGTTCATTCGCGGCGGTGATTTTCCTCCAATGTTTTTTAAGCGCGTGCAGAAAGACGGTGGCTACGATCTAACGCATTATTTAGATTGGCAAGACAACATTGATAAAGATGGGTTAGTCGAAGCGGCTGCAATTGGCTTCGCGACGGTCCTAATCAAAACGCACTTGCTCAAGAAGTTAGAGCCGCCTTATTTTCTTACTGCTGGCGGACACACCGAAGACGTTTATTTTTGTTGCCGTGTAAAGGCTGAGATCGGTGAGCAAGTAGGAATCTTTGTGGATACAAAAGTTCCCACTGGGCACATTCTTGAACCCGAGATAGCTCATGTAACTACGGTAGAGAAACTTCGCGAGTATCACAAAAAAGAAGTAAAGGCAGTTACAGTTGACCGTGGCCAGGAGTATTTGGAAAAATGCTTTCCGGACGCAAATTAAACCTGGGCTGCGGTTCAAACAAGATTAAAGACTGCATCAACATCGACATAAATCCAGACAATTCGCCCGATATGGTTTTGGATTTTACAAAGCAACTCCCCTTTGACTCCGATTCATTTGATGCAGTCTACATGTTTCACGTAATTGAACACGTAGCTAAAAGATTCCACGAAGGTATTTTTTACGAAGTCTTTCGCGTTTTGAAGCCCGATCACAAGTTCTATCTTAGCTATCCTGAGTTTCTTCGCTGCGCAGAGTCTTACAAAGATAATCGGCAAGGCTACAGAGACTTTTGGGAAGCAACAATTTATGGGCGTCAGTTATATCCTTCTGACACTCATATTGCGTTGATGGACACTACGCGGTTGCTTCCGAAATTAGCTTCTCTTGGCTTTCACGACATCATCGCGCGGCCCGAACCCGTAGACGATTGGAACACTATAGTCCAAGCGAAGAAAGGTTCGATTCTTACACACGAGCAAGCGACTAAGAGTAACCTCGGTTTTTAATTTCTTTTTTACAATCTATTTGATTTTCCTTTGGAGAGGAACTAGGCGCACAACCATTAATCCGGGAGTGCGCCTTTTTGTTTATGCTCGTCTCAACGCTAGCAACCGAGGTCCGTAACAATTTAAGCGATCAGGGAGTTACGTTTTACACGCAAACTGATATCCTAGATTCGTTGCAAGATGCTTGCAATCAGTTAGTGGTGCGCAGCGGATTGATTGAAAAAACGGTTGATATCAATCTGCAAGCCAACGTAGGCTACTACGATCTATCGGTGTTAATCTCTGATTTTTATTGCGTAACCCAGATCTATAACAATGCGAGCCGTCAGTTTCTTTCGCCGCAGATTATTCCTGATTACGACGCGGTAAGAGACGATTGGGAAACCTGGACAGGTTCGCCGCGGTTCTTTACTCCGGTAGACTATAGGCGAATTGTTGTAGTTCCGCAGCCTAGTACAACTAGTGGCTCTATTAAAATTTATTACAAGGCAATCTCGCCCACGCTGACCTTAGCGACAGATTTGCCATTCCCTTCCGACATAAACAAAGTGCCTACCGATTATGCAACCGCGGATTTACTTGAACAGGCGCGAGAGTATTCCAAAGCCTCGTTAACTTGGCGCGACGCAAATGCAGGACTGGGCAGTGCAATTAAACGCACACAAGTTCGGGCTATGCCAGCATTAGTTTACCGATTGAGGGCTATGCGTTATGGCTACTGAGTATGAAGTCTATCTTCGCCGCTATCTAAATGACAACGGGACAATTTGGAGTTCCGCGCAGTTAGAGAATTGGGCACTTGAAGCAGAGCAAACTATTGCAATCAATGCGCCTTGTATAGTTGATCGCGTTGCGTTAGATATTGTAGCCGGAAACCCGCTATACACAATCCCTGCAAGTTCCACTGGAATTCGCCGAATTACTTGGCTTGGCTACAAAGTGTACCCCATAACTAAATTGGAGGTACAGGATATGTACCCCAATAACTCAATAACGTCGAATTATTTTGGAGCTTTCTCTAGTGCTTTTTCAAACGCTTTTTACGTCCAAGGCACAAGTTCTGGCACAACCGCAGGCAGACCTTACAACTGGAGTTATTCGGGATACGGTTGGGATACTATCCAGCTTTTTCCAACTCCTGATATTTCAATTGCATCAGTTCCCACGGGTTTGTGGGATAGTGCTATTCGCACTCGTTGCATTGTTGAGTACTATAGGCTTCCGGACATTGCTTCTCAAGTGTATCGAGTTCCGGCTTATATAAGACGCGCGCTTATCAAAGATTTTGTTCTATACAACGCTTTTAAGGTTGAGAGCATCGGGCAGGATTTGCAAGCCTCGCAATGGCACAAAACCCGCTTTGATATCAACTTTGACATATTTAAAGCAATTCTCTCTGGCGTATTTGTTTCAAAGAAGCAACGAATGGGCTTGAAAGACTCACTAACAAATGCAATCCGGGGCAAGGCTTTATTGCCTCCCCAGTACGGACCTTCTTCCTGGAGATAATATGGCTTACGATCAGTATTCATGGCCGCGCGCTACTGCAACAATTGCAAGTGGCGCTAGTTTAAGTGCTGCTGTCAATGTTTCGCGTTCTAACATAATCGGTATTATTATGCCGACTGGTTGGACTGCTGCTGCATTGACTTTTCAAGCATCCATTGATGGCGATAACTTCTTCGATCTTTACGATCAAGCAGGAACAGAAACAAACATTCCCACCGCTGCATCGCGTTTTGTAGGTGGGCTAGACGCGCTTAACTTCGGTAGTTTTAACTACTTGAAGGTGCGCTCGGGGACCACAGGTACGCCAGTCAATCAAAGCGCTTCTCGCGAACTTACTTTGGTTCTTCGCAATGCTGGAGGTTGCTAATGATTTTTACTGGATCCGGTAACGCAAATAAAATTAGTGGGATTCCCGTGGCTAGTGGAACTCCCACAGATACTTACACTTTAAATTACAACGCTGCAACTAATACTTGGGTATACGCAACTAATGGTATTCCTTCTGGTGGTGCTGTCGGCGGAGCATCAAGCGTTGCCGCAACCCAAGTATTGTACGGTGCAAGTGCTGGAGTTGCCGGGAGCGAAGCCGCATTTGCCTACAATGCTAGTACAAATACATTATCTGTAGATCGTATACTTTCATCGTTATCAATAACGGCGGGGTCTGCGTCAAACGGACCGGAAAGAGTTAATGCAGTTGGCGCCTATCCTGGGTATGGAATCCAAAGCACAGGAGCGACCGCTGATGGTGGAAAGTGGCGGTTGACTGCTCACGACGCTAATAGATCATTTATGATGATGGCGTACAACGATGCCTACAATGCGGCAGCGGTTCCGATTGAACTTGTGCGAAATGGTGGAACTTACACTACGTCAGTCATCAGACTAGTGCAGGACGGCGGCAATGTTTTACTTGGCATTACCGCGGATGGCAGTTACAAATTAGACGTTGGCGCATCTGGAACAAACGGAACCCTAAAAGTAAAAGATCAACTAGCGACCACGGGAGCGACGTCAGTGCTGTTTGATATCGGCGCGGGGCAAACTGCCGCGAGTACAATTTTTACTATTAATGGAATTCAGAAGTTCGCAGGAACAAATAGCACTGGCGCAGGCACGGCTTTACTGGGTTCAAATTCTCCCGCTGTGACCAATACGGCTCCGTATACGTGGATTCGGATTGTGACTTCGGATGGCTCAACGGCGTTTATACCAGCTTGGAAGTAAAAGGAAAATATGAAAATTACAATTGATAATACAACTCTAGAATTTACCTCGCGTGAACTAGTTGCACTAGATAAATTTGCCGATGGCGATCCGCAATATACTGGAACGGCGCATCTAATAGAGATGCACATTTCGCGTCTTGTAGATGCGGCAATTAAAACCTACCCGGACGATATACTTAAAGCTGAAATTGAAGCGCTAAATGTAGAAGCTAATGAGCGTTTAAGCCGGATTATGGAATCTACGCGTAGTGCTCGCCCGCTTGAGCAAGCTAGAGTAGCTGCTCAAAAAAAGAAATCAGAAGATCCTAAGCCTAGAAGCGTTAAGTCGTAAGTAAGGAGACTAGTTATGGGAGTAATTAAGCACGTATTCACGTCAGGTTTACCAGACAGCACTAATCCAGCTCTGGTAAATCCTAGTAACTGGAACGCCGATCACCAAATTACGGCTACCGGAATTTTGCAAGGAATTGCGGCTACTAATACTATAAATGGTATTACAAATAGCGGCAATTTTCAAGTACTCCAGAGCAGGATGAGTGGGTACGCGTTTACATCACTCCCGTACTATTACCAAGCAGATTACGATTTTGCTGCCATTACTCCGTTATCAAACCTAGTGAGTGGAGTTTCAGCTACGGTAGTTTTATCGCCGTTTCCTCCTGGAATTACTGCAAGTTCTGCGGGAATACATAAACTCCGCCTGCTAGACAGTTCTATTGTGGCTGATGAAACTGTAACTATCACTGCGGTTGTGGTTGGAACATCCGTTACTTTTACACCTACGCTTTCTCACACTAGCGGCAATTGGTCGCTAATTTCTGGCAGTAGCGGCATTCAGGAAGCCGTCCAAGCAACACAAGCGAGTGCTGGCGGCGGCACTGTGCAATTGCGCGCTGAGAATAGTTTTATATACGGAACAATTAGAATTGCTGGTTCGCCTTACACGCGAATTTTGGGGACCGGAAATGGCGCAACCAATTTAATCGTTGACACGTCATTTACAAATGGCGACGTGTTTTATTGCAATGCAGTTTCTCAGATTGTTGTTTTTCAATCGTTTCAGCTGGGAGCTTATGCGCAACACGCAAGCGGTTTTGGTATTCATATTGGCCCGTTAAGTTATGGGCATTCAAGCATTTTTGATATAAACATGATTAACCTGGCAAACGGAATCTTCCTGGAAGACGCCGATTATACCATGGTTAGTCAATTTGTATTTGAGCAGAACGACAATCTAAATTGCGTATACGGCATTAAAATTAGTAAAGGTTCAAGCCTCACAATCTCTCGATGCTTTATTGTCGGCGAGCATCCGCCGTATACTTTGCCATTAGCGGGTCTCTTAAAGTATGGGATCTGGATTGATGAAGTTGATGGATTGACCATTTCTCAGGTTCATTTGAGAGCAGACGTGGGCCTTCAAATCCGAGGCATAAACGGATTAAACAGCGGAACAGTATTATGTGCCGATTCTATTATTGATACCTGTCGTCAGAAAGCTATTGTAATTGATTCAACTGGTGTTCCAGCTTTTTTTGGAAATTTTACGTTCACAGGAAATCATATAGTAGCAAGCGTCGAGGCGGGGACAGATTTGATATACATTGAGAGCAGTCAGGGGACTGGGTATGTTTCATTTGTAAACAATTTTATCGCAGGCGCACAAAACGACGGCATCTCTGTGTTGAATGCAAAATACCTAAACATTTCTAACAATTTGATTGCGGACAATAATAATTCAACGGGGCCTAATGGATCTGGTATCAGAATTATAAACGGTGACATGGTTACAATCGTTGATAACCAATTATTCGATCAACGAGGCGGATCCGCAAAACAAAGATACGGGTTGGTACTCGGTGGAAACGTAAGTAATCTTAGGGAATCCGGTAATTTGTACAAGGGTAACGTTGCCGCTGCGTTGTTAAATATTGGCACCATAACTCAATCTCTTGTTGAAGGAACAAAGATTTATGAAGGCGCAGTTGCTTCTGCGGCCTCAATCACAATTAACTCCTACATGCCAGGTTTATTGGTCATATCTGGAGTGACGACAATAGATAATATTTTGGGTTTTACGGGGGGAGGGCACGTTCTTTTCCTTAAGACAACCTCTGCTCTCACGTTTTCAACTGCTGGAAACATCTCAACGGCGGTGACAACTACTGCAGGCCAGTTTCTAACGGCTCGGTATAACGGATCGACGTCGAAGTGGGATATCGGATAATATGCCTGAACTAATTAGAGGCGTTTGGCCGGAGGGTTGGCGCCCATCACAGAATGATTTCAATGGGTCGGTGAATGGACTTCTCCGATCCGATAACCTGCGCCCGGATGACGTAGGTGTGCTTAGTTTAGTACCTGGCACGACTAAGTTGTCCTCAGGCGCATTTACGGGCAATGGCAATTTTATCTTCAGCTCCGTAATGGACTTGGAAAATTTAATTAATGCTACTTACCCCGGAAACGCTAAAGTTCGTTATGTGGGGCAAGCCAATGGAACTCTACTTCGCAATTTTGATCCGACTAACAAAACAATTGTTGATTATGGCTTATCTATTTTTTCTACGGGCAGTGGAGTTTATGCTGGGGCTAATTGCTTTGGCCACAATCTTTTGTTCTCTGGCACTCAGAAATGGAAAGATCGCGGCGATGAACAATGGCCGTTGGGTATTGATGCGCCTGCTGCTGTAGGCGTGGCTTCTAATGTTCCGCCTTTTGTGTATGCAGATAATCGGAATGGGTCTGGATATTTTAATAACTGGGATACCGCGGCTGTAGAAGGAACCGCATACACTAAGAATGGTATTGATTACGTTACCGTTACGGCTGCCGCAGTCTCGGGCAGTTCTCTGTATCGCAGCATTGTTCAACGCGGCATTCTTACCACTACGAACATTGATTTAAATACGCTTAGTTCTGGCGTTGGGACCAATGAAGACCTTTTTAGGTTTTCTTTGCGACTTTCTAACACAGACTCGTTTATTAAGATTCGCGTCGAGTATTTACTTGAGACTCCTACGGTAAATAGCCCTGCCCCGGTAGTCCAAGACATTAGCAACTATTATTGGCATGAGTGGACAAATCGAGTTAGCGAAGTTATTTCTCCAGATCTGGAAGCTCCTGATCTCATCCCCTTTGAAGCAACGCAAGCCGAAATTGATGCGCTAAGAAATGGAACAACTGGCGTTAGCTTTGTTCCTAGCATTCGCTCTGGCATTAATGTCTGGTCCACGTTGCAGTGTAAGCGGGGCGATTTTACTCGCGTCGGCGATAATGACGCGCTAGATTGGAGTACGGTAAAAGGCATTCGCGTACTTGTCTTCGCAACGGATGCGCAAGTCACGCTAGTTAATCTATTCCAGTTTATCGGAGGTACGCAAGGTACACTGACTGGAAACTTTAGTTACATCCAGGTAGACTGTCGCGATACTAACACTTACATAGAAACATCGCTTCCGGGCATTGCAAGCTCTGACGTAACTACATTCGGCTCTAGTAATCTAATCTCTCCGACAGCCCCCGACTCGCAAGCTAATTTTATTCGCATTTATCGCGCGTCTGACCAAACCGATGGCTACTATTTAATTAAAGCCTTCGACAAGGTTTTTCCTGCTGGTATCTCTAATGCAGCCGCTGCGGTTTTTACGCAAAATGGGCATGGATTAAGTACGGGAAATGTAATAGCAGTCCGCGGAGGTTTAGTCGGCTGGGCAGGCATTAACGGCAATCACTCTATCACAGTTACTAGCGCTAACACGTTTACCGTGCCTATTAACTCTACCGGATTTGGCACTCTCACAGGTAGTATAACTTACTCCGACTATTCGCCATTTAACGACTATTTCTCCGATACCGAAGCTCTTTTAGGCGGTTACGACGCGCGCTTTGACTTTGGCGTTGAGGCCATTCCCGATAACATTATTGCTGTAGTTGCCCCGTACTTCACGCGCGCGATTTATGCAGACTATCAAACTGTTTATGTCTCGGTACAGAACAATCCTGGGTTAATTGAGTCTGGATTTAAGATTGAGGTAGCTAGTGACAACAATGAAATTATCCTCTTCATGCGCAAAGTTGCGGAGAAGGTAATCTACATTGCTACAACCAAGGACATCTACATTCTTGCAGGCGATGGAACTATTGATGGCACTGGTGCTATTAATTTTCAGTTGGCTCCGCTTGGCATAGAACAATTAGCTATTTCAAATGCCTGTGCGGTGGAAGATAGCACGTTGTATTATCTCGCCGCGGATGGTTGGCGTTACATAAGCGGTTCAACTTCGCAACTTGTTAGCCGTGAATTGGATCTATTGTTTCAAGGCGAAACGCGATATGGCTTAACTCCATTTGTTCTGCCTGCGCGTAACCAAAACACTAATTGTGTTGTTGTAACCAAAGGCAAGTTGTACTGCTCAATGGAGCAAACTACGCTTGGGCGTTGTTTAGTAATCTACGACCTTGCACGCAAAACGTGGCGTTATCAGCGTCAAGCTACTGCGGCCAATAACCCATTCTTTCTCTACTTAGAAGAGGATGGAACTATCCTGTACACGACTGAAAGCACTGGCGATCGTTTCTTGCACGGTCTTGATAGCGGCACGCTTATTGACGGCGTAACCAAATGGGACATGAAATTGCTCACGGTTTATGACGCCGATAGCAAGCCTAAAAACCGCAAGGATTTATACACGCTCAAGGTGGATATGAACTCGGGCGGTGATAACGTAACTATCACATTACGTGCCTTGACCGACGATTCTACACCAGTTAGTTTTGCAGTCACAACTAGTTTTACGGGCCGCACGCAAAAGACCTTTGCAATTTATAGTACGCTAGGCATTCGTAAGTGGATGCAATTGGAGATTTATAGCAGTGCCGTATCAGTGTGTACGATTTATAATTACTCTATCGACTATGAACTCCGGCCAACGCAACTCACGGATTTACGGATTCCGCCGTCTAATCTCGGTGTGCAAGGACGAAAGCGTATACCTGAAATACCTATGGTTATCGACACTTTGGGGAATGCAGTTACGTTTACCCCATTACTCGATGGAGTTTCGGAAACGCCTGGCACAATTACAACTTCTAACAAGACTACCTACAACTACCAATTTGCGACAGATAAACGGGCCATTGATATCGGCGGCCTATTGTCTTGCGCTACTGGCGTTTTTGAGTTTTATGAGTTGGTGTCTCCGCGCGAAGTAGAAGTCCTACCGGATTCACTTAAATTTAAGCGCGTTGCTGCAACTAATTTAGGTACTTCGGCGCGCAAGCGAATCGCCCAGTTTGCCTTCGTAATCGACACTAAGGGCAATAATGTAACCTACGTGCCGATCATCGATGGCGTTAGTTTTCCCTCTGCAATTTATAACACGGCCCGAAAGCAAACAGTAATCTACGCATTTACAACGCAAACAATTGGCATTGATCTAGAAGGTACGTTAAGTGCGGTTACTGGAGATTTTGAATACTACGGACCAGATTACGGAGATTCAGTCTATGAAAAACTCCCGCCAATTGCTAAATTCCTACACCTTACTAGCACTAATCTAGGAACGTCTTCTAGAAAGCGCATCGCTCAATTTGCGTTTGTTATTGATACTAAGGGAAATAGTGTAACCTTCACGCCTCGCGTAGATGGGGTTAGTTTTCCTGTAGTCACCTATAACACCACGCGTAAGCAAACGGTTATTTACACCTTTATTACTGAAGCCATTGGAATTGACATCGAAGGCACTCTAACGGCTTCGGCTGGCGATTTTGAATACTATGGCCCGGACTATAGCGATTGCGTTTATGAGAAGCTGCCCGCGCTAGCTAGCTTCATGCGCATGAATACAACTAATTGGAATAGCGCAGCCAAAAAGCGCATTAGAACAATTCCATTAGTTATTGACACCAAAGGCAATAGCGTAGTCTTTACGCCAAGCGTAGATGGTGTAGCCTATCCTGCAACTACCTTTAACACGTCTGAAAAGCGCACTGTACTCTACTATTTTGAATCGGACGCTTTTGGAATTGACGTCGGCGGAACCCTTAGCGGAACGGGCTTTGAGTTCTACGGAATGCTCACGCCCGAAGTTGTGGAAGTATTGCCTGTTGCTAAACGCTTCGATCAACTTGGCCCAATTGAGTTTAAGAAGCTCGGCAAGCTGTTCTCTTTCAGACTGCGATTAATCCCAACAGGCACTGCAATCGCCTACAACGTGTATATGCAAGACGTGGTAGTTACTTCAGGCACAATTGTGGTAACACCCAATGTGCAGGCAGTGTACGAAGTTAAATTTCCTAAGTTTATCATGGGCCAAATTTGTCGCATCGAGCTACAGAGTTCCGCAGAGTTTCATAGGCTAAGCGGCGAATATCAAGTAGCCATATCGGGCGCGCAAACTGACATGAAATGGGTTAAGATGCAATGATAGTAAAAACACTACGCGATGCAGAATTAGCCCTCAACGCGCTAGAACGCCAGATGAACACGTTGCTTTCACAGGCAACAAATTCTACTGGCGTTTCGCTCGCAGATGTTAGGCGCATAGTTAGTCAGACCCAACGTAATCAGATTACGACTCAACAAACATTTATTGCTGCTTCGCAATTTAGCATCACAGACATCGACGCGACGCCAAGCGAAGGGCAAATAATTCATAATTTAATTCACTTGTTTTATGGTGACGTGCGTTTTGCAAAGTCGGTTAGATTGGCTGATGGTTGGTATGCAACGCTAGATGGATTGCGCCAATGGAAAACAAATATTGGTTTTGACAATCCTGTAGGCGGCGCAGATCCTAACTATCAAATTCGCTGGCTCGACAGTGTAACTCCAGCAAATAACTACGGTTTTTTTCTAGATCCTACGCTTGGATTGTGCTTAAATGCTAGCGTAATTCCTCTAATAAGCGTTACGGGCGATCTGGGAAATACGTCGCTAAAATGGCGAAAACTATGGATGGGAAGCGATCTTAACCAAACTGCGGAATCAACCATAGCCTACATATACTCTACTTATTATGGAAATACTGCCGTCTCAGCTAATGCACAGTGGTTTAGGCGTGCGCGTGGAACGGAGGCGATTCCAACTGACGTACTTGTTAATAGCAGGTTAGGATCTATCGGTTTCCAAGGCTGGCGCAATAGTGCGTGGCGTGAAACTTCTTCATTTGAAGCGCAGGTAGACGCTCTTCCGGGAGCTAGTGACGTAGCCGCGTTGATGCATTGGAGAACAACAAATAGCGCAGGAGTTAATGATCGCCGATGGGATTTTAGGGCAGACGGGGATATTGCCCCACACATTAATAATGCCTATGATCTTGGCGCGTCGGGCAAGCGGGTTAAAAAATTATGGGTAGTTGACATAGACTTTAGTGGCACAATCACTGGAACTATTCCAGGCGTTGAGCTAAATACTTCGCTCAATGCTGATGCAAGTGCAACGCCTACCGTAACTACTTCGTTTGCGGATTTAGCAGGTGCAACTGTTTCGCTAAACAAAGACGGCACGTGGCTAGTTACTTGCACAATAGTTGGCAGCAAAGAACTCAATGACGATGAAATTCAAGGCCAACTAGTTTATGATTCAGTTGTACAATCCGGCATCATTAGAATGGCCGCAAGCTCAGCTAATTTTATCAGAACTACGGGTACGCGAAGTTGGGTAATTACAGTAAGCGGGCAGCCTAAGACGGCTAAGATCCAAGTAAAGAAAAACGCGGGCACTGGTACAAGTTCCGTTGACGCAACAAATTCAAACATAGTAGCAGTCTATTTAACTGCTTAGGAGATTTAATGCCAATACCTTTTTTAATTCCGGCTATCCTTTCTGGAATCGGAGCTTTGGGCGGTGCGTTAGGCAACCGCGAGAAAGTAAATAAAACAACCCAAACGCAAGATTCCACTACTAAACAAAATAGTAGCACCTCAGCCAACTACGGCGAGACAGAACTAGATGTTAGAAACAACATCCTTCGCCAACTGCTAGGAGCAACGGAGGATACACAAGACTTCTCCCAAGGCGCAACAAACGCGGGCATACAAGGCATTAATGCTACAGATGCAGCGCGGCGGCGAATGCAACAATCCATGATTACTTCCCGTGGATTGGGACGTACAACTGCCGGTGTTAACGCACTCGCGCAGGGCGATCAATTTCGCCAAGGTCAAGTAAATCAATTGATGGCGCAAATGCCTTACCAGCAAGAAAAGATTCGCTCCGATAGACTCGGCGATCTTAGCAGATTCTTTGCGACGTTGCCTGTTGGCATGAACACTAATTCAACTTCTACGACTAACGCCACTGGAACGGGTACGCAAATTACTCCGGGAAATGTAGCTGGCGGCGCATTGCAAGGCGGTGCAAGTATTGCCTCGCTATTGTATGGCATGGGAATGTTTGGTGGCGGCGGCGGCGCGAATAGTTTTGGACAAACTGGCGGAACGGCTACGGGTAATAGCTACGGTTTACCTAAATAATAAGGAGATAAATTATGAATGACTTTGCCGGACCAATTATTCAAGCCTTTATGCAAGGCCAGCAGATGAAACGCCAGACGCAGCAAGATGTTATTGCTGCTCAAGAGCGTGAGAAAGAATTAAAACGCTATGCGGATTCGCTTAAACGCATGGAGCAGCAGGATAGAAATGCTCTTGCAGCGGCTAGATTTCAGATTGAGGATAGACTCAGAGAGCAAGTAGGTTCAGGATCGCGTACTATTGCCACCATGCCTGGAATGCAAGCTCCTGCGATGGGGCCAATTGCACAACAGTTAATGGATGCTAGCGGATCGCCAAGGATGCCTCAACCGGAAATGCAAGCTCCGGACGCAAATCAAAATCCATTTGATTATACAAGAACTCCAGAACAACTAATGCGCTCTAGCCTGGAGCAAATACCCGAATTGCAACAACCTGCAAATCTACCAGAATTATTAAACAACCCTCAAGTAGCTATGCAACTTGGAAAAGAGTTTAATATTCCTCGTGCGAGTACGCCTGAGCAGAAAATGTTTGACGCAGGTCCGTTCGGTCAAATTGATATGTCTCAATTTCCATCTTACGAAGAGACTAGAGCTAGAAAGCAAGGCGAAGCACTTTCTCAATTAGGTATAAAGGGACTCGAAACTTCAATTATTGAAGCTGCAAAAGCGCCCTTTAGTATGCGCAAGGCCGCACTCACACAGCAAGGAAAGTTAGATATTGCCAATCTTGGAATAGCGTCTAGAGAAAAAATTGCAGCGAATACAAACGAAATTCAAAGAGATGCAGCTAAAGCCCGTGAAATACAAAACGCTAGAATGTATGAAATTGCAAAGGGTAAATTAGCTGCAACTTTAGCAAAATTAAATGCAAATACTGCGGCGGCTGGGCCGGATATTGATGCAACTTTTAATGAATTTAGAACTGGCGTAATGGGCAAAGACGATGTTTCTAAAGTGCCCATGAAATTGCGCAATCCACTGTACAAACGCTTACAGGAAGCCGGAGTCACAATGCTCAGCAAAGAACAAAAAGCTGGCGTGGAAGACTTTTTTATGTTAAAAACCTTTGGCGATACTGTTAGAGAACTGAGTGACGTTTATTCGCAGAATAGAATCCTTGGGAATGACATTATTGGACCAGTTGCAGACGTTAAGAAGCGTATGCGCGCTACACTAGAACCTGTAGCCCGAAAATTTGACTACAAAGGAGTTATTACGGATAAAGACGTAGATAACCTCATGGGATTTGCAACAACTAAATTTACTTCAAAAGCGGAAGATGTTAAACGCATCGCACTGATTGACAGATTTATGGTAAATAAATTTAATGCGACTTATCCCGCAGGTTCCATAAGTCTACCTCAGCGGCGCGAGTTGGCCCGACGCGCTGGCGTTGAGAATTTAATATTTCCGGAGGTTAAGTAATGGCACGACGCAAATTTAAAGATAGTGCAACTGGGCAAATTCACGAAGTTGATGTGGATGAGGCTGGCAATGAAACTCCAATAGTAGCTGCCGCAAGCATCGCCGATGGAACTAAAGTAAAATTTGAAGCGCCACAAGTTCCTTATAAAGTTCCTGGCAAGCAAGCTATTATGAATGCTCCCGGTATTCCAACGCAAGAAGAAACTTTTGGCAAACCACCGACTGCAATGGAGCAGTTAACTATGGGCGGAAGTTTGCTTGGCGGCGCACTTGGCGGAGGTGCGCCTGCGGGTGCGGCTGCAATTATACGTTCTTTGCTTATGAGTGGTAGTGGAGCTACGCTAGGAAATTTAATTGGTCAAACTGTAGCGTCAAAAGAAGAGCAAGCAGCTAATCCTGAAAATTTTGGTGTAGGTGCTGCATTTGGTGCTGGGGCACAGGATGTTGCGGTAGGCGCTGGGTTTGGCGCAGGATTGAAAGGTTTATCTCTTCTTCCTGGAATAGCTAAGAATGTAAGCCAGTATGGTCTTCGCGGAATGTTTAATGATATGGCTTTTGGCAGCAAGGCCGTAATTCCAAAAGACTACGAAGGTAGAGTTCGGGATATGTATGATCCTGCAACTCGAAAAGCCATAAATGAAGGTTTAGACAAGGGAGTAGATTTTACTGTTGGACAAGTGACTGGTAAATCTGAACTTGAAAACTTATTAGCAAAAGACACAAAAATTCTTAGAACCCGCGAAGCAGGAGCGCAGAATAAAGCCACTGTTGGCAATTTATTAACGGGCAAAACTGGAGCGGAGCTAGGACAAGAAGGAGTTAAAAATACGCGTGCGGTTAGAAAAGCTCAAGGGGCTGCCGAAAGCGCCGCGCAAGAAAAAGTATCTGCAATTGCAAAAACAGTAGTTGGAAATTCTGCGCCCGCTCGGATAGAAAAAGTTCCTGGCATGATTACACAGATGGACGCAAACGGACTTCCCGTGCGCGTTCCTGGCATGATTGAAAAATCAATTCCAGCGACCACTGTGGAAGGCCCAATTAGCTTGTTCCAAACCAAAGATTTAGCAAATGACGCTTTAACAACTTTAAGCAGTAAACTTGAGTTAGTTAAAGGCGATCCCGTATTGTCGTCTAAACTTAATAGTGTTATTAATACGCTAAGTAGTTTTAAGGACCAGGCTGTTGTTGGCTACGAATCTATTAAACAGGCGCGAACTGAGTTAGGCTCGTTATTAAAAGGCACTTTTGGTTCTCTAACCAATCCAAATGAGACGCGTATTCTAACCAATTTACGCACTGCCATTACTAAGGACATGGAAGATTCCATTGACAAAGTATGGGGCGCAGATGCTTTAAAAGCCTGGAAAACAGCTAATCGACTTACACAACGGCGCGCCGGTATTTCTACCGAGGGGATGGACGAGCGCGTTCAACGATCTACGCGTACAGATGCTGTTCCGGAAAGTTTCTTTGATGGAGCTTTTAATGATGCGAGTACAGCAAAATTAGTTAAGAGAAATGCGGGACCCGCAGTAACGCAGCAAGCCTATGTTCGTCAATTTTATGACAGATTTGCAGACAACTTGGGGGGAACTTATCGCGGGAGGCAGGCGTTGGAGGAGTGGGGAAAAGCGGATAATCAGGAAGTAGCAAAAGTATTGATGCCTAAAGAACAGCGAGAAGCGTTTGAGTATTTTTTGCGGCGCGCAGCTATTCTAGAAGATACGCCTACGCACGTGGGACAATTGTCTCTAGCAGGCGCGGAAATAAATGCGGCTTTGGGCACTGCAAAGGGTGCAGCAGCTATACCTACAAAGATTACCGACTTATTTAATATGTCTAGCGGTAAATTCATAGCCATTCTGAGTGGAAGGCAATTTGCGGAAAAAGTATTGTCTAATGCTGCAAAAGCACGCGAGGCTAGCCGATTGATAACCACGCAAGCCGGACGTCCTGGAGGAGATTCGGCTGCATGGAAATTTATAACAGGAGCTAACATGGGAGAGATTCTCATTAGAAATTCTCAGGGGGAAGAAGTTATATATGACCCAAAAACCGGCAAAGCGTTTAAGACAAAGTAAACTTTAACTTCTTTCCCGTTAACTTCCGCTGGATACTTAAAGCTCCTTTGGCGATAACCTCGTCACTGGAGCTTTTTTGTGCGTCTAGCCATATGTCCCAACAGCTTCTAATTATGCACCCTCTAGGCTCATAGTACATCCAGTTCTTTGCGCTAGTGCTGCGGACACACATAGTATCAATCTTGTTGTTCATTGCCTTGCTTCCTCTTTGTAATGTAAGTGTCAATCGCTTCTGGACTAGCTCGCAGTGTTTCAGAGCCAGACGAGTCTTGCCCCACATAAATCAATCCAGCTTCTGCTAGGGTTAGTTTAATTGAGTCAAACATTGTTATGTTGATCTCGCCGAAATACTTGCGAATTAAGGCTTTGCGCGTGATTGCTTTGCCCTGATGCCTAAGTAATTCTTGCAAGATTAATGCTTGTTGCATCGCTTCGGGTGCTGCGCCTGCACTACTTCCAAAAAGTCTGTAGTTGGGAACTAGTTCAAGTATCAAGTCAATCGCCTCAATCACATGAGTTTTTTGCACTTCCAGTTTGATTGGCTCCTGCGCTAGTGCAAGTAGCACAGAGATTTTTAGTACATGAGTATGCAAACGAGCCTCAAGCCCTGTTTCGCTATCGTGCTTGAAAAAGTCCGTCTCATTGTACCACTTATCATAGTATGCCGCAGCTTCTACGGAGAATCGCATCGGTCCTCTGAGCCGCGCTATTTTCTTTAGATGATTAACTAGCGGCGCTTTTGGCATCTCCGCGCCACTAGCGTACATTAGCGAATTCTTGCATCGGGCCTTGGAACCTTTAATGATTAAAGTTCGCCCTAGCAAGCCGCCATATGCTGCGTCTTTGTTGTATATCTTTGCGAACAACGCATCGTTGGTTCCTGCAAGTAAAGTTAGGCATACGTTTTCTAGCTTGCGCGTATCGCCCGTGATTGTGGAAGACTCCCATTTTTCGTGGTAATCGAATAGTGTAGTTAGTAGATCAATTGTGTGATCGTCTTTCACAATGAAACTACTAAGCTCCTCGGAGTATAAAAACCCCGACGCACCCGCTAAAACTGTGCCCTGTTCTGTCGTGAATCCCTCACTGAGCCGCTTAATCGCGTATTGGATTGATGTACGCCCCGCGATGCACGTTGTGTTGTTTACCTCACGCACAAGCTTGTAGGCTATATCGCATGGAACGGACTTACGAGCCGCGCCAGACTTAGCAAATAGCACTATGTACAAGTTTGGGTACGTGCGCTTGAGCAAATGCTCGTGATAAACATTGTCTCTACACACCGCGGCAAGAGTCGCTAATGCGCTCCAACGAAAAAACTCTGTCGGAGACTCAGCACTCTTAGTGTAGTCTAGGTAATAGTCTATGAAGTTAAATTCCACTTATGTCGATCCCCTGCAAGTCATACCAAGTATTGCCTACTTCAGCTTCAATCGGAATAACTAGTGGGTGATCTCTGATAAATGTTCCTTCTAAGAATGTAATGGGCGTTGCGGCTAGTCGTTTAAACTCGCGGATGTAAGGCTCGCGGTAGCCGATCTTTACTTCGCTAAGTATTGAATCGTGCCACTCGACTAAAGGCCGCGCGTACTCACCTGTAGTCTCTTCTAACTTGCACAGAATATTGAACTTAACGTGGTCGGACAACATACCTTGTGGAATGTATGCATAGGCTTCCTTGTATTTATTAGGCGCGATGCGATCAAAGAACTCGCGACGCCGCCCAAACCCAGTCCTAAGTGCCCGCGTGGTGTCTACAGCTTTGCGAACTTCTGCTTGAAAGATGTTTGCAATCCTAGGATTACCTAATTTAATCGCGTTGAGAATCTTTGTCGCCTCGCTAACTGACATATGCATCCGCATCGCAAACGCAAAAGGCGATTCGTCGTAATTTGACGCGTGTTTTCCCGTCTTACCTATCTGGCGCTTGCGAACTAGCTGCGGATCTTTCTTATCATACTTGCCTAGCTCTGGAAAACACATCTTTGCCATCTTCCAATGCTTGTCTAGTAGTTCATACTCCGCAAGTGATTCTAAATCGTTTGCAAGAACGTCGACTACGCGCGCTTCGGCCTGCGATAAATCTATCTCTATGAACTCATGGCCCGCACTTGGCACATAACACTTGCGAAGATCCTTTCCATACACTTCAGAGCCGAACTCGAAGCCATGCTTGGGGATTTGTTGGTAACTTAGGCCCAGATTTTCCCACGAATACTTGCCATCCTCCATTACTAGCGTGTAATCTGAGGATTTACCCGTAGCTGTGCGGCCTGAAGTAGTCCCAGATAGCCTAATTGACGTTCTGAGCTTACCATCGGGGTGAACCAACGCGCCAAGAAACTGCGTGACCTTGTACAGCTTGCGAATAACGAGGATTTTC
>Ga0181350_1000141_pt1 | contig 21921 bp, 13 predicted proteins | sample Su13VDMM110DCMD_FD_130105 | JGI IMG/M metagenome (GOLD analysis project Ga0181350, IMG submission 130105) | Freshwater viral communities from Lake Michigan, USA - Su13.VD.MM110.DCM.D | ecosystem: Environmental > Aquatic > Freshwater > Lake | place: USA: Michigan | collected 2013-07-16
TAATCTATGACAGCAGGTATTGGTGAAATTAATATCAAATCACTTAGGGTTGGTGATATAGATTTAATGAGTGGTGGTCAGGCTACTGCTGCATCTTTTAATGTATATGAGGATATTCTCAACCCTTATGGTCCGGTCGCTGATATTCAAATTGTCGACTTTGATGACGCCATAGGTAAAAATCCACAAACTATGAATGGTAATTATCAGAAAGATATTGAAATTCGGTTTGGTCTTGCAGAAGGTTTTGGAGAAGAAGCATCGTTTAAATTAAAAATGATGCGCAACAAAAATTTAAATGATGGTGAATCTGAAACTGAAGCAACTGGTCACAATAAGCGTTATGATGTAAGATGTTGTTCCGCTGAGCTTTTAAACGCTCAAGGTAACTACGTTCAAAAAAACTTTAATGATTCAACCAGCAGCATGGTAGAACATATTCTTAAAGAAGGTTTTAAGACAGACAAGCAAATCGAGATTAAAGACCCTACCAAGGGTAAAATGAAACATAACATAAATCGACAGCATCCTTTACAGGCTTATAAAAGTCTCACTCACATGCATGTTTCTTCAAAAAACGAATCTTCTCTTTACGTTGCTTTTCAACGTTCAGAAGGTGGCAATCAAAAGTATGTATTTACAACTTTTGAGCAGCTGTTCCAAGAATCGCCTGTAGTTACACTAAAACAATCTATGACTTTAGATAGCTCTGGGAGCACCCCTGAAGATAAGAAAAATGCTATCATTTGGATTAAAGTTCCAGATTCTTTCTTTACACCAACTAGACCGCTCAGTAAGGCTAGTCAAACTTCTTACAACGTTGTAACGGGTGTACAACAAACTAACAATTCGGAAAAAGAGCCAAGCTTTAAAACAGCTGATGGCAGTAGAAAAATTTATGGTAATGTATCTCACGCTGCGAAAAAGAAAGATAATCAACCGCCTTCTACTACAGTAGTAGACCCTGCTAACGACAAAGAACGAACAAACATTGCTGAAGCGAAAACTAAAAGATTAGCTTTTCTTTCTCATCTCTCACAAAATTATGCATCTTTAGAAGTTATCGGTAACCCTGCTATCAAACTAGGTAGTATGATCAATTTAGAAATTTTTAAAAAATCAGATAGTGGTAATGCTGCTGGAGAAACTCAATTTAATGGTAAAGCTTTGGTAGTAGCTATTCGTCATAAAATCAAACCTTTAGGTATGACACCTAGATACACTATGGTGTTGACAGTAGTTAAAGCTTCTTACAAGGAAGGTGGTGAAGGTAATGGATAATTATTCTTTTGCTGGTGGTAATTTTCTTTTAGCTGAAGTTAGAGATCTTACAGATTTCTATAAGAGTGGGCGTGTTAAAGTTCGTATCTATGGTACGCAAGATAATGAACAGGATGTTAAGGATGAACATCTAACTGAAGCAATTCCTCTACAAGACATCACTTCAGCTGCAACAGGTAAGGTTGGTAAAGCTCCTACTGGGTTGCTTGTTGGTTCAAGAGTTATGATAGGTTATCTATCAACAGATCCTGAAAAGAAAACTCCCTTTATTTTTGGTTCATTTTCTCGTGGCGCAATGCCATTAGATAGAAACAAAAATACAGCTACTGGCGGGCGAGCAGAAACTAAACAACCAGGAGTCGACACACCAGGTCCAGCTAATCCAAAAACGCCAGAGGGAAATCAGGCGGCGATGAATTTTCACAATGCTATCGGTTTGAAACTTGACCCATTTAACACTAACAAAGACAAATACAATAACGCTAAGGTTGTAGAAAACGCTAAGGGTAAACCTGACATTAAAACAGCTAGGGAAATGTATGCTCCTAATGCTGATAAACCTACAACTGCTTCTGGTGATGCATCAAAAAAACTACCTGAGATTATACAAAAGGTAGACCCGTTAGCAGCTTCGCAAGCTTTGAAAACTATGTTTTCTGCTTTGTCGCTAGTTCGCAGTTTAATGAGTTCATCAAGCCCAGCTCCTAGAAGAAAAACAATTACAGACGCTCTTAGTGGCGCTTTGTGTATTTTAAGTAAGGAGTTTGGATTCGAAACAGTTATTTTCGTAATGAATCAGGCTCTTGAAAATGACGGTCTTTATATTATCAGCATAGATTACAGAGATATCGTTAAAGGAGCAGTAGCAGATCTCATTGCCAAAGCTCTTGAATTTGGCGCAGATAATTTACCTGTTACACAATACGCTACTTTAGATAATGTAATATCAAGCGTAACTCTTCCTGGATCATTGGTTGATGTTGTTCCTGATCTGTATAAACAAGTTTACTACACTGTTGAAACGGATCCTATTCCAGGTTTTATCCAGTGGGTATCTCCAGAAGGAACTGAGTTTGTATACACTGTCAGACCTAGTGATCAACCATATTGTTCTTCTGCAGAAGAAGAAATTTATGCGAACTGCGAGCAAGAATTAGCCAAAGATCTTAGACCTTACTTTATCGAAAAAAACCTTACAGCTGAAATATTAAACCAACTTCTGATCAAACAAGATAGAAACGTTGAGCAGAATGGTATGGATAAAGCTATGGGTAAAAATGCTGGCGCTAATTTGATGGGTCTGTTACCGAAACTTCTCGGTTTGCTTTCTACTGCTATCAACTTATCTCAAAGCCTTCATTTACCTAATTCAGTTTTGAATCAAGGCGGTGTTGGTAAAACCATTCAAGATTTTTCTAAAAACATGGCAATAATCAAAAAAATGAAAACAGATTCACTTCCTGCTTTCAACATGCCAAATCCGCTTGCTGGTATCCCTGGTCTGGCTGGCATTCCAGGTATCGCTAGTATCGCTGGTGGATTAGGTAGCATTGGTGGAATAGCAGGAACAGTTTCTGGATTAGCCAGTGGTAATCTCGGAGCTATCACAAATGTTGTTTCTGGTATCTCAGGAATTAATCCTTATACTGTCGGTCAAGCAGCAAGCTTGGTCAACAAGATTGTGAGTTAAACCATGAGCGATGATTTTAATTGTAAAGTAGCAGGTCCTGTTTGGGGCGAAGGCGGTAGAAAAGAAACGGAATATCCATGGATACAAGGCGAAGCCGATGTCCTTGGTAGAACTCGTTTCAAATATGCTAATCCGGAAAAGCCTGATAATGCCAGTGAAGTTGAATTTAATTATGATGGTTCATTTGTATCGAAAGAAGTTGACAGCGCAAAACAAGGCGTAACTAACAGCTTAGATCACCTGTCCCTTGCTTACAACAGTAAGGGTAAATCATCACAGGTTGATGGGCATAATGACTCAAACGTTGAGTCTACAGACCGTACAAACGTAGCGGGTGATAAAGGTACTTCAGTTGGCGGTGACGCCTATGATGGTGCTGGTGGAAAACGTATGTCAGGATCTAAAGAAGGTTCTTTTGACAATGATGCTGATGGTAACACATACAAAACATCAAAAGGCGATGTTGTTACTGAACATACTGGTAGCAAATATTCGAGTCTAGAGGGCGATGAATGTTCTTCAGTAAAGGGTAATAAAGTACAGATGATCTCTGATGGAGATTATTCTCTACACGTTCAGGGCGGTAGCATGGATACCAGAGTTGAGAGTGGTAAGCTCCAAATTTACTCTGGTGATGCAATGATTGTTAACACTGCTGCTACTGCATTATATCGTTCGATCAATGATATGACTATCACAAGCGATACTAAAATTACTCTCAAGGTAGGTGGCGCTTCTATTGTAATTGAAAGTGGTAGCATTACTTTGAAAGCTGATCGAATTGATCTAAATCCGTGAGGTAATTATGGCTCATGAATTTGTTGTACTTATAAACGGACTGTTGCAAACTTACGATAAATACGAAGATATACCTTTAGAGTTCGATAATGTAATTAAGTTTCTTCCTGAAATTCCCGAGGGTCCACATACCCACGAACAACACGAAGAACTAGATCAATGGAATGGTAAGCTAAAGGAACTACTAAAGAGGGAAACAAAATAAATGCCAGCTGCTACTAGAGTTGGAGATGCTGATGTTGCTCATTGTTCGGGTATGACAAGAGCAGTAGGATCTCCAAACGTATACGTTAATGGCATTCCTTGGAGTCGCCAAGGAGACGTTAACACGGTTCATCTTTTACCCGGAGCTCCTTGTCCTTCTCATGCAGCCTCAATAACTGTTGGTTCTACTACTGTTTTTGTTAATGGTAAAGGAGCAGGCAGAGTTGGAGATGCTATTTCTGGCTGCACTTCTGTAGCTGAAGGTTCTTCTAACGTATTCGCAGGTGGATAATGACAGTAACTAGAGCAGATTCTTTTACAGAGTTAACTAAAAAAATAGAATTCTTTAGCGATTTCACAAACAGTTTTGCAAAATCGCCATTCGGTAACCAACTAGGTCGTGTTACCAATGAAAAATCTGTTAATCAATCACTGAAAAATTTGATCATGACTAATCTTGGCGAAAGACCTTTTCAGCCTTATATTGGTTCTGATGTTATGGCAACCTTGTTTGAAAACAATACTTATGAGGCGCTGACTACACTACAACTTTATGTACAAAATTGTATTCAAAACAATGAACCACGTGTGAATTTAATAGACGTGCAGATTAATTCTGATCTGTACAATGAAAACGAGGTTGAGGTAACAATCGTTTACAATCTCATAAATAATCCTAGTCCTATTAATTTCACGTTTCTTCTTAAAAGAGTTCGATAAATGGCAAATAGCTCTCTAGTTTTGAGTTCACTAGACTTTGATACTCAAAAACAAAATTTCATAAACTATCTTTCTTCTCAGTCTGTTTTCAGAGATTATGACTTCGAGGGTTCGAACATCAATACTCTTATTGATGTGATGACGTATAACACCTACCTCAACGCTTTCTATCTGAACATGATAGGTTCAGAAATGCATCTCGATTCAGCACAGAAAATGGATTCTGTAATTTCAAGAGCGAAAGAACTCAATTACCTTCCTAGATCAAATCGTTCTTCTAAGGCTGTAATTTCCTTTACCATTGAAACTACAGGCGTGACAAACCCTATGGTTATTTCTAAAGGAACAGTATTCAGCGGTGTTAATAGTAACAACTCGTTCACATTCGTTACTGATTCTGCTACATCCTACCTTTCAACTAACACGACATATAGTGTTTCCAATCTGGAAATATATGAAGGTTCTTACGTTCAAGAATCTTACATTGTAGACTATAACATAGAAGATCAAAGATTTATTCTTTCTAATCCAACTATCGATACAAACAGTATCGAAATTATTGTTCAAGAAAACAATGCTAACTCAATTTATACTTTTGCTAGCGACCTGTTTGGTCTGAGCTCTAATTCAGAAGTTTATTTTTTGCAAGGATTTGAGAGCGGTACTTACGAAATTGTTTTCGGGGACAATGTTTTTGGTAAAAACCCTAAGAGTGGTGCAGTAATTTACGCTAACTATCGCATTACCAGCGGTTCTGATGGGAATGGTATTTCAGCCTTTAATTTAGATTCAGATATTGGCGATGATAATGGTGGATACGCTGTTCCAAATACTATTGAAGTTATTACTCCTGCTATTAGCGGAGCTAACGCCGAAGGTATTAACTCAATCAAATTTAATGCTCCGAGACACTTTCAAACTCAGGGTCGTTGTGTAACTCAAAACGATTATATAACAACCATACTTCAGAATTTTCCTGAAGTTAAGTATGTAAACGTATTTGGCGGCGAAGTTTCTAATGCTTCTGTTGAATTTGGCACCGTGTATATTGCCTCAAGCACTTATTCCGGCACGCCTCTCACTGACAATAGAAAGAAAGACGTTGAGAGTTTTATCGACGGTTTAACTTCTATCGGTATTAGAACAAAAGTTATCGACCCAGAATATCTATCTCTACAGTTAGGTTCAACGATTCACGTTAATTTCAATAACACAGCTTCTACATCAACTACGATTACATCAAAAGCTATTGAAGCTGTTAAAACTTATAATTCTAATAATTTGCAAAATTTTAATACAGCGTTTAGAATGTCTAAACTTGAACAGTCTATTAATGAATCTGATGATGGTATATTGAGTAATGAGACAACTGTGCAAATGTACAAATCTTTTACTCCACCTACCACACTCACATTCGCTATAACCTGCAATTTTGAAAACGCAATTGAATCAGGAACTATAGTAAGTTCTGAATATGTAACTGGTGGTAAAACCTACGTTTTGACAGACTATATTGAAGGTATCGACGCTGGTTCAGGAAAAATATATCAGGTAGAACGTTCAACAAATTTAGCTTCTTCATCTTACACTGAAGTAGGAACGGTGGATTATGTTTCTGGTTTGATTAACATTATTCCATTGATTTTCTTTAGCATTGGCGCTGGCTTAAAAATATATGCAACTCCAGTAAACAAAGACGTTTATTGTCGCAAAAATACAATCATAGCAATTGATACTGTTGCTGGACTAAACTTTAATGTAGTTAGTAACTAATGAGCATAGAAAAATTTATCTCACCATTTATTGAATCGCATTTCCCTCAGTTCTATCAAGAAGAAGGTCCGTTATTCATTGCTTTCGTTAAAGCATATTATGAATGGTTAGAGCAAGAAAATAATGTTCTTGGTCAAACAAGAAAATTAATGGAATATCGTGATATCGATACAACATTAGATTCCTATCTAAAATATTTTAAGAATGCTTATATTAGTTCTTTGCCTGAAAACATTGTTTCAGACAAACGTTTGCTCATCAAGCACATCCTAGAATTATACAGAAGCAAGGGCACTGATAAGTCATACGCTTTTCTATTCCGACTTTTATTTAATGAAGATATCGAAATATATGTTCCAGGTAAATACATCTTTAAGTTGTCTGACAATGAATGGGTATTGCCGAAATACATAGAGGTGTCAGACAACTTATACCTTACAGAACTTATTGGTCGTAAAATTTATTCTAGCTCAACTTTGTCTACAGCTATTGTAGAAAACTTTTTTACTAAATCAGTTAATAACAAATTAGTCAACGTTTTAACACTGTCTAATATTCAGGGTCGTTTCAAATACGGTGAAAAAATTCTCTCTGAACAAGTACCACTAATAACTACAGAAACTGCTCCTATAATTTTTGGTTCGCTTTCTTCAGTAAGCGTTTTTGAAGGTGGTATTGGCTACGAAGTTGGCGACCTTCTTGACATTAGAGGAGGCGGCGTTGGTGGTGTTGCTCGTGTAGTAGCGACTAGATCTAAAAATGGTGAAGTTACTTTCGAACTTATAAATGGCGGCAGTGGGTTTTCTTTAGATGCAATTGTTAGTGTTGATGGTAGAGCAGTTTCTATAACTAATACTACAAACACAAACCCTGTTGTAGTTACAACTTCTCAAGCTCATATGCTAGCTAGTGGTAATTCTGTTCGTATCGATTATGTCGAAGGAATGGAAGAATTAAACACAGGCACATATTCATACTACGCCAATGTGGTAAACTCAACAGCTTTCGCTCTTTACAATAATTCTATTTTAACGAGCAATGTTGATGGTACAGCTTTTTCACCCTACTTCGCTAACTCGGGTTATGTTTACATAAACACTGGTGGAGATGGTGCAAATTTTGATATTGGAAGCATTGTTAACAAAGAAATTTTCAGAATCAACACAGATGATATTGAAGATTATTTGGCAACAGTTATCGACAGCACCGTATCAGGTTATATCATTTCTGTCAATAGTATTTCCGGTGTATTTTCTATCGGTAACTCTGTTCGTATGGCCAATGTTGATGTCAGAGGTCTTGATGTCAATGTAACATCTGCTTCTATTTTAACTGTAGGCGAAAAATTATCTAATTCAACATTAGGTATCGCAAACGTTATATGCACAATTAGTGATGGATCATATATTCAAGTTAAAGGTAGCGATATTACAAATGCTAATTTAACTTCTAACATCCATTTAATCAGTAACACATCAGGAACTCTTATTCATATTAATAGTCTGTTCCCAATTGAAACAGTAAATGCTACGGCTGTTGTTGTAGCTTCAAATTCAACATCAGTAAGCGCCAATGCACAAACTGGTTACTTTGTTTATGGTGAAAAACTTATTAATTCAACTGTAACAGCTAATGCTAACATCGGAACCGTAGCACGAGTTACTGAATGGAACTTTCCTAAAGTAGCTACGCCTGATGATGATAATATGGACACTATTATCGGAAACGCTTTAACTACTATCGACAAAGAAGTTGGTACTATCGCTTCTCTTAAAAATATCAACAGCGGCGAAGGTTACTCTTCGGATCCTGTTGTTAGCATAATTGAACCTGCTATTTACAAACTAAAAATGCAAGACAACTTAGGCGGGTTTAAAGGATTTAACTCTGAAGTATCTGCTACTGCTGGATTTGCTAACGGTATTGTTTCTGCTGTTGAAGTTGTTGATTCTGGATTCGGATATGGTAGAGATGAAATTGTAAATCTTAATAGTGCTAACAACGAATATAGTGTGGTAGGTACAACAGTTGTTGATCTAAATGGTCAAAGTCGTGGTTATTGGAAAGACAACAAAAGTTTTACCAGCGACAATATATATCTACAAGATAGTTTTTATTATCAGAATTACTCCTATGAAATTTTAGCTACGCGTATGCTCTCAACATATGAAAATTATGTTAAGGATCTTATTCATCCTGCTGGTTTAAAACTGTTTGGCAGATATTCCGTTAAAAACGTGCTTGAAAACAATGCATCAGAGTTAGTATATTCTTCCCTTGTTCAATCATAAATATACCAAAGTATCTTAAAGGTAGAAGATGGCAATTTTAACAGTTAATCATGACGTTGATAACGTTAACAACTTTATCAGCGCTCTAGAAAATACCAAAAATTCATATTACGTTTTCGTAGGCAAACCAGAACCTTGGTTAGATGCTAATGGAAACATTGACGAAACAGCTGTTATACCAGCCAATAACTCTGTAACTCAGGTTGAACTTGATGTTTATAGAGATATGATTTATGGTAAAATTCTAACGCCTTCAGATGTTATTCACATGTCCAAAAGATACGCTTGGGCTAATAATACTGTTTATGCTCGTTACGATAATAATGACCCTAATCTTAAAGACAAACAATATTATGTAATTACATCAACTAACGAAGTTTATAAGTGTATCCATAACGGATATGGTCCTGAAAATCCAAACGGTGTACCATCTACGGTAAAACCTTCTGTACTGCAGACTACTGGTAACTTCACGACTTCTGATGGATACATTTGGAAGTACATGTTCACATGCGACTCAGCTGATTATACAAAGTTCCAAACTAATGATTATTTTCCTGTAACACCCAACACATTCGTTACAGGAAACGCTGTTGCTGGTTCTATCGACAACTTGGTTCTCCTTAACTCTGGTAATAACTATCAAGTTTATGAAACAGGCTTTATTCGCAGCTTCGTAAATAATTACGTAATCCAACTATCTTCTAATTCTTCAGCTATCGATAACTATTATACTAATTCTTCAATTTATTTAAAGTCTGGTTATGGTTCTGGTCAGATCAGAAGAATTTCCGGATACAATGGCTTAAACAAACTGCTGAGTGTAGATCCCGCTTTCGACTACTTTGTAAATTTAAAACTCGCAAGCGTTAATGGTCTCTTCAGTATTGGTGATCTTGTAACACAAAAATCTACAGCTGTAACTTTTCTGTACAACACAGGCTTTACAAACGTCGGAGATGTTTTAGTTCAGGCGGAAACCGAAGCCACAGGTATTGTAAGAAAAGCAAATTCAACAGTATTAAACATCGAACATATTTCTGAAACTGAATTCGTTAATACTTACTCTATCTTTAACACTTCTTACTCTCATGTTCAAAAAAGTGGTAAAGTATGGGTTGATCCAGTAGCGAATGCATTTTTGATTGGTTCTAACACCGCCACATCCTTTAACACACAGTTTGCTATTAATGACTACGTAAGAGTAGGCGAAAACGCTAACACTCAGGTTCGCAGAATTACAGCGGTTAATACTACGTTCCTTACCGTGAGCTCACCACTTACTGACGACTACACTTCTGCTAACGTTTTTCTTGTACCATCAGCAGTTTCTGTTGACTCAATTACAAAAACAAATGCTAATGGTTTTATCGTTTACAAAAACCTTAATTCTGTGCAGATTGCATACTCAAACGTTACTCCTGTAAATCAGACATTCACCATTGGCGAAACTGTTTCTTTAGTTGATGCTGCAAATACTAGCCAAAATGCTAACGGTACTGTTTCGTTCTCAAATACCTCAACATTAATCCTTTCTAATATTCTTGGTACCTTTGATTCCAACCTATTTGTTTATGGTATCTCTTCACAGACTAAAGCTTACATTAACACTTTAGATTCATATCCGAACATTACTGTTGAAACACAAGAAGGTGGATTTGAAGTTGGAACCAAAATTAATGTGAGATACGCCAACGGTGTTCCGCTCGGCAATGCTTCGGTAATATCTACCTATTCTTCACCTAATGAATTAACAGAGTTTATTATTTCCCCAACTGTAAATATCGATGGTGATGGTAACGGAGCTATTGCTTATTGTCAAATTGATCAATCAGCGAATAATCCTAATCGTTCTATTTCTTCAATTATTTTAATTGATGGTGGTACAAATTATTCTAAAGCGAATGTTACTGTTTTCGCCAATACTCTTTACGGAACAGGAGCGGTAGTACAGGCTCAAATTAGTCCAATCCTTGGTCACGGTTCAGATGCATATTCTGAACTTAGTGCTACTTATGTTGGTGTTTCTAAAAAGTTTGATACAGCGGTAAACGAAAGTTATAAGCTACCTATATACGGATCTTACAGAAACATTGGTTTGATTAAGAACCCTTACATTGAAGAAGCAGTTTTTGAAGTAAGCGGATTTGATCGTAGCTCTATTACTATAGCAAACATTTCTAGCAGTTTCGTAGCCGGAGAAGTCGTTGTGCAGCCTGCATCTAATGCAGCTGGTGTAGTTGTGTATTCAAACAATACCTATCTTGAAATTAAAAATACTACTGGAACATTTTTAGTCGACGCTTCTAATACTGCGAACGTATCTACAGCGATTTACGGTTGGACTTCGTCGGCTAACGCTCGTGCTACAGCTGCTAGCGTAAAATACTTTACTTTATCTGACGAACTGCTTGGAATCTCTGAACTTAATCCCGGAGGTACAGCACAAATCAATCAGGTCATTTCAAACAGTCAAATCAGAGTTACAAATGTTCTTGGTTCTTTTGCTCAAGATGATGAAATTTATGCACCTACGACTAATTCTTATGCTAAGTTGCAGGGAATTTACGCCAGTAACGGAACCGTAAATGCTACTTCTTCGTTTGGTAATTTAATCAACCAGACAGCTAGAATTACACTTTCTTCAAACACAAAACCATTCCAGTTGTTTGAGTATGTTACTCAAGAAGTAATTTACGCTACAGGTAAAATTATTAGCACTGCCGATGAACTTGACATAACATACGTTGCTGCAAATAACTTTGCTGTTGGTGATGTTATCATTAATTCAACTACTGGTGCTAATGCTGTTGTAACTTATGCTAATACATCATCTAAATACTTAAAATTAGCAGCGGTTTCTAAAACTGGTTTTGATGAAACATTAAATAGACCATTTAGATCAGGTGATTCTATTCAAAATCAATCTGGAACTAAAACAAGTACGATAAATACTGTGTATAGCGTACTAGTGCTTTCGGATGTAAATCGTATTAACAATTTAGAAACTACACCTTATCTCGGTAAATTCCAAATCAGTGGTAACAATGCAATTACTGGTGATATTTCTGAAGCTGAAGGCGCAGTTGCTCTACCTGATTCTATTAAGTTACCTGATTTGGTAAGAAACAGCGGCAAAGTTATCTATTTGGAAAACCTAAGTAAGTTCGATAGAACAAAAACTTCGACTGAGCAGGTCAAGCTTATTATTAAATTTTAGAGGAACGAATGAGTTTAGATACAGATCTTTCGCGCAGCCCTTACTTTGATACCTATACCGCTAATAATGGTCATTATCAAGTTCTCTTTAGACCTTCGGTGGCTGTTCAAACTCGCGAGCTAAATGAAACTCAGTCTATCGCGCAGGATCAAATTAACAAATTTGGTCGTCAAATTTTTACTGAAGGATCAGTAGTTGAAGGTTGTCAGCTGTCTTTTGATTCATCAGTATCGTATATTAAATTAGTTGACACTTATGCTAACACCAGCGCTCTTACAGTAACTGATCTAAAAGGTCTTACTGTACGCAATGATGTTAGCGTAGAAGCTAAGATAATTGAAACTGTTTCTGGCGCTATTGCTCGTTCTCCTGATCTTAACACGATTTATATTAAGTATGTTAGCGCCTCAGCTAACGGCTCTCAAAACGTATTCCTGGAAAATGAAACCCTAACATTTTATACATCGGCTAACATAGCTGTTGGACAAGTAGTAGTTGCTAATGCTTCAGTATCAGGAGCAAGCGGTCCTACTGGTTCTGGTTATATTGTGCACGCTCAAGAAGGTGTTATTTTCCAAAAAGGTTACTTTGTAAAAACCCAGCCTCAAAACATTGTTTTAACAAAATATACTAATAATCCTACGGGAGTTTCCGTTGGATACAGCACCATAGAGTCTATCGAAACACCAGAATCAAATACGTCTCTTCTAGATAATGCTGCAGGAGCGCCTAATTATGCTGCTCCTGGTGCACACCGTCTTAAACTGACACCAATTTTAGTTTCGCGTAGTACACATGATACTGCTAACACCCAAAGCTTTTTCTCTATTGCTGACTTCGTTGAAGGCAATCCTTCCATTGTAAGAACGGATCCTAGTTATGCTAACCTCGGTAAGCAATTAGCTCAGAGAACATACGATGAAAGTGGTAACTATGTTATTAGTCCTTTCAATATTCGTCTTGGAACCAAGTATGATGCCAATGGCGATATTGTAGGTTCAGAACTGAAGCTTGAAATTGATCCTGGTTTAGCATATGTTAATGGTTATCGTGTTGAAACTGTTGGTAAGTTAGTTGAAACCGTTCGCCGTGGTAATGATATTAAGAGTGTACCTCAACAAATTATTACAGCTACTATGGGTAGTTACGTATTCGTAAACCAGTATGCTGGTATTTTTGATACGCCTAACCTTCAGAGCGTTTCATTAAGAAGTTCAACTGGTCTAGCAGTTAATTCTACAGTTGGCGTTGGACTATCAGTTAACAATCTTTCACCACCAGGTTCAGAAATCGGCACTGCGAATGTGCTTGCTGTAGAGCTTGATACTGGTTTTGCTGGTGATGGCGCCGCGATTTACAGACTATACCTGTTTAATATCCGTATGAACTCTGGTCAAAGTTTTAATAGTGTTCGATGCATTTCGGCAACGGATGGTTCTAACGAAGCTTATGCTGACATTGTGTTAACAGATGGTTCTGCAGTATTACAAGAATCAAATTTACAAGCTCTTACTTTCCCATTTAATCAGAAAGCAGTTAAGAGTCTTTATGCTTTTACTGCAAATAATCAAACTCAGTTTGACTACAGAACTTCAAACAATGTAACTTTTGGTACAGCAGGTAACGCAGCCCTTACTGTTCCTTCAAGAACAGGTGGTACTAATCAGCTTCCTTATTCTGGCACACTAAGCAATAATCAAGAAGAAGAATTTTTAATTATTCCTACTGGTTCTGCTTATAGCACTAACATTGCTGGTTCTGTAACTAGATCAACTTCAAATACACTAACTGGTTTAAGCACTAATTTTACTAGTTCTTTGGCTGTTGGTCAAAGTATCAGAATTGCTAACGCTACAACTACAGAAGTTGTTAAAATTTCAGCAATTTCTTCAGCTACAAGCTTGAGTACTGCTACTAACATTACAAATGCATGGTCAGGCGCTAATGTAGCTTGGTCTATCGTTCCAGGAGACGTTCTTAATATATCTTCTCTTTCTGGAGCTACCATTTCTTCATCAGGTTCTGCTGCTACTATCGATCTAGGTCGTACGTTCAACACTTCGTTCGGTGCAAAAGTTTATTACAACGTTCGCAGAACGGTTGCTAATCCTTCTAAAAAAACGCTTTACCCTGATACCTATGTTAAAATTGATGCAGCTACATCTGGTACATCTGGACCATGGTGCTTAGGTTACCCTGATGTGCTTCGCATTAAGCATATTTATGTTGGTACAACTTATTCAACTGCTAACCCAGACCTTATAAGCTCTTTCCGTTTAGATAATGGACAGAGAGATAACTTCTACGATCTTGCTTATCTATACAAGAAAACAGGAGTTTCTATACCTGCAAATGCAAAACTCCTTATCCAACTTGACGCTTTCAAGGTTGATTCTTCACAAGGTATTGGATTTTTCTCTGTAGATTCTTATCCTGTCGACGATACTGGTGTAACAGCTAACACTATCCTAACTCAGCAAATTCCAGTTTATAATTCTGAAACTTCCGGATTTAAAGATTTGAGAAGCTCAGTTGATTTTCGCGTTCAGGCTACTAACACTGCTGTTTATACCACTGATGCTTCCCTAGCTAATGTAAATCCTATTAGTACTGTTGTATTCAATAGTGCTACAACAGGATTTGTACCTACTCCTGATTCAGCTTTTGAAGCTGATCTTGATTATTATGTTGGAAGATACGACAAGGTTGGTATAGATGCTCGCGGTAACGTTAAAGTACTAGAAGGTGCACCAAGCGAAAATCCTGTAATTCCACAAGACATCCCAACAATGATGACTTTGGCTGTACTTAATATTCCTCCGTACCCTTCATTAGCTTCTTCTGAAGCCGCTACAGCTAGTCGATATGATTTTGCTACAGGTATATCATATTATAAAAACCGTCGTTATACTATGAGAGACATTGGAACTCTAGACCGCAGAATTACTCAACTTGAATACTATACATCTCTTAGCACTTTAGAGTTGTCAACCAGAAGTTTGCTTATTCCTAATTCGACTGGCGGAAATCGTTTCCAACATGGTATCCTTGCTGATGCATTTATTGGCCACGATATTGGCAATACTTTTGATCCACAATACAATATTGCTGTTGATTCAAACTTAACTGAAGCACGTCCGTTTTTCCAAACTACATTGGTTGATACTGAATTTAATAGCGCACTAAGTTCTGGTGTTGAAATATCAACCAATGGACGTTTAATAACCCTTACAAAAACTGAAATATCTAATTATATCGCTCAACCTTTTGCTAGCAAAATTAGAAACTGTTCTCAAGATGTTAACTACGTCTGGAAAGGTTCTATTCAACTCAGCCCAGAGGGCGATTTTGAACCAGACGTAACTATCAACCCTGCAGTTTCTGTTAATTTGGATCTTTATTCAAATTGGTTAAATCTTGATGAAGCTTGGGGAACTCAATGGGGAACTTGGAGAGAAATTTCGTCTTCTTCTTCGTCTAGAGTAACTGGCACTTCCGAAAATAGTACACAAGCTGGTAACATCCTAACAACAACAATCGCAACTACAACTCAAACTACAACTCTATCAAACCAAAATAGATTAGGTACTAACCTAAACGTTAGCATGTCAGAAAACCAGTATGATTTTGGTTCTTATGTAACAGATCTTAACATTCAGCCTTTCCTAAGACCTAAGCTTGTTCGTTTCTACGCTGCTGGTTTAAAACCTAATACTATTTTTTATGCGTTCTTTGACGAAATCGCGGTTTCTCAATTCTGCGTTAAAACTGACACAAGTTACGTTCCTACTGGAACTACGTTGCAAACTAGTAGCGCTGGCGAACTTTATGGCGTATTCGCTATTCCAGTAAATACTTTCTATGTTGGAGAACGCGTATTTAAATTGGTCGACGTTGCAAATTTAGTTACCTCTTCGGATAATATTCAGTCGCAAGCTACAACCAAGTATTTTGGTACTAATGTTTCTTATGCTAAAAATAACATTGGTATTAATACAACAGAAGCTCAGCTTTCATTTACGAATCTTTCTGAAAACCAGGTTATTACAACAACTAATACCGCTACTAACTTCCAAGTTTCAAGAGAAATAATTCCTAACGACGATCCTATCATTCAAACATTCACTATCGATGAACCTAGTCTTATTCCAGGTATTTTTGTAAGTTCTATTGATGTGTGTTTCAATTCTAAAGATCCTATTTTAGGCGTTACTCTTGAAATTCGTACCGTATTAAATGGTTATCCTGGATACAACGTTGTACCATTCAGTCGTAAGCATCTAAATGCAAGCGAAGTTATAGTTTCTTCTGATGGCACAGCAAAAACAAGATTTACTTTTGACGCTCCAGTGTTTCTTGAAAACAATAATGATTTTGCTTTCTCTATCAAACCAGATGGTGCTAATCCTAATTACACCGTATGGGTTGGTGAAATCGGTGGAATAGACATCTCTACTAATGCTCCTATCTTCAACAATAGTGGCGTTGGTGTTATGTTCACCTCATCGGATAATAGAACATGGACTCCTTATCAAAGAGAAGATATTAAGTTTTTCTTGAATAGAGCTACATTCTCGCCACTGTCAGGCACTGTTGTGCTAAACAATGACGACTCAGAATACCTAACTGTTGATTCGCTGCTTGGCAACTTCACTGCTAATGAAAAAGTATATTTTTCTAATAACAGAATTACTAATACAGGTAACGTTTCAACTTCAAGCACTACTATTACTAATGTTAATACCACTGGTTTTTCTTCAAATACCAGAATTTACATCCAGAGCAATACTGGCGTAACTTCGATTGTTAGAAGAGTTATCTCAGTAACTAATAGCACTGCTTGTGTTATCAACGCTGTACCAAACTTCACTGATAATAATTCTAGAATTGGTTCCCTAACAGCTAATGGTACATTTACTGGTAACATTAAACTTGTTAATGTATCTAATGGGTTTATGGTTGTTGCTAATTCTACAGCTAACAGTTCAAACTATCTGACAAACAATACCTATATCATAGCTGAGAGCTCAAACTCATCGGCTCGTGTAGTAAGTGTTGATAATCGCCAATATAGTGTTGTAATGCCAAAGTTCTCCCTTGGCATTCCTCCAGGAACAGCTGTTGGACTTAATATCGCTGGTACTTCTAATACTAGTAGCATAGATACTTCTTCTGTTGGAGCGGTGTTCGAACAAGAAACCACGTTCATTGATAAAGAACGTATCGTTATGAGTCGTACTAATGAAATTCTTTCGCTTAGTGGGAACAAATCTGTTAAGCTCGAACTTCCTATGGCTTCTTCTTCAGAAAAAATTTCACCAATTATCGACACTGTTAAAGCAGCTGCTACTGTAATTGGTAACCTGATTAATTCTGATCCGAATACAGCGGTAACAATCAGCTACAATACATCTAATGGTGTGTTTAATATTGGTGATACTGTTAGAGAAGAAACAAGTCTTGCAACTGGTACTGTTGTGTATTCAACTAACGATGGTGGCGCCAATGGAACTGTAATTGTAGGTTCAATCAACGGAACCTTTACTGTTGGTAATTTGATTAAGAATACAAGCAATGCTACATCTAACGTAGTTGCAAATGTTGCGACATCTTATACGTCAACTACTATCGCTGCAACAGAAAGAACTCCAGATGGTGGTCTAGCAATTTCTAGATATATTTCTAAGAAAGTTGTTCTTGCTGACGGTCAGGATGCTGAAGATTTAAAGGTTTTCGTTGCTGCTTATAAACCATCTACAACGGATATTTTAGTATATGGCAAGTTCTGGAATTCAACAGACAGCGAAGCTTTTGAAGAAAAATCATGGACTCAGCTTGTGACTAATAGCAATCTCGTAAGCAGCAAAGTTAATCCAAACGACTTTATCGAGTATGTTTACAGCATACCTACTACTGCCCCGACAGATGAAACTGCTTATCTTGATGCAACCAACTTAGGTATTATCAAATACACAAATAATAATGGTGAAATATTCGATAAATATAAGGCGTTTGCTATTAAAATTGTTCTGTTGTCGAGTGACTCTAGTGTTGTTCCTCGTATTCAAGATTATCGTGCTATCGCTGTAAGCACTTAAGGTGACCGATGTATTTAAAAGTGATGGACGAACCGAACCTTGTGAGGGACACAAAATCGAATGCTATACTTAATGTGAACACAGAAGCATTAAATAAATACAAGCAAGAAAGAGATAACATATTGAAGATGCAAAAAGTTATCTCTGAACATGAAGACTTGAAGAAAAACATTTCTTCTCTGTCCGAAAATGTATCAGAGATAAAACAACTTCTTCTGCAATTCATGGGTAAAAATTAATGTCTGTTACAGTAACGCCAGTTACAAACTCTCAAGTTTTCGGTACATGGCTTGCCCGAACAAATCAGATAGCATCTATCATTTCTTCTAATGTTGTCACAACTTCTAACACCAGCACTGGTGGTGTGACTACAGGTAATGGTATGGTTATTGGTCAGTTCGGCGCCAACACCCTATTTGCATCTTCATTGAGAGGTGGTAATTTATCTGCCTCGGAAAACCTTTCATTCACTTCTAATGTGTTGTTTACTTATAGCGGGGCAAATCTTGTTATTTTAACGGGTAACTCTTCTACGACAGCCGCTGCTATTAATGTCGAATCTGTTTCTATCAATTCGACAGGTAATACAACACTTTCAGTTTCTAGTTTAAATGCTACAGCATCAGGAAATGTAAACATTACTGCTGCTGGTTTTTATGTTAACAGTTCTTCAACTTTACAGGGTTCTTCGACTCTCAAGGCTAACTCTATTTTTACTATGTTGTTAGCCAACGCTTCAGCACTTAGCATAACTGCTAATGCTAGCAGCGTAAATGTTTATGCTAACGTAACTATTACTGGATCTTTTGTAGATTTGGTAGCAAATACGGAAGTAACAGGTATCCTAGATGTTACTGGAAATACCAATCTACTTTCTAGATTATCAACAACAGGCGCTGCTACTTTCAGTAATACAGTAACCATTACTGGCGCTTCTTCAGTTGCGAATACTTTTGGTGTAACTGGTTTAATGACTGCTTCTGGCGGTGCAACAATTACAGGTACAGCAAACGTTTCAACTTCTATTAACGTTGGAGCAAATGTATCTGCTAATGTGACCAATATTCGAGTTGGTAATAGTGTTACGAATACTGTTGTTGGATCAGGAAGTATCTATCTTGGTAATACAGTATTTACCTCGATCAATTCAACAGCTGTTACAACTAACGGAACAATCGATGTTACTGGCGCAGCCACGCTTGCGAACACACTAGCTGTTACTGGTGCTGCTACGTTGTCTAACACTATCGCTGTTACCGGAGCTGCTACACTTTCTAATACGATTGCAGTAACTGGTGCTGCTACTTTCAGTAATACAATTTCTGTAACTAATTCTGCTACCTTATCTAATACCTTGTCGGTAGCTGGCAAAACACAAATGTCGACTGCCAACGTTTCGAGCACCTTCGGTGTCAATGGCGCCGTAACTATTGCTAATACCCTTAACGTTTCTAACGCTGTTACTCTGTCACAGACACTAGCAGTTACAGGTGCTGCTACATTAAGTAACACAATAGCTGTTACTGGTGCTGCTACTCTTTCTAATACTATCGCGGTAACAGGCGCTGCTACTCTTTCTAATACTTTGGCGGTAACGGGTTTAATTACTGGCTCTGGCGGAGCTACGATAACTGGTATTGCTAACGTTTCATCAGCAGTTAATATCGGTACAGGAGTTGGGGCAAATACTACCGCTGTAAGAGTTGGTAATACTACAACCAATACAGTAATTAGTAATTCAAGTGTTTATACAGGCAACGCTACTGTATTCGCTTCTATGAGCCCAACTGCTATTTCGACTAATGGAACTCTAACTATTGGTGGTGATGCATCTTTTTCTAGCAACCTTAGTATAACAGGAGCAGCAACTGTTGGAAGCAATCTAGTAGTTACTGGGGCTGCTAACCTCAATAGCACTCTAACGGTTACTAATTCAGCATCTTTTTCTAATACTGTCGGCATTACTGGCGCTGTTAATTTAGCTAATACTCTAACTGTAACAGGTAAAACTCAGCTAGCAACAGCTAATATTTCTAGCACTTTCGGTGTTAACGGTGCTGTAACTATTGCCAATACACTTTCAGTTGATGGAGTTATTACCGCTTCTTCTAATGTAAACATTACTGGTTCGGCCAACGTTTCTAGCACTATTAATGTTGGTGCTAACGTTTTTGTTTCTACTAATGCTTTTAGAGTCGGTAACTCAGTATCTAATACTATTTTAACTGTAGCTTCTTTTGCTATCGGTAACTCAGTATCCAATACTATTATTAATTCGACCTCAACAAGCACTGGTACATTCGCTGCTTCTGGAGCTGCAACGGTTGGTGGCACTCTAGGTGTAACAGGAGCGGCTACTTTAAGCAACACAATAGCTGTTACTGGTGCTGCTACATTGAGCAATACACTCGCTGTAACAGGCGCTGCTACTCTTTCCAATAATTTATCTGTAACAGGTAATGCTGCTATTACAGCAGGCGTTACTATGTCTAATACGCTATCTGTAACAGGTGCTACTACTTTAGGAAATACAGCAAACGTAGCTGGAGCTTTTAATGCTCTTTCTATCGAGTCTAACACATTCCTAAAAGCTGCCACCGCTAATATTTCCGGCGATATGACAGTATCGGGTAACTTTACTGTTTCCGGAAACCAGACGATCGTTGGTACTACTCTTTACTCAACCAATCTGTTACCTACAAGCAACGGTATTGGTCTCGGTAATACTACTAGCCGTTGGGAACTTTATTCTACAAGCGGTAATTTTTCTGCTGGTATAACAGGTTCTGGGAACTCCAATTTTAACAGTGCTACTCTGTTTATAGACGGTACAAACTCTAGAGTTGGTGTTGGTAACTCTGCTCCTGGAAGTAAATTTACGATCAGCGGCGGTAACGTTGCTATTACTACTTCTGGCGCAGGTATCGTTTTTGCTGATGCTACTTTCCAAACTCGTGCTGTAGCAGTTGCTGGTTCTAACACTCAAATTCAGTTTAATAACAGTACTAACCTTGGTGGTTCTGCTGGATTAACGTTTAACTCTACAACAAATAATGTTAGCGTAGGTAACACGGTATCAGTACCAACAGTAGCAGCTAATATAGTTTCACTAAATTCTGTTGCTACCACTACAACATCTTCTTACTCTTTTGCTAGCACAGCAGAAGCAGCAGTAGATTCATTCTCAGCTACTGCTTTTAGATCTGGTGAATATGCTATACAACTAACTGACTCTACTAACAGCAGATACCAGCTAACTAAAATTCTTGTTGTGCATAATGGAACAGAACCTTACATTACTGAATTTGGTTCTATCTACAACTCTGCTATTTTGGCAACATTTAGAGCTACCATAAGTGGTGGTAATGTAAATCTTTTGGGTACTCCTATAGCAAGTACAGTCACTGTTAAAATTCACAAAGTTCTTATTACGGTATAATAAATGGCAACCAAAGCTAACTTAGTAATAGATCAAGGATCAACGTTTTCCACTGATTTGTCTTTAACAGATGAAAATGGAGACATTATGTCATTAACTGGTTATACCGCTAATTCCCAAATTAGAAAGTGGTATACCTCAACAACTCCGGCTGCTACTTTTACGGCAAGTATCAATGTTGAGAGCGGTCAAATAACTCTTAACCTAACTTCTGACCAAACCAGTAATCTAGTTGCTGGTCGTTATGTATACGATGTTGAGCTAGTAAGCGGTTCAGATGTATCTAGAATTGTAGAAGGTATTATTACTGTCACTCCTCAAGTAACTAGATAAAACTCACATGACAAACGTTGTTGTTGTAACGAAAAGAACTATAAATGTAAATACAGCTTCTACTGTAATAGACA
>Ga0181350_1000143_pt1 | contig 21766 bp, 28 predicted proteins | sample Su13VDMM110DCMD_FD_130105 | JGI IMG/M metagenome (GOLD analysis project Ga0181350, IMG submission 130105) | Freshwater viral communities from Lake Michigan, USA - Su13.VD.MM110.DCM.D | ecosystem: Environmental > Aquatic > Freshwater > Lake | place: USA: Michigan | collected 2013-07-16
GGTAAAAGAGCCAATTCATCTTTTTTCTCAGGTAATTCACTATTACAAACTGTCAGCCCTTGGGAAGCTGAAATGGTGCATTAGTAACACCCTAATTTATCCAACTTACAGGTGTTATGGTTGTCCCTATTACTAGGTTAGGAATAGATTGTTCAGAAGTTCATCATCAGGTGATCAACCTGCTGTTACTAAGTAACAACACTTACCCATATGGTTATCAAACCATTTCTTATCGTATTGGGCATACTATCTGTGGATTAGACAGAACGTATCTTAAAAGAGCCCTGTTACAGGCTCTTGTCAAGTTCATCAAGTTGAGATTGATAAGAAGATAATTCTTTCTCAAGAGACTTTATTAGTCCTTTTTGCTCATCTACCCACCAGTTATACTCTAATCTGGCTTGATAGGCATCAGACACATCTTCTACATCTGAATGAGAAATAGGTGGACAAGGTGTATTATCCAATGTATATTTTACACTCTCAAGTTCAGATGATACCTCAACTACAAGCTTTAACAGTTGTTCTTTTGTCATAAAATGTTTTTGTGATTGTTTCTGTTTCGGTGCTCAATTACACCATCATCAGGCTAGACAATAGTCTAACGACAGAAGAGCCCATTACAGGCTCTTTAATGAATATGTATCTTCAACAGACAAAGGAACAATAGCACTCATTTGACACATTCCATCACTCCATACATAATTGTCCCATTGTTTAACAAATGGAAAACAACTAATAAATGAAGTGTTGAATGTATCAACAACTACATCATTCTGATACACTTTAACAAATACATCAGATATATTTCCTTTCTCTAACTCTTCAATGATAAAATTTACTTTGTACATGATTATTGATTTAAATGATTAATAATGCTATATGTATTGTCTTGTTTTTCAATGTTTCAACTGTCTACATATGTATGTAACAGGCATGTAGTGTCTTTACACCATCTCTTTAACTCATTGAAAATGAATAGGATGAGAGAATAATTTATAATTCTCCCACCCTAATCATTTCATTTCACCCACCCTATATATAAAGAACTGGTATTAAACCAGTTCTTCAGGGTTAGCGTGCACTTCCAACCTAACATTAGGATTAGTAATGTCCGCAATAATCCTTTCAGACCTTGCAAAGTTTACTTCCTGGTCAGTAGTAGTGTGAGTTAAGTACTCCAAACCTTGGTCAGTTTTGTTTAGTGTTATACTAAACAGTTTACCACGGTCAATGGCATCAATTACACCACTACCATCTTCTGCAACAAACCTTCCCAACTCACTGGTACAAATCCAATAGGATTTACCTTTCATTTTACTCTCAACAGTTTTACCGTCTCTAACTACTGTGTCAGCGTAAGGTCTCTTAACCAGTTTCTGTACACCAATTGCTCTAATCTTTTCCATTTTTTTCGATTTACATTGTTAATTAATATGGGGGGCTATCTCCACTCCCCAATTATAGGAGGGGTAGCTTATTGGGAGTAGTCTCCTCCCTCATTAACACAAAACACTATGGGGGGCTATAAAAAATTTTGGAAAAAAAATAAATTTGGTTGATATTGTTATTTACATATACCTTTGGGGCGGAGGGTGGGTTAGTAAGTAAAAACAAAAACTTCTTATATGGGTGTATTGATGTTGTCTATTGGTGTGTTGTTGGTTATTGCTCTTGTTAGTGGATGGGTTAAGTCTGATGAGGTGACGTTTGGGTTAGAGTTTAATACGTTAAAGTCTCCGTTCTTTAAGTTTGGGTTGTTCTCTGAAAGATTTACGCTTGAAGATGATTCTGTTGAAGATGAGGTGGTTATAGGGTTGTTCTTTATTAATGTTGTAATTGTTTTTTGGAAGGATAATAATTGAGCATAATATAGCAATTCGTGGTTTAAATAACTTATACAGTTATTTGTTATTGATTTAATTCGTTCTATCTTTGTGTTAATTAAATATGGAACCAACTGTTACACATAAAAAAACTATTGTTCAGAAGCTTAAGAAGCAGGAACAAGATGTTTATGCCTCAGCACAGAGGTATTATAGTGTAATGTCTGCTGTTAATTCCCTTAATTTAACACAAAGAGAGTTGCAGCTTGTAGCTTTTACAGCTGTTAAAGGGAACATTTCCTATAAGAACATTAGGGAAGAGTTCTGTGAGAAGTATAAGAGTTCTGCTCCTACGATTAATAATTTGATTTCTAAGCTTAAGAAGCTTGGAGTGTTTGTTAAGGAAGGGAGTAAGGTGAAGGTTAATTCCCTCATCAACCTAAACTTCGAGAATGATGTTGTGTTAGAGATTAAAATCATAAGTAATGGATAAGCCTATATCAATGTCTGTTAAGGATTATTTGATTAGGATTATGTCTGTTAAAATGATGGTGTCTGAGAAAACGATTGAGTGTGTGGTTAATCACCAGTTTCAGTCAGCTAGTGCTGCCCTTGCTGATAATGATGATATAGAGATTTCTGGATTTGGGAAGTTCTTCTTTAATCACAAGAAGGCTCAGAAGAAGATGGACAAGATGCTTAGTAAGGTGGCAATGTTTACAAAGCAGATGAATGACGAGAGTCTTTCAGATAGGAAGAGAGCGTCTGCCAATGTTAAATTGAACAATACGCTCTTGGGAATAGAAGCATTAAAACCAAAATTACATGTTGAACATCAGCCAGATTTACGAGGGGTGGAAGAATAAGCTCATTCCTGCTGCAGATATGAAGGAACAGATTGAGGCAGTGAGTGCAGAGAGGATGGTGATTTGTAAGGATTGTCCTTATTATTCTGAGAATAAGAAGAAGCAAGGATTTAAGATTATTAGACCAGATGTACATTGTGTAAGTTGTGGGTGTACACTCTCAGCCAAGACAAGATGTCTTTCCTGCAGTTGTCCTAAGAATTCATGGAAAGCTATTATGACAGATGATCAATACGATGAAATAAGAGAAGAAATTCAAATCGATGAATAATCAATTGAGAATCAGGAAGATATACATTAACACGCTAATAGATACATTAGTGGAGCTTTATGATATGGGTGTGGATTATGTGGATTTTATTGGAACAATGGAAGATGTACAAGATTCTATAGGATTATCGTTCTGTAAGGAGTATATGGCTAAGGGAATGGAAATCAATTTTGATAACATTTCTGAAGAAGATATTGATAAAGATATTAAGATAGACAAGAAGCTATCTGACGAAGATTTAAACCAACTATTATGAACCCAGCAGTAGAAGCATGGATTGTTATTGAGAAACTTGGGGCTTTAGTGGCTACACCAGGTGTGTCAGAAGATGTGAAAGCATCAGCAAACGAACAGATTAAAAAACTTATTGATGATGTGGTTAGTCCCAGCTTGACAAAACTGTCTGCATCAACAGCAGGTATTATAACAAAATGAAGAAATGAGCAAGAGAACCAATTATTACAATAAGGTGGTGTCTGCTCTCCAAGAACTACATACGATCTATCCTAATTATAACATGGGTAGACATCTTGCAACAGCTTTGGATGGATATGGGGACACGTGGGGATTGACAGATAAAGAGTTCCTTTATGCTTTAACCAAGTATAAAGGTGAATTAGAGATGGATGTTCCTCATACAGATGACATTGATCAGATTATAAAGGAAGGAATGGATCTTGATAATTTATTTAAAGAAGAAGATAATGGCGATTATTAAGAAAACTACATATATTAATACAGAGCTTGAATGGGCTGAAGAGCAATTGAAGAGCTGGAGAGCTTATGTTGATGCCAATCCCCTTCATGAATTGAAGGATAGGATTGAGTGGAAACCCACAGCCAAGGGAGGAATGCTTCCTATGGTGATTGCAAGCATTGAAGCTCAGGGTAAGTTTGTTCAGGAAACAATGAAGAACTACTTAGCTTTAGTGGAAGTGGTGGATAAGCTGAGGAAAATGGAAGAGGCTAAAATTGAGGTGAGAGGTAAGGCAGAGCTCAGCTCTATGGCTGAAGAATTCCTTAAAAGTAGAGGATGATACAGTCTATAGATTATAAAGATTGGTACATTAACCAGCCAAGAATTCCTGACAAAGAAAGTGAGGAGCATAAAGCATTCTTTAATTTTCATAAGGATTTGTGTTTAAATGGAGCTATGATTAATGGGGTGTATATCAACCCCTTTTTATATTGGCATCTGAACTTCTGGAATACAGAAGTGGATATTATAGATGAACGTGGTAGGATTTCTCAGAAATACTCCAACCCTCTACTCAGGGATAATGAATGGATTATAACTAACGAGATAGACAGAGCACAAAACGAAAAGAAAGGACTTGTTATTCTAGGCATTAGGCGTTTGGCTAAATCTGTTATCGAAAGTTCATATGTTGCATGGGGAGCTACATTTGATGAAAACTCCCAAAACATTATTTCTGGATTGAATGCCCCAGATATAAAGCTTATTACAGATAAGATTGATAAAGGACTCAACTTCTTACCAGAAGCTTGGAGATGGCAAAGAATCGAAGATAATTGGAAGAACCAAGTGACACTTGGAATTAAAACTAAATCAGGAGAGAGAATTCCGTTCTCTCAGATTCTTATCAGGAACCTCGATGAAGGTAATAATGAGGAGGCTATTGCAGGTACAAAACCACGTAAACTAATTATAGATGAGATTGGTAAGGGAAGTTTTCTTCGAGGTTTCCAGGCAGCTGTGCCTGGTTTCACCACACCATTTGGATGGGGTTGTTCTCCTATCCTTACAGGTACAGGTGGTGATATGAAGAGATTTATGGATGCAAAGAGCTTAATGTTCGATGTAGACAATTTTAATTTTCTTACATATAACAATGAGAAAGATACGCATAGAGTGCATGGGCTATTTATTTCTAATAAATATAGAATGGAAGCCAAAGAAGAATCCACACTCGGTGAGTTTCTCCAAGAACCTAAAGATAGTGATCTTTACAAAATACCAATGCTTGTTAGCAATGAGGAAAAGGCTAACCAAATAACCATGTCTAATTTAGAACGTCTCAAAAAAGCAGGAGACAGGATAGCCTATCTGAAAGAAAAGATGTACTATCCATTAGAAGTTGATGATATATTCCTTAACGAGGACACTAATATATTTGATATTGAAGCTGCCAAAAGGCAGAAGACTAGGATTCTTCAGAATGAGCGTACAGGCACTCCTGTTGTTTTGTACGCTGATGAGGATAAAATAGGACATGATTTTACAGACAAACAACCTATTACAAACTTTCCTCTGAAAAACAGCGATCTGAAAGATGCTCCTATTGTAATTTATGAATTTCCTGTTGCCAATCCTCCTTATGGATTGTATGTGGCAGGAGTCGATCCCTATAGACAGGGACAATCTGCATATAGCTCCTCTCTAGGAGCTGTATATGTATATAAGAGAATGCATGATCTCACTGGTGAGAAATATCAGGATATGTTCGTAGCTTCGTATGTAGCTAGACCTGAAAAGAAAGAAACGTGGGAAGAACAGGCTAGGCTTCTTATTAAGTATTATAATGCTAGAACACTGTGTGAGAATGATGACATCTCTTTTATAGAATATATGAAAGCAAAAGGAGATGCCCACTATCTAGAGAAACAACCTCAATGGTTACATGAGGTGGTTCCTAATACAACAGTTAAGAGAGAATATGGAATTCATCGTTCATCTCAGAAGGTGATTGACTATCTTCACAACTGCTTGAAGAAGTATTTGGAAGAATCATTGCTTATAGAGAAAAATGATGAAGGAGTTGTAATCAAACAGGTTACAGGCGTGAATAAGATATTTGACCCTGTTTTACTAGAAGAGGTTATACAATATAATGATCAGGGTAACTTTGATAGAATTGTAGCAGCAGAACTGGCAATTGCCCAAGCTTATAAAATGAATCCTATATTGGGTAGAGTGGGAGGATCAGGTGATCCTAGGGTTCAATCAATGTTTACAAAGAATAAAAACAATTCATTATTCACTGAATCAAGAGGAGGAATGTTTGGTACAAGTAAATATAAAAGAAATAAACTTTTTACATAATGGCAATAATTAGATATACAAAGGATGCTACTATTAGGTACGCCTACCTTAATATATTCCCTGATCAGTTTAAAACTGAGAAAGAGAAAAAAGATGAAAGCTGGATTAAGAATACAATGGACTATTTTGCTAACAAAGCTTACGCTGAGTATGTAAAGAATAGGGATACGTTTGTTAAAAATTACGATCTTGTAAAAGGTATTCTTCGTATGGAGGATTTCTATCAAGAGCCCCAAGTTAAGAGTTTTACAGACATGCTTACGGCTGATTTAGGTCTTCCTGGGTATGTTAAGCATTATTCCATCATCACTACGCCTATTAATGAACTTGTAGGAGAAATATCAAAACGTCCTGATGCATTCAGAATTAAAGCATTTGATGATGACAGCCAGTCTGAAGAACTTGAGTTTAAAACACAGATTCTTCAGGAATATGTAATGAATCAAGCTAGACAGAAGATAGCAGAAAAACTTGCAATGGAAGGTGAAGAGATTGAAGATGAGCAGCTTGAACAAATGACTATGGAAGAAGTGAAGGATGAGCTTGACAACTATACATCTGTAGCTGAGAAGTGGGCTAACCATGTTCTTACATGTCAGAAGGCTGACTTCACTTTGAAGGAAAAGTCTGAAGATGCATTTAGAGATATGTTGATTTCAGCTAGGGAGTTCTATCACATCTATGAGGACAACTCTAAGGTGGGGTATAACATTGAAGTGGCTAATCCAAAGAATACATGGTTCCTCACTACACCAGATAGGAAGTATATATCTGATCCTACAGGTAGAGCACAAGGTGCATACACTGCTGGTACTGTGCAAGTTATGGAGCTTTCAGAAATAATTGAATCAATTCCTGACCTGACCAAAGAAGAAATAGACCATCTCAGAAGTTCTCTCCAAGACTATGGACTGATTAATGTTCGTGAATCTAATCTAGGTAATCCCAATGTCACTCCTGGTATTGACTCAGTTACCTATGATACATATGATCCACTGGTCCTTCAAACCCGTATGATTATCGAGAGTGAAATGAAGGAGAACAATGATGGTCTTAAAGACTTCCTAGGTCTTACATCTAACGTCTCTTCTTTTGGATATAAGTATGTTGTAGTTAGGTCATATTGGTTAAGTAAGAAAAAGATAGGAAAACTCATCTACATTGATGAACTTGGTAACGAGCAATCTGTCTTAGTTGATGAAAGCTACAAATCTGGAACTATTCCTACAGAGCAATCTTTGGAATGGGGATGGATTAACCAATGGTATCAGGGAACAAAGATTGGTCCAGACATCTATCACATCAAACCATTCAAACTTCTAAACTATTGTCCAATCATTGGAATCACCTATGAGGTGAAGAACACAGAGGCTAAGAGTCTTGTTGATATGATGAAGCCTTTCCAAGTGTTATACAATGTATGTATGAACCAGCTTTACAAGCTTCTTGAGAAAGAAGTGGGTAAGGTGCAACTTATGTCTATTAGACACATTCCTATTCCTAAGGATGGAGATGCCCAAGATGCTCTTGATATTTGGGAAATGGAAGCACGTAATAGAGGTGTTGTATTTATTGATGATTCTCCAGAGAATCTTAAGAGCCCATCAAGCTTCAACCAATATACAAGCTTAGACCTCACGCGTACGCAGGAGATTCAAGCAAGGTATAATCTAGCCATGCAATTGAAGAATGAGTGCTGGGAACTTGTAGGTATGTCTAGGCAAAGAATGGGATCAATTACAGCCAGTGAGTCTGCTACAGGAACAAATGCTGCTATTACACAATCATACGCTCAAACAGAACCTTTGTTTGTAGCTCATGAGTATGTGTTAGGTCAGTTGTATCAAGCAATCATTGATGCTTCTCTGTACGTTGAATCTAAAAAACCTCAATCCACCCTATCATACATCACATCTGAAGGAGAGTCTGCATTTGTTCAAGTGAATGGTTCAGAACTCAAATTCCGTGATCTTAAAGTGTTTGCTACTAACAGACCTGAAGACAAACAAATGTTCACTGAAATTAGAGGATTGTCTCAAGCTGTTCTTCAGAATGGTGGAAGTCTCCACGATATAATAGAACTCTATTCTACCAACTCTATTAGGCAGATGAAGAAAGTGTTTAAGACATTGAAAGAAAGGCAAGAACAGCTTCAGGATCAACAGATGCAGCAACAGCAGCAACAAATGGAGCAACAGCAACAAATTGCTCAAGCACAAATAGAACAATCACAGCTCCAGAATGAGCAGAAGCTTGCACATGATGATTACCAAAAAGAACTTGATAGGATTAGTAAGAAAGAAATTGCCATTATTCAAGCTACAGGATTTGGCAAAGTGGAAAGTGAAGATGTTAATGCAAATGAAGTTCCCGATGTTCTTGAAGTGAGTAAACTAGCAAATGAGCAATCTAAAGCTGCTAGAGATTACCAAATGAAAATGGCTGACATACAATCAAAGAATACATTAGCTGCTCAGAAGTTACAAGTTGAGAAAGAAAAATTACAAGTGGCTAGAGAGAACCAAGCTAATGATTTAGCTATTGCTAAAGAAAATGCCAAAGGAAGAGCTAAAAAAACTAAATAATGTTTGATAGACTTATAGATGTAATTACAGAATGGTGGGCATATATTATGCCTGCCATCATTATTCCTAATTATGAACAAGCTGTTCTTCTTAGGAATGGTAAATTTATTAAAGTGTTAGGTCCAGGGTTCCACGTGAAACTTCCAATATTTGATGAAGTGATAAGTCACCACGTTGTAGTTACAACATTAAGTCTTTCTGCTCAATCATTATACACTCAAGACAAACAGAACATTGTTGTTAAAGGAGTTATTAAATATAAAATCTCTGATGTAAAGATCTTTCTACTTGAGGTGTTTGATGCACAGGATGCATTAGCTGATATGGCACAGTCTATTATAAAGAACATAATAATTACCACTCCGCTAGAAGCATGTCTTGATTTAGAGCTAGATAACCTTCTTACAAAGAAAGTGAGAGTTGAAGCAAGGAAGTGGGGCGTTGATGTACAACAAGTTACGCTTACTGATATAGCTCCAATACGAAGTTATAGAATCATAAACGATTCAGTTTTAAACAATTTAGATTAGAGTAAAATAATTTAATGCTATATTATCGTGAAAATTGGGTTGGATGATATACTATCTCTTTGCTAATATAATAATGTTTTATACTTTTACATTGAAAACCAGATAAATAGAACTACATATGGCCGAAAATTTAGATATAAACCAGTCATTTGGTAACTTTAGTATTGAGAACACAATGGAAATGGGTATGGGAAATGCAGATCTTTTAAATGATCTGATGTCACCAGAAACCGCTACAAGTTCTCCAGATGATATTAAAGATATTAAAGATGAGCCTGCTCCAGAGAAGAAAGCTTCTAAACAAGCTCCTGCTCAAGAAGAGGCTAAGAAAGACGAAGAATCTAAAGTGAACATCCAAGACTTCTTATATGGAAGTGATGATGATGACACTGAGGATGAAGAAGAAACGCCTGTTCCTACTAAAAAGAAAGAAGAAGCTCCAGTGGCTGAATCTGATGAACAGGAAGAACAAGAAGTTTCCCAATTTGCAGCTCTTTCTAAAGATCTTTTGAAACTTGGTGTATTCTCAACTGATGATGATGAAGAAGAAATCAACATCTCAACTCCTGAAGAATTTCTTGAAAGATTCAATGCTGAAAAGAAGAAGGGAGCAATTGAAGTGGTAAACAACTTCATTGGACAGTTTGGAGAAGACTATCAACAGGCTTTTGAAGCAATCTTTGTCAAAGGTGTTGATCCTAAAGAATATTTCGGTGCATATAACAATATACAGAGTTTTTCAGAAATGGATCTGTCAGATGAGTCAAATCAAGTGGCAATCCTAAAACAAGCTTTAACTGACCAAGGGTTTGATCCTGAGGATGTAGTAACAGAAGTTGAACGTTTGAAAAACTACGGTGATCTCGAAAGTGTTGCAACAAAACACCATAAAGTGTTGGTTAAGAAGGAAGCTGCAAAGCTTACTCAGATGGAACAGCAAAGAGAAACACAATTACAACAACAAGCAGCTGTTAAACAGCAATATATAAGTAACGTTCAAACTGTCTTACAAGACAAGCTTAAAGCAAAAGAGTTTGACGGTATTCCAATTAACCCAAAGCTTGCTGGTGAACTACAAGATTTCCTTCTAGTTGATAAGTACAAGACACCATCTGGTGAGACACTCACAGATTTTGATCGTACCATCCTAGAGTTGAAGCGTCCTGAAAATCATGAATTGAAGGTTAAGGTTGGTTTGCTTCTCAAGATTATTGAGAAAGACCCCACCCTCTCTACAATTCAAAAGTCAGGAATCACCAAAAAGTCTAATGAGTTATTTGGTGAAGTTGCTAGACAAACTAGCAAAGCATCAATGAAATCAGGCAGTAAATCTAGTAAGCCATCCTCATCATGGTTTCTCTAATTTTTTATAAACATTAACTTAAAAAGGTAACACAAATGGCAATTCAAACAATCCCAGGTTTAACTGGATTTACGTATGCTCGTGTGGCTTCAATGGACAAACGTGCTGTAGGTAAGCTTACAGACGCCAACCACCTAGAAAGCTTCCACAGCACAGAGCCTGCAGACTATGATAAGAAAATTATCAGTCTCTACACACAGAGCTCTCTTTACAGCAATGACTTTTTAGACATGATCAACAAGTCCACTCCTTATTACATCGACAATAATAGCGATGCATGGAAGTGGCAAGTTCAGGTTCCTTACAAGTTTCCTAAAATCATCGATGTTCCATCTTCTACAGCAGCTTTGGACAAGCCTGGTATCGATGGTCAAGAGTTCTCTCTCATCTTGGACACTAACGAATTCTCTAAGAATGCAATCATTTCTGTAGGTTCTCGTCAATATGGTCCTCGTTTCTACGTTATCAAAGATCCAGTTCCTTGGAACATGGGATATCTTTACTATTTCACTCTTGTTAGTGATAACCCTACAGTTGATTTCGTATCTTCTACGTTCCTTCAGTATGGTATCGAACTTGAGTTGGTAGATGCTGCAATTGGTGAATTCGATCAAGATCTTTTAGGTCTTCCTCGTTTGGGTGAGCAAATCACAATGTTTGAATCTCTTGGTTCTGCATATGGTTATGAGCACAAAATCACTGAGTGGGCTGATGACAAAATGATGGTTGATGCTTCTGGCAAACCTTTGGACATCTTGGTATATGCTCCACAAAGGCGTAACCAACTTCCTTTGACTAGGAACGATGTTAAATGGGAACCATTCATTGAGTTCTGGATGCGTAAGTCTATGCTTGAATTAAAAGTTAAGCGTATGATTTGGAGCAAGCCTGGAACTGTTAAAACAAATGGTTCTAAGCAAGAATTGAAGCGTACCTCTGCTGGTGTTTACCACAGGATGCGTAACAATGGTAACTTGGTTCAATATAACCGTGGTGAATTTACTGCAAACCTTATCCGTTCAGTTTTCGGAGATCTGTTCTACAGAAGGGTTGATGTAAAAGACCGTAGGGTTAAAATGTATACAAATGAAGCTGGATTTGACGTATTCCAACAAGCTTTGAAGACAGACGCTTTGAACAGTGGTCTTACATTCATGGCTGATTCTGGAAATCGTTACATGCAAGGCGAAGGTCAGCACATCACTTATAACTTTGCATTTGATGCAATGGTTACTCGTGAGACTGGTCGTGTTGAGTTGATTCACTTGAAAGAGTTGGATCTTCCACAATCTAACCTTGAATTCGGTCAGAATAAGAAATCTACTCCTGTATTTATGGTGTTTGATGTATCTCCAATGAGCGATGGTTCAATGATCAACAACATTCGTGAAGTAAGGATGAAGGGTGCACCTTCAATGACTTGGGGATATATCGATGGTACCCGTCATCACCTGGGCTTTGCTAAGTCTCAAGGAATGTCAAGTGCTAACAAGTTCCCTGGTTATGAAATCTGGATGAAAGACCGTTGCGATGTATTCATCGAGGACCTTTCTCGTACAGTTTTGATTGAGGAGATCCCACAATTCTAAGGATCCCACTCTAGGAACAGTATTCCTAGACCCTATACCGAGAAGAGATTGCCCCCCACATCCCCGTGGGGGAGCTTTTCTCAAACTACAGAGTGTTGGATTGGGGTGTCTCCCAATTGCTACTCCTTCAGTGGAACCACTCTGCAACTTAAAACCAAGTTAAAAAACTACATATGGGTAAGATAGGAAAAGTCTCTACAATTAAGAAAGACTATAACAATTCTCAGATTCAGACAATGCAAGGCGGTCTTGCACAAAAAGGTATGACAAGAATTCCTGGTACAGGAGTGTTTAAGTATCCTTACAAGGAACTTGATGGTCAGTACAGAACAGGACTTGATGCTAATGCTGCATACATACGCAGGATAGGTGATAGTACAGAAAGAGAATTGGAAATTGAAAGAGTTACAGCTCTTCGTGAGAAATTACAAGATTCTCTTGGAGGAGTTGATTTAGGATCTAGATCATCTTTCTGGAACTATGGTCTTTCAACTTCTACGAATGATTCAATGCATGTGCAGCCTGTAAAGCTTATAGATGGAGATAACTACTTCGACTTTAAGATTCCTTTTCAGGAACTAACGTTTGCATGGCTTAGAGTTCATCCAACAATTGCAAGCTCATATCAAGCTTGGGAGCGTGGTGAATATCCTGCTGACATTCAGTTCTATGTTGCTGATGATGAGATTGAAAATGCTGTAATCTTTAAGAAGAAACAATTGATCAACAAGGCTATTGTTAAGTTTGATTCAATGACTCCTGAGAAGAAGAGAAAGGTTGCTCGTTTGTTAGGTCTTCCTGTAACAGAAGATACCAAAGAAGAATCAGTGTATAACCAAGTTGATAATGTTCTTAAACAAACAGAATTCAAGAATGGTAAATATCAAGGATTAAATCCAGTGGAAGTTTTCACTAGATTTGCTGATATGAAGGAAAACTTGCTCCATATTAAAGATCTTGTTAAACAATCACTACTTCATTCTATTTATAGACTTAAACCTAATGGTAGAGTTTATGAAGGAGAATTTGAAATTGCAGTTGATGAGGAAGATTTGGTTAAATTCCTTGCTGATGATGATAACCAAGATCAACTACTTACCCTAGAACAAAAATTAAAAAGTAAAAAACTCGCAGCTGTATGATACCAGTAGATAGTTTATTATATAAAATAGATCAGAAACTAAATAAACTATCAACTAAAGAACATCAGCAAATTGCACTTGAAGATAAAATACTAGCTCTCAACGAGGCTCAAATCAAGTTAATTAAACAGAAGGTTGATGGTATATCAGTTGTCTCAGGTTTAGGTCTTGATTCTTTTAAGAAAAGATATGAAGATCTTCAGAGTTTGGTGGTGAATTATGCCCACCAACCCCTGACATTAACTTTAAAAAATATACAACTAAATCAGTGGTTTGCATACTTGCATGAATTAGATCCTAAATACATGTTCTATATTGATAGTTATGTAATGGCTGACAAAGGTAGATGTAAAGATAGAAAGATTTGGATAAACAAAGATCTTGCAAAACATGGTGACTTGTCACTTCTTTTGAACAACGATCATTACAAGCCATCTTTTGAATACCAAGAAACTTTTAACTTTATATCATCTGATGAGATATCAATCTTTACAGATGGTGAATTTACCCCCACAAAAATTTACGTATCGTACATGAGATATCCTCAGTATATTAATAAAGAGGGATATATAATGTTAGATGGTTTACCATCATATGATCAAAATTGTGAACTTGAAACATATCTAGAAGATGAACTTCTGGATTTAACAGTTCAAAACCTAGCAATGTACACCGAAAACCAGTCTGCTGTCCAAAGCTCAGTTTACAGGATACAGACAAATGAATAAGTTTTTTTTCATTATTTAAATAAATAACAATGGCAGATTTTTCTCTAACTACCGTCTTCGTAGTTCCTGTTGGCACATCAATAGCCAGTAGTGGTTCTACGCAAGACTTGGTTGCTGGACGAGTTGGTTTCTTTGATAAAGATTATCAAGCAACCGTAACCCCTAGCAACTCTCCTTATTTCTATGTTGCTCAAGGTCGAGTAAACACTTATCTCCAAGGTTCTAAGCGTTCTGATAAGATCGCTGGTTGTGGAGAAAGCGCAGCTTGTAAATCAAATGTAACTGAATGGTACAAAGTGGCTGGTTGTCCAACCCCTGCTGTTCAAATTACAGATGTTGATGGCTGGAATGTAAAATGTGGTGACGTTGTTACCCTTACACTTCGTGCTCACTCTTCTTACCTTGACACCCTGTATTTCAATGGTTTCACACGTTCAGTAACTGTACAAGCTCCTTGTTGTGACTGTGGTGGTGATCCTTGTGAGAACACTGATGTTAATGCATTGATTAATCAATTCATTGTAAAATTAACTCAGCAAGCTCCAGGTAACAACCCAGATAACATTAGCTTCAATGACTTCTACACTTTTGAAAATGTAGGTGGAACTATCCTTCGTATCTCTGGTAAGCCTCTTACCAAGTATGGTCAGCCTTGTGATGTCGCTGCGTTCCCTTGGGAATATGACAGAATGTACTTCCGTACTTTTGTTTATTCTGGTCCTGCTACCACTGCTGACTTCATTGTAGCAGATGCTTGTAACATTGTTGCTGAAGCTCAAGTTGTACAACGTGCATCTTACCCTTCAGGTACTTCTGATGAGATTGCTCAATTGGAAAAAAACTACTACAGCTACCAAGCTGGTTACCTGAAGCATCTCTATAGGATGAATGGTTACAATGAGAACTTCGAAAGCTGGGTTAGTAGCGGTACAACTTATGACACTTACTATATTAAGTTTAATGAGTATAGTAAGTCTGCATACAGCTGGGGTGATTACATCAAAGAAGATGCTATGGTAATCATTGCTGTTCCTCAGGGAAGCGGTGCTGCTACATCTGTTGATGCAATTCTTGAAGATGCTCTTGGTGTTATTGAGTTTGATAATGCTTGTGTAAGCACTACAACCACTACATCAACTGCTGCTCCTTCTACTACAACCACTACTAGTACTCTTATTCCTTAATAGGGCTGTAGAAAGAAACAATATCATATAACCTAAGCCAGAGGTGAGAGGATTCAATCTCAAATCCTCTGGCTTATTTATTTAAAAGAATATGGCAGATCTCAAATTAGATATATTAGTTATTCCTACATATAATCTAGAGACCTTGGGTATTGCTGATAATTCAATATATCCAGTTAGTCCTCCTGTACAATCTCCTACTATTGAAATAGATGTTCCTGGATTTGGTCTAGTGAGTCTTCCTTTCAATATAAATGACTTTAATGTATACAATTCTACATCATTAGGATTAACAGCAGTGGGTGCTCCTCTGCTACCTCTTCCTGATGGAGTTTATTATATTAAGTATTCAGTAGCTCCTGCATATGTAAATTATGTTCAGAAGACAATAATACGCGTTGATCAACTTCAAGAGAAGTTCGATAGTGCGTTTATGAAGCTTGACATGATGGAATGTGACTTGGCTATCAAGAGACAACAGAAAGTGGAGTTGAACAGTATTTATTATTTTATACAAGGAGCAATAGCTGCAGCAAATAACTGTGCTGTAGCTACAGCAAACAAACTTTACAATCAAGCAAATAGAATGTTAAATAACTTTATTAGAAGTAATTGTAACTGTTATGGTAATAATTATGTAAATAATAATATGTATTGATATGGCAAGTTGTAGAAATTGTGGTACTAAAGTTGGCTGCGGTTGTCAGTTAATTAATGGATTGTGTGCAGGATGTAATGCTGCGCTCAAACAAGCAACTAAAAGAATAAAAGATGTTATATCCAAGACTTACAGATTGTATTAGTTGTACAACTATTCCAGCTCTGATGGCAGACATCGATTGTAAACTTACAGAGATGGCAAATAAAGAATACAACAATATTGTATTCTCTTTAAATTATGCTACAAATGGACCTGTTATTGATGACCTTCTTAACTACAGAAGGATTTTAAGATTCAAGTATTGTAATCTGGATTATGGAGCACCATTCACTGTAGAGCAAATAGCAAGTAGAGTTAAAATATTAATTCATAAATAAAATAAAAACATGTCTTGTTCAAATTGTTATAACGGATGTGCTGAAATAGTTTCAGATAAATGTGTGAGATATACAGGAATTGATGTTCCAGTGTTGGGAATACAAACAGGGGACTCTTTGTCTTATATTGAACAATCACTTATACAATTTCTTACATCCACTTTAAATGGGGTAGGAATTCTACCTATAGTTGATCCAACTATTATATGTGAAATTGTTAATGCTAATCTTCCTACATGTGGAGAGTTTACACTTAACGATTATATTTCAGCGCTTATTAAGTCTGTATGTGATTTACAAACTCAAATTGTAGTGCTTGATGGAAGGATCGATGTTATAGAAGCTAATTACACTGTAGAGTGTCTTGATGGTGTAACTTCAACTTCTGGTACACATGCTATTCTTCAAGCAGTGATTACAAAACTGTGTGATTTAGATTTAGCACTATCAGCACTAGCCCTTGATGTAGATACAAACTATGTTAAGATTTCAGATCTGGATGCATTAATCCAAGCATATCTAGATAGTATACCTAGTTCCTCTAAGCAGTATAATAAAATGATTCCGTACACTGTGGTTGAGTATTATGGCTCTCTGAGCTATTTTGATGCTACAGGAGCTGGTCTAGGAGATTGGGAGAAACTATATCTATGTAATGGTTTAAATGGCACTCCTGACAAGCGTGGACGTGTTCCTGTTGGAGCTATACAACTTGTTCCTGGTGCAGCACTTAACGCTGTTGTAAATCCTGCTGTAGTTGGTAATCCCAACTATGCTGTAGGAGATGCTATATATGGAGCTAACACAATTACATTAGATGTTACACAAATTCCTGCTCACGTCCATGCAATTACAGATCCTGGTCATGATCACTTTGTTTCAGCAAATGAAACTACAGCATCTTGTTCAATTGCAGATAATTTAACATCAATTGCATCTGGAGGAAGTTGTGGAACAAATGATGCATATACACTTCGTCCAAGTTTACTTCCTGCTACAGTTGGAGAAAGTAGTGTAGACACTACAGGAATTTCTATAAATTCTACAGGTGGTGGTCTTTCACACAGCAATATTCAACCTACACTTGCTTGTTACTACATAATGTACATTCCTTAATCTATTAAATCTACAATAAATGGCTTGTTTACCAGGTACGCCATGCTATCCAGTTCAAGTTAATACTGTCTATCCAAAGAAGTGTAACAATGGTTGGTTTGCTGGTTATCCAATAAATACAAATCTGATATGTTACAATGGTCCAAACCTGCCAAATACAGGTGTAGTTACAGGGGATAATCTAAATTTGGTTCTTGAGAAAATAGATCAGGAGTTAGATCCTGTAACCTTAGTTCAAACAATCCTTCAAACCATATTAACCAATCCTTCATTAAACGTAAGTTTTTGTACATTAGTAAACGCTTGTGTAGCAAACAACACTACAACAACCACTACAACTGTTTTATAATATTAAAATCCTGTTTTGTTGGTTTTACAGGGTTTCCCCTGGGCTCACGCCTGGGGGTTTTTATTTAAACTATAATCATTTTGGTTATTATAGATAACCTAATCGATTAAATAAATTTGGAGAATTTCAAAAAGGCTCGTATCTTTATTCAATTTTAACCAAACAATAATGACATGGTTGGTAATCAACATCTTCTTGACCAGCTTCAACAAATGCTGAACTGGAAAAAAAGTAAGAAATTTTATGCAGAAAAGCTTGGAATAGGTGAAGAAGAGATAGGAAGTCTGCTTAGAGAACTTAAAGAATCAAAAGAAACTATTAGAACTGAAGCAGAAGCATCTGATTATATTGGTCTCCTTGAAGATGCTGTAATTAAATATGAAGAAGATCTTACTAGAGGTGTAGGAGAAGTGATTTTTAATTCTGCTGAAGAAATTAAATCTCTCGATGAACTTATTATAAAGTCAAAGATTGATACAGAGAAGTGGGAAATAACTAGATATGTTCAGAACTATTGGGGAAACAGCAAAACTCCTCATTGGCAAGTTAAAGCTTGGATGGCTAAAAAGTCTACTGAACAACTATTTCAAGACTCATTTATTGAGTTTCTTAAAGAGTATAAACCTACATCTGGACAAGTACCATATCCTATACAAAATACCGATAAGCCTTTAGCATCTTTAATTATCAACAAACAAGACTCTCATCTAAATAAGTTTGACATAGATGGGAACAATGATATAAGTAAAAGGTTCTCTACTATTCTACAGAAGGTGGAGATTATTGTAGACCAAGCCATTTTATCAAATCATATGGACACAGTGTATTATATCATTGGGTCTGATGAATTTAACAGTGAGTTTACAGGAACTACAACTAAAGGAACCCCACAACAGAACATTCTCACCTATCATGATTCTTTCAAGAAGATTTGTGAACATGAGATAGCGATGATAAAGATGCTTCTTGAGAAAGCAATTGACGTAGAAGTTATTTATGTAGCTGGAAATCATGATGAGTTTGTAGGATGGCACATGATCACTTGGTTAGATGCATATTTTAAAAGTAACTTGAGGGTGACATTTGATTGTTCTCCTAAATATAGAAAGTATATAAGTTATGGAGAAACAGCAATGATGTTCAATCATGGAGATGCTATAAAGCCTGCAAAGCTTGCTAGCATATTTCCAATAGAATTTAGAGAAGAATGGTCAAACAATAAGAACTTCTACATATTCACTGGAGACAAGCATCATGAGATAAGCATTGACTTTGGTGGAATTAAGTTTTATCAAATACCTGCCTTTTCAAATGCTAAGAGTTCTTGGGATGAGAAGAATGGTTACACAGGCGCAAGAGGTGAAGTTACAGGATTCCTTATAGACTTTGAACAAGGAATGACTAACATATTCAAACAATATTTATAATGTCAACTTTAAGAAAATTAGTTTCAGATGTACGTTCAATGCATAAGCTGCTCTCTACAGACGGTCTTATCACTGATAGAGCTATTGCGTCTGAGATTAAAAATAATTCACTGCTTCTTATTAAAAGAGAAACTAATCTCAGAAAGCTCTGGGCTACAGACACTTTGTTTACCACAATCCCTTGCTTACAATTGGTTGAGGTTCCTATATCAGAATGTTGTGAATTTGTAGATCCTTGCAGTGTAGCAAGAACAACATTTAAACTTCCTCGTATAGCTGAGGGTAATTATCAATATGTTATTCAAGGTGTTTATTCTATAAATGCTCTTAGTGGTAGAGGTAAGAAGATTAAAGAGATTACAATTAACAGGTATACCAATCTAATCAAACTTCCTATAATCAAAAGAGAAGAATACTATTGGATAATGAATGGTTACCTGTACGTGAGTAATCCTCTTCTTCGAGCTGTCAGAATATCTGCATTATTTGAAGAAGATGTTCCCAACTCAATACTTTACCCAGACTGTGAAGAGTGCGCAATAGAATATACAACTGAACAACTGTGTCTTAACCCTCTTGATAAAGAGTATGCCTGTCCTGGATATTTGGAGAAACAAGTTCTTGAACTTACATCTCAGAAGTTACTACAAACATATTTTGCACTCAAAACAGATATTACAGAAGATGGTATAGATGGTCAAGCATCAAATGCTAAACCAACAAATTAATGAGAGTAAAAGTTGACTGGAGAAGCTCTAGTAGAGAAAACTACAATAATTTCTGTAAAAAAAACCCTTCCATAAAAATCTCGTTTGATGAGTGGAAAAACATAGTTTATTCCTTCAACGAGTCTTTCAAGAATTATATATTAGAAACTGGAGAGAGAGCTAGGCTTCCTGCTGGATTTGGTGAGTTCTCAATTAATAAGAAGAAGAGAAGGAAGATGAAGGGGATTGATGGCAAAGAGTTTGTTAATCTTCCTATTGACTGGCAAAAGACCAAAGCAAAGGGAAAGGTGATTTATAATTTCAACTACCACACTGAGGGTTATTTCTTTGGCTGGATTTGGTTTAAAGAAACTGCTAGACTTAAACAAACAGATCTTTGGTATTTCAAACCTACGAGAGTTACATCTAGACTCCTATCACACTACCTCAAAACCAACGACAAGTATCAACATATTTATCGTGAGTATAAAAAATAGTTAAATGGCATATTACTACAGATATAATTTTACAACTCCTGAGATTGTATATTCCACTGTAAAAGAGGAATTAAAATCCTATTTTGATACAGGAGCAGTTGATGATTTAATGTTCCCCACCTATCTGGACAAATGTCTTATGAAGTTAGGAAGGGCAACTTATGTTATTGCTGAAACTCCACTTTATGTTGATGATTTCATAGCAAGACTCCCAGATAACTTTTATGCAGTTAGGGAAGCATGGATGTGTTCGTACATTCCTCAGACACCTTACCAAACAGCAAACTCATTCTATTCACAAGCTGCTGATGTTACAACTATACAAGTTAGTCCTGTAATATCTGACTGTCAACCATGTACCAATCTTGAGTGTACAACAGGTTGTCCTCAATGTATGCCTGAGTTGATTCAAGCTGTATATAAAACAAATTCTCAAGCAACTAGAGGATATACAAAACAATATTTGCTTAAACCAGGAAATCTATCTGCATCAGGAAGGTGTGATGTAGAATATACAAATGCTTGGCAATTTTCTGGAGCTGTTCCCTCTCCTGGTGAGTTTACACCAAACTCTGCTGGATATGATTCATTTGACATTAGAGACAATAAGTTTGTAACAAACTTTAGAAATGGTATAGTTCATTTGATATTCTATGCTGCTGAGTATGATGGAGCAGGAAACCAAATGATCCCAGACAACTTTCGTGTTAGAGAGTATGTAGAAGCATTCATCAAGTATAAAGTGTTTGAAACTCTATCTAATCAAATTAACGATGAGACATTTAATCAGATTCAGCAAAAGCTGATGTATTATAAACAATTATCTGAAGAAGCGTTCATTATGGCTAGTATTGAAATTAAGAAACAAGATTCTTGGGCTAAGCAAAGAAGAATCAAGAACGATCTTAATAGATTCAATATGTATGAATTGCCTAATAGAACTAGTAGGTATGGTTGGAGACGTAATAATTAAAAATGGCTGATCAACAACAATCAAACATTACTCAAGAGAATAATGTTGCAAGAACAGGGTTAAACTTAGACCAGTCTGTAAATCAAATTCAGAAAGGACAGTTAACCTATGCTCTGAACGCTGCTGTAGAAAATTATGACTCAAACTCTGTTAACTATCAGAATGAGCCAGGTAATGAGTTGTGCCTAAACTTTCCCGAAGAGTATCATATTATTGGAACTCATTTTATAAATGAACAGAACAAGCATATATTCTTTCTCACCAATCCTACAACAGGAGCTTCTGAGATTGGATATATGGATAACAATGATTGTATCTATCACACTTATGTTAGTGGTGTTTGTCTTAATTTTAACATAGACAATCCAATTCATAAAACTGTACATAAGATTACCAACTGCACTACAGAGATTTACTGGACAGATGGTTTAAATCCACGTAGATATTTAAACATAGAAGATGTTACATCTGCATACAAGATAAAGCCTGGTACAAATGTTTGTGATAATGA
>Ga0181350_1000151_pt1 | contig 21165 bp, 14 predicted proteins | sample Su13VDMM110DCMD_FD_130105 | JGI IMG/M metagenome (GOLD analysis project Ga0181350, IMG submission 130105) | Freshwater viral communities from Lake Michigan, USA - Su13.VD.MM110.DCM.D | ecosystem: Environmental > Aquatic > Freshwater > Lake | place: USA: Michigan | collected 2013-07-16
CCTATTCCTGTAAGAAGTTATGACGATGTGCCGCTTCCTCCCATTGTTCCTCTTTATTATTCACGCATACCAGATAGTCCAATGGAAGGCTACTCTTCTTTATTCCGTATCTACGACCAAATCTTTGAGAAGAATATTGTTCGTTCCTTCTGGGCTAATGCTATTCGTAGAGACTCCAGACAATATCTTTACAAAGAAGGTGCTATTGATGAAGATGCATTAGCAAAGATTACTGCTGGTGTAGATGGTGCGATGATACCTGTTGATGCTGACTCTCTTGATGGTCTTATTAAAGTTGTAGAAGTTCCACCACTTTCTTCTAACTTTGACCGATACTTGGCGGCTATTGAATCCGACTTACAAAGAGGTTCAGTATTGGCTCCCTTTACAAGAGGAGAAGCAACCAAAGCAACAGCCACAGAAGTAGCAGCACTCGCAAACTATACGGCTAGTGAGATTGGTAAAATGGCGAGAGAGCGTGATGAAGCAATCGAACTAATGTCCCAGATTTATATTCGTATGTTGGTTGACCTTCTTAAATCAGAAGACGCAGAAGATACTGTGATTGCTGATGGAGAAGTATATAGAGTAACAGCAGAGAAGTTAGAAGGTAAGTTCCGCTTTGCTGCCTCAGACCAATCTAATACTCCTGTTGCTTCTATTATGAAACGTAATGAACTAATCCAACTTCTTCCTGTTCTCCAAGGATTAGGCATTGACCCAACAAAGATTAAAGAACAAATCATCCGTCAGTTTGATTTACCCAAGTCATTTGGAGAAGAGCCACCACCCGCTCCTGTTGCCCCTCCAACCGCTTTACCACAAGCACCTATGCCTACACCAGAAGATCCATCACAACTTCCTTCTGCTGCCCTTGCAGAGCAGTTAGCACAGAGCATCCCAACTATGCCTACAAGCGCAACACCAGAGAGGGTTTAATCAATGCCTATTTATGATTATATGTGTTATACCTGTAAAAAACAAACAGACAGATTAGTTAAGTTTGAGAATAAAGATATTCAATATTGTTCCATCTGTGATGATAGACTAAAACCATTAGTATCTGCTCCTGCTAAAACTGCTGGTAAGTGGGGAGATCAAACTGGTAAGTGGGGAGTTAATGGTTTCTTTGATAGAGGACTTGGAGCCACCTACTATAACTCAATGGAAAGAGAGAAGATTGCTAAAAGCAAAGGTCTTGTTCCACTTGAAGATGTTGGTGGAGATAGTTTTATTGATAACAGGTTGGCTGCTGAACTTAATATCAAAGCACAGCAAGACAAAATACTAAATGACTATCTAGGTAAAGTAGAAGAATATGGTGGCACTATCCAAGCAAAGGTTAGAGCAATCGAAGAAATACTACCAGCAAAAGATTGTCTTGGCGCAACAGGAAACGTTGATTTACTTTCAAGAAATATAAACACAGGAGAAATAGATAATGGCTAAACAACCAATGATAGAAATAGAAATCGGTAATGAAGAAGAAGAACTTAAAGGTATGGATGAAAAGTATAAGAGCGAGATTGAAATGGGTAAGGAAGAAGAAGACGCTGGCTTTATGTCTTTACTACAAGGCGTAACCCTTTCTCCTAAACCATTAACAGGATTAGTTAATGCTCTTAATAAAGTGCTTCCTCTTTTTGGAGCACCTACAATAAGCGGAAAAGAACTTTCTGTTGATGTAGTTAGAGGATTGGCTATGGTCGCACAAGCAGTAAGTGATGCTGCTGAAACAGAAGAAATCCCAATGGAACTTTCATTTTCACTTGAAGATTTACAAGGTGGAGACACAGCAGCACAGATGGTTGCTGGTAAACTAGACCGTCTATCAAAGACAGGTTCATTTAGAAAGTTCTTAAAGGCTAAGCCAACAGAAACTTCTACTCCATCTAACCAAGAGCCTATGGGAGATCCTATGGCTATGGCTAAAACAGAAGAGCAATCACCAAACATAGAAGCACTTTTTGCTTCTCGTATGTAACAATAAAAAAGGAATAATAAAATGGAAGAAGTAAATGGAACTGCCGAAGTAGGCACCACTCCCGAAGTAGTAGAGACTACCCCTGTATCTGATACAAATGATTATCAAATAACTCTTGAAGAGTTAATGTCTGCTGATTTTGGTGAAGACCCTATTATGTCCCAGACACACAAAGGTCTTAAACCATATAATCAAATATTAGAATCTATACCAGAGGACGCAAGAAAACTTGTAGCAAATCTAAGAAGTATGGTAACACAGAAAACACAGGAAGTAGCAGAACAACGTAGAGGATTAGACGCTGAAAGAGCAAACCTTATTCGTGAAAGAGAAATGCTTTTGTCTGGAAACTTTAAGGCACAGATAGATGAACTTGCTAATAGACCCGTAGCAGAAGATCCTTGGTCCGAAGAAGGTATGCAGTCAAGGATACAAACAGAAGCAGCAAAGATGTTTCAGCAAATGCTTAATCCTTTACAGCAAGAGTTAGAGCAAGCAAAGAGAGGAGCACAGTTAGAAGCATTTAAGTCTGCTAATCCAGACCTTCTATCTTACAAAGAAGACATAGCAAAACTTCTTATTTCAAGAGAAGACCTTAAACTTGAAGATGCTTACTATATCGTCAAGGGACAGAAGGCTGCTGAGTGGGCTGGAAAAGAAAAAGAAGCAGCAAAAGCAAGAGTATCTGCTACTGCTAAAACATCAACAGGACAGAATATAAATGGTGTAACTGTTCCAAAGTTTAAGGATGCTTGGGAATCCTACCAATGGTTTAAGAATAATCCAGAAGCATCAGCATCAGTAAATAGAGCAGGCAATAAGATAAGAAGATAAACTTGACGTTTCATCTATCTATTAGATAAACTAAAATAGTTTTAGACCTCCTTTGTTGGAACACTTCTAATACATTTAGTTGTCTCTCATAGAAGAACAATCTTTAAGAACTCTTTTGTCTGCACACAAACTAAATGTATTTTAACAATGTCTAACAATAAGGAGACAACAAATGGCTATAACTAATGACCTCTTATCATCCACCCTATTTTCAATAAGAGATGGTGAAGTGGATGAACTCTTCAAGAAAGTTCCTTTTCTTGACGACGCTAAAAAACACGGTGGTATTGAATACGAAGATGGTGGTATCAAAATCCAACGTCCGCTTTCAGTAGCAGAACACTCAACTATTTCTCTAATGACTACTGGTTATGAGCCAGTATCACTAGCAGTAGCAGACGTTCTTAAACCAGCAATCTATGATTGGTGTGACTTCGCTGCTCCAATCGTTATCAGTAAGAAAGAAGAACTTGAAAACTCTGGCGAGAAAGCAGTTGTAAAAATCGTAGAAGCCCGTATGCGTTCCGTTATGTCTCTTCTTCGCAGAGAACTTAACAAACAGATCATCGGTGGTTCTTCTGCTACTCTTACTACCATGAATACTCTTAACGGCTCAACCGCCGGAACAAACAAGTTCCTTGAACCTCGTGTTCCCGGTGCTACCCAGACTTCTGTTGTCGGTGGTCTTGCTAAGAATACTCTTAACGTTCCCGGTTTCTTCAATCAGTTCCAAACTGCTGCTGGTGCTTTCGGCACAGGTGGACTTGGTGCGATGCATAATATCTATACTGCTGCTAACGTTATTACTCCTATGGGCGAAATCAACTCCGTCATAGCATCAACCGCAGCCTTCGCAAACTATAAGAGAACCTTATTCCTCAATGAAAGATACATTGATGAAAAGACACTTGATGGTGGACGTATGGCTCTTGCTTATGCTGGTGCTGTTGTTTCAGCAGATAGCGATATGCCACTTAACGGTGGTGGTGCTGCTGTTTACTCAATGTATTTCCTCAACTTTGATGGCATCAAAATGGTAATACACAAAGACGGTGACTTTGCTGTTTCACCATTTGAATATATCACTGGAACAACTGCTCGCGCAGCCACAGTATATTTCAAGGGACAACTTATCGCTGACCATCTTGGTTCCCAAGGTGTTCTAATCAACGGCGACGTATTCTAATCTAACTTAAAAGGAGATAATATATTATGGCTACTTCAACATTACTACAAAAGTTAGACCCAGTTACAGACCCATTGGTTTCTGGAACTGTTGGGTCTACCTCTACCACTATGGACAGAGGACAATATGAAACCTTCATCGCAAGAGAAACACTTGTTGTTGGCGATTGGGTTGCTTTCGATTACGCTGCTACTGCTGCTGCTGACGTAACACTTGGCGTATTTAAAGCAGACGGAAACTCTACACCAGTTCGCACACCATTCGGTGTTGTGGTTAGTGCAGATTCTACTTCTGGTCTACTTACTTCTGGTCAACGTGTTCGCGTCTGTATCGCTGGTGTTTGCTCTGCTTTCGTTGGTGACAACGCAGCCGCAGGTAACGCTATCGGTATTCTGCTTCAAATCACCAATACTGCTGGTGCTGCTGACCTTGCTGCTGCTGCTTCAACACAGCCTGTCTGTGGTGTTCTTGCAGAAACTGTTGCTCCCGCTGCTGGTGTTACTCTGAAGCGTGTCGTTGTTATCAAACAGTTCTAATCTAAGGTAATAAACAACCCATCAAGGAACCTAATAAATCCTTGGTGGGTTTTTATTTATAGACAAAACCAACATTAGTAGGAGTGCTTTATATGAACCTTCAAGACTTACGAAGTAAAGTAAAAAACATTACAGATTACTCACCAGAACTACAAACTTATCAAGATCAAGTTGATGATTTAATCAATGATGCTTACTATTCTATCTGGTCTTCCAAGCGTTGGAAGTTCTCCCAAGTTCAAGACTTTATTAAGATATATCCAGACCTTACTTTTGGATTAACAGGTAAAAACGCATCAGTCCAAAATGGTTCTCGTAGAGTAGTTTTCTCTGGTGCTATTCCAATACTTCTTGCGGAAGTATCACTTGGGCCATTTTCTAATCACGACACTTCTAAATCATATGGTTCTGTTGGATCTGCTTATGAAGGAGAAGTCTTTGAGATACAAGGTAGAGAATACACAATCCTTAAAATAACTTCTTCTACTGAACTACATTTAGCAGAACCTTTTCGCGGAACAACGGACGTAGATGATGAAACTTATGTTGTTAAAAAACGCTTTTATGACCTTCCAGAAGATTGCCTTGAACTTCTTAATCTATCTCAACGTGACTCTCCTGCTCCTACTAATGGTGGTCGTCCTGTGTTTGGGAAGGTATCTGGATTATCTAAACGTAGAGAAGAAGAAATAAACCTTCGTGAAGATTATACTGCTAACTATGCTGAGTGTTATATCGACACTCCACCTATTAATGTTCCCCCAGCAGAAAAGTTAAAACTACTTTCACAGGCTTATAGTGCTGGTGCTACTATTCCAGCAGATTACTATATAGAAATCTGTTGGGCTTTCTATTATCTTGGAGCAAAGATAGGTCCACTATCAGAACCTTTGATTGTTAAATCACAAAGCGCACCACAAAGCGGTCCATCTACTTCTGCTATTACTTTACAGTTTTCTACCTTTGATGATAAAGCAGTAGCAGCACAAGCATTTGCTACCTTAACTGACTACGCACCAAACAAGTTTGAGGGACTACGCAAAGTTCTTTATTACAACTCTAACTTTAATCCAGCCACAGGAAAAAGATTAGGACTTCCTGTTTGGAGAACAATAACATTTGGTTCTCTTACTGGTTCAGAAGGAGCAACAGCAGACGCACATAGACCTCTTGTTGTTGATGATGAAAGTTCATCAGTTGTATTACAGTTTATTAATAGTTTTAATGGTGGTAATCCTCGCTATGTAGAGTGGGATGGATCTATTCCACGCATTAGACCTTATCCTCGTATCAATGCTTTTGACTTCTATAACCCAGCAGTAACAGGTGGAGAGTTAATACCAAGAGCAGACGAAGAATACTTCCGTAGATTAGAAGTTCGCTATATGAGAAAACCACTTCGTATGGGTTTAGCAACTGATACTCCGCAAATGCCCTATGAGTTCCACCAACTTGTTATCTATGGTGTGTTAGAAGATATCTATAACAAATCTGGTAATCTAGATTTAGCACAAAGATATAATAAGAAAATAGAAAAAGCAATCAAAGGTCTTGAAAGAAGATACATAGATAGTATTGATACAACTTTCATAAGAGGTTCATTTACTATTGGAACAAACGGCTTTCCTTTCTATGATCCAACATCATTAAAGTTGACACCATAATGATAACCAATAGCACTAACGAAATAGAGGCTCTTGGGATTGACCAACGATATAAGGCTGCTCCTAATGCTGCTTCTAATATTGAAGGACATTTTCATCCAGACCCTAATGGTGGAGGATGGATTAACGATAGAGGCATTGAACCTCTTATCCCTCTTGAAACTACTATTACAATCCCAACAGCAGATATAAGTAAAACATTACAGCCTGTTAGGTTTCTGTCTGTAATATCTAGACACCAAGCAGCAGAGACTTATTATCTCTACGAACAGAACGGTGACCTTAAATATGATATGGGTAATAAAGGAACAGTAGGAGGTGTAAGGCAAACCTCTGTTCTTTCTTCTGGTAGAAAAATCCCAAAGCCAGATGATTGTGGAACACAGATTACTACCTATGGAAGATTTAATCTAATCGTAAATGGTTTTGATAAAATGATTAAGTGGTGGGGAAGAGAAGCCTACTCTGACTTTGGTTTTATTTCTCCAACTCCAACTCCTTCTGTTGCTGATGTTGATACAGCATATGCTATTTTTTATGATGGTGCTGTCCCACAACAAAAACTAGAACTCCTAACTTCTGGTAATACTTGTATTAGATTTACTAAAAATAGTTATCAAGGATTAGGGACCACAACCAAAGGAGACATTAATCGTTATGATTACAAAATCTCTTTTATTACAGACACAGGTTCAGAGTCTCCCTTATCTGATAGAGCAACAGTAAGTTGGACTATTTCAACCGAAACAATAGGAGGCACTAGTGTTTATCGACCATTACAACCAGATTATTCCGAAGGTAAGTATGGTGTATTTCTTACAGACTTTCCTATTGGACCAAAGGGAACAGTAGCAAGAAGAATATATAGAACTAAAAATAGAAAAGATGGTTTAACTGGTGCTGGTGAAATCTATTATCTTGTAGAGCAAGTAAATAATAATAGTCAAAATCACTATACTGATGTAGTCCCAGACCAAGATTTAATAACACTTGCTCCATCGGTAACAGAGTCAATAGTTATTTCTTCTCAATGGAAACATTGTGCTACTTGGAATAACTCTGCTTGGCTTGGTGGTGGAGAACAAAATCCCTATGGTATTATCTACTCTAAAACGGGCCTTCCAGAGCAGTTCGGTTTAGTAGACTACTTTGATGTAGGCTTACGAGAAGGTGGTGCTATAACAGGATTGGTGCCCTTCTACGATGTTCTATTAGTATTCCGTGAACGTGCAATAGAAATAATAACGGTTGGTGGTAATGGTGAGTATGTAATCTCTACTCTTGACTCAAACATAGGAACAACTGCTACCAACACAATCAAACTTGTTGCTCGCTATGGTGTAATGTTTCTTTCCAAAGATGGTATCTTTGCTATCACAGGTTCTGTTCGTGGTGGTTCTGTATATAAAGTAGTTCCTATGTCTAGAACAATAGAAAAAGAAATGAACCGTATTTCAATATCGGCCCTACCAAGAGCAACTGCTACCTATTCAGAACGAGAGAAAGAATATTGGGTTCACTATCCTGTTGATGGAGATACAGAAAATAGCAGAGGATCAGTATTTCACGTTCTAAACGAACAATGGTCTTTCCGTTCGGGAGATGGTTTTTATAGTGATGATAGAGGTATGCCCTTTACTTGTATGGCTACTGATCCTAGTGGCTGGATAATCATTGGACTACTACCTAACATTGGACCAGATATTCAAGGTAGAAGAGGAAGTCCCGGTATTGGATTACAGGTATGGTCTGCTTCTAGATTTGTAGGACAATATCTTTCTAATCCAGTAGTTAATCAATCCAACACAACCTTCAATGTAAACTATATAGCAAAAGAAAAAGATGTTTGGGAATCAGTATGGACTGACTTTGGAGACGATACTAAAAAGAAAAGGGTAATGTCCGTAGAGTTAGAAGTTATTACAACAGGCAATAATCCTATCACATTAGATTGGGCTACTGATTGGGGATACACTTATACTACGTCTGGAACTCAAATACCATTACGCCCAGAAACAATAGAGACTGCTTCTTCTGAACCTGTATATCAATCTGGAACAGAACTTAACTCTGCTACTTGGGATAAGTCTGTATGGAGCCAAACACAGGTTACTCGTATTCGCTGGGATATAGGAACATCACTTTGTTCTAGTTTTAAGTTTCGTTTATCTTCTGCAAATCTATTACAAATCATATCATATCAAATAGAAGTTGTTGGTTCACAGAATAAAACTCTTAATCAAAAGGGTGCTTCATCAAGGCAATAAACTATTTTCATTTATTTTCATTACGACTTGCAACAATGAACGAAATATCTTCCTTATACTAGTATAGGGGAGAAGAGAAGGAACCAACAAAAGGAATAAACAATGGCTAGAACTTACACAACAAGAACACTACTTCCTCTGGGACAAGCAAAAGAAGAAGATTTTAACTTTGAGATAATGGGTTCACTTCAAGAGTTCAATGGACAGTTAGATCAACACCAACTTCCTCTCCAACAAATAACTTTTGATAAGATTAAGCAACCTACTTCTTCTACTCAATATGCTTCTGTTGATGGAAGTTATACTTCTTATATGACTACTCAATCTTATTCCCAGACAGAACATGTTGTTGGTAATACCCTTGCCAGATTAGAGTTTAACAATACACTTTGGAACGGTCCTAATGCTTGGATAAGATTAAGAGATGTTCTATTAGATGATAGCGTAAATGTTGGTGGTGCTCAACTTACTTTTAATGCCCTTGAAGGTATGCTTGTTGGATGTGCTGTAATAGATTTCTTCTTTGATCCCGGAGAATATATATTTACTACTGGTGAACCTGCCCTAACAGCATATAGATTAATAGCATATGACGAACCCTACTATATTGAGTGGGGAGTATTTATTGATGATGTTTGTGTTAGTCAGTCTGGTGCTATATGGCCCAGAAGGATGACACTTAATCTTCCTTTTAATGCTCCAACCTCTTCTAAACTTTGTAAGATAGATATTAGATTTAAGATAGCATTTTACGATACTGTTGGAGATAGTCAGCAATCTGGATACAACGTTGATAGAGAACAAGGTTTACAATACCAAGGTGGAAATCTTTGGGTTAGAAACCAATACAGATAGGAGAAGATAATGTCGCAAGTAACAACACTATATACATATAAAGCAAAGGTAGGTGAGACAATATCTTCTGCTAATACAAACAATCTTTACTCAAATATTAATACTGCTTCTACAACTATTAATGCTGATAACACAAGAACAGAAAGTATTTCCAGAAGACACTTATTTGACCTTTTCCAATCAACACTTAATCAACACGTTACCTTTGGATTTATTCAAGACGTAAACCAATACCTAGCAACAGGAAACTATAACACAAGTATTATTTATACTGATATAACGCACGGTGTTCTTTGTTCTCTTACTGCTCCAGCACCATATATTTTAAGACCAAATGAAGCAATAAGATTGCAGTTTTCTGTAATGGTAGAAGCAGCAACAAAAGGAACTGATAGTGGATTTGATTTTGCATTAGAAACAAATAACTATTTCTTCCGCTTCTTTGTAAATATCAACGGTGTATTAACAGCAGTATCACCAGAATACGGATACTCTTTGTTAGCAGATGCTCAACCAAGCCAATCTAACTATGCTCCATCTCAAACAGAAAACAATGCTTCGTTCAGCGATATAGCAACTAACGATTTGATTGTTCAAGTTAGAGTAGCACAATCATATATTTATATAAACAAAACAAACTCCGACCAAACCATTACAGAAATGAAACCAAGAATAAGGGTTCAAGTTCCCCAAGGTGCTGCTACTGCTAATACCATTACATTAAAAGAGTTTGAGTTTGTTGCGATGGGAGTTAAATAAAATGGCTTATACACCACCAGTAGTTTTTACAACAGGGACACCAGTAACCGCTACTGATCTAAATACTAACAATGATGCTTTACGAAAGTATATAAACAAAGATGTAATACAAGGAGACTTAGCAACAGATACTTTTGGAACAACCGAGTTCATCAAAGGTGAGTTTGCTAATGTAGTTCCAGACCATCAGTTTACTACTGGTGATATTTATACACAGAATAAGTTGGCTAATAATACTACGGATAGATCTTGGTATACTTCTACCAATAAACCATTACTTCTTTCTCAATGGGGAGAGAAGGAACAAATCCAAATAGTAATGGATACAGGTAAATCTATTTACTTTGAGGGTAATAATGGAAGTGCCGTAGCATCAGGCGAAGCAGCCAAGTTAGTTATCACAGGACATATTGGTGTTAGAAACTATAATCAATATGTCTTTGCTGGTAAGAACGGTGGAGCAGATAGTATATACGCTTACAATGAGTTTGTGACGACTGTGCCAAGAAGAGGAAGAACACGTTTTTGGTTGGTATTTAAGATAGAAGGCTTAACTGATGGATGGGTTATAGTTAATCATACACTAGGAAAAGTTTGTGGTTATGAAGATACACAAAACTCAACAACCGAGTATGCTACTAGTTACTTAAAAGATAGAAGAGTTATTCCCTTTCTCTATAAGGTTGATATCCCAAATCTATGGACTTCTATTTCTCCCGCACCAATGCCTCAAAACCTTGCTTGGAGATTTGCTATTGCCGTAGAATCATCAGTAGATTTAGGTTGGGTTAATCACAGAATAATGCAGTATGAAGTTTTCTACGCATAATAGACAAAGACAATAATAATAGGAGAATAGTAAATGACCCAAGAACAATACCAACAATATTACAAAGATATTGATAAAGCACAAAGAAGTCCAGTTATTGGAGGTGTAGCGGGAGGTGCGGCTACTGGTGCTTCAACTGGTATGGCTATTGGATCTATAATCCCCGGTGTTGGAACAGCCATAGGTGGTGGTCTTGGTGCCTTAGTAGGAGGTATTGCTGGTGGTTTTAATGCTGCTCCAAACGTAGCAGAAAAAGAAAATGCTATGCAGTTAAGAGAACTTTTGCGTAGACAAGAGTTAGGCCAACTTGGTTTAACAGAAGAAGAAAAGCAAAGAATATATAGCGAACAACTTGGAGCAACTACAAAAGCAGCACAAGACGTTAGAGCAGGACAATCTGGTATAGCGGCTTCTCTTGCTACTGGTTCTGGAAGAGCAGCCATAGATAGAGCAATACAAGAAGAAAGTGTTGTTCGTGCAAGAGCATCAGCAGAACAATCAGTAGCAGCATTAAACTATAAGAGAGAAGCGGCTGAAAAAGAAGAGATAGATAAACGCCTTGGTATACTTGGTAAACAAGAAGATGAAGGTAGAAAGGCTACTAGTGAGGCTGGTATAAAAACTGCTACAATGGCCGCACAAGAAATCCAACGTATTGCTAATGTTCGTGGTGCTAAACCAACACCAGAACAGTTACAAGGACTTGCTGCTTACACAGGTTTATCACCAGAACAACTTGGTCCAGCATTAGAATACTTTGCTGCTAATCCAGAGTCAGCATCAATACTTACAGAGATACTAACGGCTGGTGCCGCTGGCGTAGTAGGAGCAAAATAAAATGCCTAAATCATCAGAGCAACAACTTAAAGAAATGTTAAAGGGAGGAGATACAGTAGGCTCCCAATACGCTTCTTACTATACTGATATTGGCTGGCAGCGTTGGAATATTTCTGCCGCTATTGTCGCTCAACAAGTAGCAGAAAATAAGTTAGAGTTTGTTAAAGCATCATCAGTTTACGAAAAAGAAATAACCGCTATCCAAAAACGTAGAGGGGATTTAGAAAAACGTTTAGCAGATATATCTATTAAGAAAGCCGCTGCCGAAATCAAAAGAGAAGACGCAGAGTGGAAAGAAACAAACACAAGATTAAGAGAACAATATAAAGCAGTAGCAAAACTAGCTCGCGATGCTGCTTATGTTCCTGCTAGTTCTTATTCTTATGGTTATTCTAAAACATATGGAACGGGAACTGGTGCTGCCGTAAGAGCCGCTGGTGGTCGTGATGCTCTTGATGAAGCGATGGATGATGTAGGCTCTGATCGTGGTCTTACTTCTAAACAGGCTTATGGTAGTGCTGTTAGTTTAACTACTGATTATGCTACTGGTGCCGCTCAACTAAAAGATATAAAGGCTAGAATAACAGCCAGACAACTTGATGGAACGCAATATGGTGCTGGCGTAACTCTATATGGCGCACATCGTTATATGGTTTCTAAACTTGCGAAACAACTAAACTTACCAGAAGACGCTGTTACACAAGGATTAAACACACAACTTAACGATACAGATATAAGTAATGATATAGCATATGGAGAAAAAGTAGTAAAAGAAAGAGCAGAGAAAGGAACTTCTGATAAACCCCAATATGATAAGACTTCGGAAGAAAGAGGCGGCCTAGACAGAAAAGGCGGCTCTACTGGTTCATACTATAAACCTTATGGTCTTCCTCCAATGCTTCCTGTTGATACCCAAGGAGTAGATCTCAAACCATTAGAAGATGCCGAACTAGAAATCAAACAACAGATAACAGATTTAGCAGGAGAAAAAACTACACTCAAACCTGTTCTTGAACCTATTGATGTAATCACGGCTACTCGTAATGAGTTTATGAATAAATACGGTCAAGCACCAAGAGGAACTACCTTACGGATGGGTGGAGAAACTATTGGTAAATACAAAGACCTTATGCCTTATGAACTTACAAACGCATTAGGTAAAGTTAAAACTTTCTTTGGAAACTATATTCAAGACGAACTTACTGCTGCTAGAACCCTTGCTGGTAAAGACGTAGAGTTAACAACTGACCAGTTTAATGCTGCCGTAGAGTTAGGTAAGAAGAAAGCAAGAGACGTTCTATTCTCTGGATTGGCTAAACGTGATCCACAGTATGCTGCTGCAACTAGTTCTCCTTCTGCTGTTGCTGGTGCTGCTAGTGTAGTTCCTTTTCCAACAGACGAAAAAGGTTGGAGTTCTGTTGGTGTTGTAAAAGGTGCTGATGCAGCGGCTTATCAAAAAGCAAAAGAAGATTGGGCTAGAAGTAAAGGTATGGAGATACAAACAAGAGAAGGTGTATTAGCAGAAGCACAAGATAGAATATCAAAATACAATAGAGATGTTCCAAACCCTTATGCTCAAATAGAAAGAGATATGGTTACTGCTAGTGGAGAAGGTATACTTCCAGAAATAGATAGTGCTATGCGTGAAGTTAATGCTCCTATTGCTAGCATCGCACGCCGTCGTCAAGGATTAGAGTTTATTAAAAATACACAGCCAGAGTTCTACCAAAGTGAAATGGCTAAACTTGATGAAGAAGAAAGAAATATATTAAAGGCACCTCCACGAACTCCGTCTGAATATGAAATGTTATTTAGAGACAGAGTTCTTCCTACACCAATATCGGCTGAAACATTTACTCCTACAAGAATAGTTCCTCCTGCTCCCGAACTTGGAACTAAACCAGAAGGCGCAATAGGTCCAATACCTACTCCTCCAATAGAACCTCCGCGTTCTGCTACTGATATTCTGCTTCGTGGATTTAGACCAGAACTAGATAGAAGAACTGGTGAACTTATTACACCACAACTTACACCACAACAAAGACAAGATGCTATTGTTGGTATGACTTCTGGTTCACAACAGGCTGCTTTATTCCCAGAATCTATGTCTTCTTCAATGCCTAGAACTACAAGCGAAGGTGTATCAGCAAGACCATTAGGGATTGGAGAACTTAAACCAACTATTAATAAGTTAGACAGAGCAGCATTAGGTATTCCAGAAACTCCTGTTGGAACAGAAGTTCGTGGTAATCTTGGTATAGAAGAGACACAAAAAGAGAAACTTCGTAGAGCACTTGAAGATGCTGCTGATAAACAAAAAGGAAGATTAGAGTTTTTAAGAGAAGCAGGAGAAATAGGTAAACCAAAAGAAGGCGCAACTCTGGATCAAAAAGATACAAAAGCAAAGATAGAAGCAGTAACCGCTGGAACTAAACTTGCTACCGAAGATCCTGCTGCTGCTGGTAAGTTCGTAACGAAGGATGCTATGGGTAAATATATTGCTGCTGTTTATGATGAGAACAAAGTAAGAGGAGCAAGGGCAAAATCCATTGGTGATTTGACGCAAACTATTATTAGAGAATATGCTGGTGATGCTATTAAGCAAAAGAAAGCAGTTGAGATACTTTCATCATTAGCAGCGTTAGATACAACCAGCAACAAAATAAACGGATAAGGAATAAACAATGGCTAAACCAGCGGACTTTACCCCAGCACAAGAAGAAGCATTAAAGAAAAAACTTAATACCCAAGACCTATCTTCTTTCTATGATGGTATGTCGGAAGAAGCATTTAGAAGATTAGCAGGTATGCCTCCTGCTGCTACTCCTGTTGTTGGTTCTGTTACTCCTCCTGCTACTCCTGTTGTTGGTTCTGTTGCTCCTCCAACTCCTATTAGAGTAAAGCAAACAGAAGCAGACGCAAGAATAGAGTCGCGCTTTGGTTCACAGATTCAACCAGAAAGCGGTATGCTTCCTCGTTTTTCTCCTAATGCTGCTACGTCTGGACAAGAACAACTTGATAAAGCATTAGAACAAAGAAGAATAGATATTGCTGCACGTTCTTTTACAGGTCCAGCAGAAACAAGATTATCAGCAGCACAAGCAGCAAAAGAAATATTTAAAGGAGAAAGACTTGCTGATATTCCAAGAACTCCTAGTGGTGAGTTAAGACCAAACTTCCTTCCACCAGAACTAGTAGAAAGACTTGTTGGAGATAATGTTGTCTCTGATGTATATGAGGCTATATATCCAAAAGTAATCGAAACAGCAGAACAAAAGAGAGCAAGAGATACACAGGCTTATGGAGCCACACAAACTTTCTTTAAGTCATTTAATGTTGGTCAGCCTCCAACAAAAGAAGAGTTTAAAAAAGTTTACAACTCTTATAGATATTATGGAGGAAAAGATCCAGAGAAGTTTTTAGAAAAACTTATGAAAAGAAGTGGAGCAGACAAAGTAGTAAGAGCAGCCTTTACTAAAACAGATGATACTGGACGAGTTGTTGAAAGTGGATTGACTACTGCTGGTAAAGTATTATCTACATCAGAAGCAGTCGCAACTGCTATTGCTGCTACTGGTGGTCAACTAGGAGGTTCAGTATTAGCAAATGCTAATATACCAAAAAACTTTACTGATAAACAAAGAGCCCAACTATTAGCAGAAAGACCAGAAATATCTTTTAGAAAAGAACTTAGAAAAGAAGTATCCAAAGGCACAGGTCTAATGGGTGCTGGTGCTGAGAACTTACCTATACTTGGTAAAAAGGTATTTGGAGCAGATAAAGATACACAAGAACTATTAAGTTATGTTGGTGGAACAGCAGGCTTTCTTGGTGGTCTTCTTATTCCTCTTGACCTTGGTGCTATTCAAGGTCTTTCTACCGCTGCTAAAACCTCTTCAACAACTGCTAAAATAGCAAAGGAGTTTGGGACAAGTGTAGGAACAGCGAGGGTTGTAGGTGCTGTTGGTGGAGGTATTGAAGGTGTTATAGATGCTTATAGAATAACAGGCCAAAGAACTGGTGGATTAAAAACAGTAACCAAAGAAATGGAGATTGCTACAAAGGCTTGGCTTAATAGTCCAACAGTTCGTAATGTAACCTCTACTACTATTAAGTTGGCTGCTGATGATGTTATCCAAGCAGCAGTTATAGCAGATAAAGAAGCAGGTAAAATAGCAGTTCAAAATAAAACTCCTTACGATCAGCAACCTTATATTGATGCATTAAAACAAAGGTTTGCTGATATTCAAGCAGCAGAAAGAACAGCAGGAACTAATCATCCAATCATAACCTATAAGACTTTTGAGGATTGGGTAGAAGCAGCAGAAGCAAAAGGCATTGACGTATTAAACTCTGCTGGTAAAAGAACAGAAGTATTAGGTAATCCTCCACCAAATATTCGTATTAAAGAAGTAGAGGACTCTGTTAAAACTACAAGCACAGGGAGAACATCAGTAGATTACTTTGATGAAGTTGCTGCTGGTGGAAGAAGCAATCTATATTATGATGCGTTTATCAACTCAATGGAACCAACATTACAATCTAAACTTCTTGCTGGTGGTTCAGTAAAAAGTGAAGAGTTCCTTGCAGCAGTAGATAACTATATAAATGATATTCGCCTTAAAGGTCAACAACTAGGTAAAACAAAAGCACAAATAGATGCGGAGATTGGTGCGTTAGAAACACAACTTAAAAGCAGAGGTATCAAACTTGAACCTAATAGAATAAGTGGAGCAACAAAAGGATTAACACCAACAATAAAAGGTGGGTTAATCAGCACACCAGATATAGAAAAAGCATTACAGAAAGCCTATGCTATTGATCTTGGAAGAAGAACCCTAAATGATTTTGCTTCTAGAACTGGTATCACAGGTCAAACAGTTAAAGTTGGTAATATTATATTATCACCCAGAGAAGCAGCGCAAGTAAGAAAGACGATTGAAGATAATAAAACTCTAAAAGCATTAAAAGAAAGATTAGAAAATAATAATGGTAATCCTGTTAATGTTACACCAGCAGAACTTAAAGAACTAAAAGATTACTTTATTACACCATTTACAAAAGATGCTGTTGTTACTGGTAATCTTATTAGTGGTGCAGATGAACTGCCACCTTCTTTGTTTCTTAAACCAACAGAAACATATTCTCCATTTCAAGCAGCACCAGCCATTAGAAGAATAGAAGCAAGTAAAGGTGGCTACCGAACAACTCCATTTCTTATATCAGCAGAGCAATATAATGACTTAATAAAAGCCGCACTTGCTTTGGAAGCATCACCAAAAATAACAACAAAGTCAACCCAACAAATAAGTAATATTGCTTCTACTCTTTCAGCAGCAGGAGATAAAGGAGCAGAACTTTCTTACTTTGTTCGTAATGTAATGACACCAAAAGATTTACAGGAATCTGGTTTAACCGCTATTCTTGTTGATACATTTAGAAAAGTTAAAGACGCACCACCTACTAAAAATCCAATAGCCAATAAAGTTATTGAAGAAGTTAATGCTAGGATGGGTGCTCTTGGAGAAAGATTTAAAGGTAAGATGCGTAGAAAGATGAACGTTGATAAGGTCAGTAGACCACAAGCGTTTGCCGATACTATGGTAGAAGAGTTTACACAAGAGGGTATTTACAAACCCGGAACATCAACAGGCGTTACCAAACCATTTGAGCAAGCCCCTGCTGGTGCTCCACTAGGTAATCCAGATATATTATTTAAGCAGAAGATGGGAGCATATGAAATGTATAGATCATATGTAGCCTCTATTTATGGTGGATACGAACAAGCCATTGACGCAGTAGCAACAACAGGACGCACACTTGAAATGGATAAGATGGCTATTGCTACCAAAGAAATGCGCGACCTTGTTACAGTTCTTATGCACGCAGAAGAAACAATCTTTAATAAGTCTTTTATACTTTTTAAGAAAGCAATAGAAGATGGAGATAATGTTGCTGCTCTAAATATTCTACAAAGATTACATATAGAACTTTCTGGTTATTCTATTCAGCAATCACTTACTAGATTATCTAAGGTTACCGAAGGTGATATTGCAAAACTATTAGAAGAAGCAACCAAAGATGCTAACAAAGGTGTAATAGAATATTTAAAGATAAATGGAGTATCAACAAAGGGAACAAGTAGAGAGATAGTATTAGATGGAAACTATATAGGAAATAATATTCCATTTTATTCTGGTAAAGGAAGTAGAGGTATTGATGAAGCATACAAGGCTGCTTCACAACAACCACCTTTATTTAAGCCAGAGAACTTTAAGGAAATGCTTATTGGAAACTATTATCTTCGTGCCCAAGCAAACATAGTTGATGATGTTTTATATAAAGCACAAGTAGATTTTCCAGAACTATTCCCCAACTCTTCCGTATTAATACAGATTGCCGAAGGAGATTGGGCTACTGTTCGTTCTTCATTGATTAAATCATTAGACGAAAGAGGTGCTGCTGGAACACTAACAGTAGATGAAGCAGCAGTATATTATGGAGGATTAAGAAAAGAGATTATTAGAACTGGTAGCACACGACTACCTCTATTTAGTGGAGCAGCAGTAGTAAATCCTCAAACTGCAAAACTCTCACAAGACCTTCTTATATCTGCTATTGAAGATAACGTTGCTCTTATCTCTGGTGGAGGTGGTAAAAGCAAAAGATATTTAAATACACTAACAGAGCACTTTAAAGAAGTAGCAAATATTAGTGGACCAGAAATCAAAAAACTATTACAAATGGGTTTGGATGAACTTGAATCTCCACCAGCATCTCTTTATAGTTCTATCTTTGATAGTCAAGCAAGAGCAGATGCTACTGCTTTATTCTATCAAACATCATTATCTAATATAAAGAACCAACTTAAATCTCCTTTCTCTGCTTCTGTTCAAGGTGTTGCAGAAAAAGTTGGAACTATTCCATTACTACAACAAGCACAGGCTTCATTAAAGAAGCCCTTGTTTAATGCTGTAAATATTAAGAAGGCAACTGAAACTATACAAGGACTTCAACTTTCTTCTGCCTCTGCTAAACTAGATCAGTTTGTTGGAAAGAACGGAAAACAAATCGCAGATGAAATAAGTGAGGCTGAACGCATACTTAAAAATGCTATTGATGAAGAAATATCACCAGCCGCTATGGAACTTGCTAAAAGAAAAGAAGCAATCCTTGATGATTTAGCAAAACAATCTGGTGATGTATTAGGCAGAAGAGTTATTATGGATACGATTGGAACTATCTATGATGGAACTTCTAACATAGCGAAAAATGGTTTGCTTGGTGGATTGATACTTCCAAACTTTAACTACGCAGTAGTCAATGCTTTAACAGGTCCATTTATTATAGCCCAAACTGTTGGTGTTAGAAGTGCCGCATCAGCACTTCGTATTCCAAACCCATTACTATTACGAGAAGGGAAGATTGTGGCTGCAATATCTCCTATTGATTTAGAAGTTCTTGATGTAATGAGATACGCTTATTCTTCTAATGTTGGAGTAGGCAAACTTTCGTGGAAAGCACCAGCAAATAAAGTAATACTTACAACACCAGACGGAACTATCTATACAACTGAAATGCTTGCGAAGTTAGTTAATGAAGGAGCATTAGGTAAATCACAAGGAGCCGCTGAACTATCAAATAGTTTGTTAGGTTCTTCATTAGATTGGGCTGGTAGAACTGGATTGTATGGTGATAAGAATAGTGTAATCAAAGCAGCAAGAAGAAACTTCTTTAACTATCAAGACCTTAATGTTTGGTCAACAGCAGCAAATACAGTAGACCAAACTTATCGTATGGGTGTTTTAGTTAAGGCTCTAAAAGAAGGCGAACCAATAGAGAACGCTACAAGATTAGCAAGAGAATCCTTATTCGACTATGGTAATCTAACAGATATAGAAGAGTCAATAGCCAAGGTTGTTTGGTTCTATCGCTTCAAGAGAAACAACTTCCGTTCAGTATTTACAGCATTAGCAACAGATCCAAAAGCATTGAAGTTTGCTTTCTCACAAGGACAAGGTTGGGAATATGTTTACAACTTTGGTGAGAAAGTATTAGGTCAAGATAAGAACGATGTTGATATGCGCTATGCTATGAAAGACTATTCAGAAGCAAGAGCCTTTATTGATTTAGTTGAAGACCCAGAGAATAAAAAAAGATATGCTATTTATGGTCCACCTATTCCAGCCATACAAGCAGTAGCAGAAATGACTGACTATGCTTCTATATTTTTAACTCCTTATGTTATGGCTGCTACTACTGATAAAGGATTGATAGCAGCCACAGGTGAGGTTGGATATGGTGCCTTTCAAGTTGCGGTAGAGAACGCTAATCCAATGCTACAAACTGCTGTTCTTGCTGGAACAGGTATGGATATTAGAAGAGGAGGACAAACTGCTTCTGATTATCTTGATCCTAAACTTGTTTGGTATATGCAACAGAACCCAGAACAATGGTATACCTTCACAACTTTATTCAATATTGAAGAAGTCCCATTAGAAGATGAGAAACCAGCAGTAGGTTATTACAATGGTCGTCAATGGAGAATAAAACAAAAGGATAGAACCGCAGCAAAGAACTGGCAGGTATGGCAATCTGGTTTACTAATGATTGGTGTTGGTAGAACAATGAGAGACTACGCACCAATACTAAATAAGTTTGGTGGAGAAAGAGGAAAAAGATTAGCAACAGTAGTAGTAGCACCAATGACTACATTACAGAAACCTAAACTTCCAAGAGCACCAGAAGGTAAAGTATCTCTTCCAGTTACATTAGAGACTGATGGGTTTGGAGTTGATTTTTGGAGAGCCGCTGGTGTAATCCAAGTTCAAGACGCACCATTGTTAGAAGAAGTCCAAAGAGCAAATAGATTAAAGGCAGCAGGAGAGATACGTTCTAAACCAGTTAAGACACAACAGATAGAGCAGTAGACAAATACAATACTAATAGGAGAAACTAATAATGGGCAAAGCATATATCATAAAACAGGCAGACACAGGGACAATCACAAGAACTTTAACCACAGCATTTCATACACCTGTGGCTATTGATTTAGCACCAGAGGTTTCACCAGATGGTAAGTCTCTTACCGTTACTGCTTATCCCTTTCATATATCAGCAGTATATATTCAAGTAGATTCTATTGCTGCTGGCGCAACTACACTAACACTTCGTATTTCTCCCGATTCTCTTGGCGATGAAATCTTTGTTCCAAATACTACCGCTACTCTTTCTACTGGATTTACTACTGCTACAAAAGGAGGCGTAGTTTACAAGGTTGATGTTGATGGTTTCTTATCTACCGACCAACTTTACTGGTCTGTTAGAACAGATGCTGGAACTGCCACTCTTCGTAACTTAAAGATTACATTTAGCAGACCAGAGTAAGGAGATAGTATATGCCCGGAGCACTTA
>Ga0181350_1000154_pt1 | contig 21027 bp, 33 predicted proteins | sample Su13VDMM110DCMD_FD_130105 | JGI IMG/M metagenome (GOLD analysis project Ga0181350, IMG submission 130105) | Freshwater viral communities from Lake Michigan, USA - Su13.VD.MM110.DCM.D | ecosystem: Environmental > Aquatic > Freshwater > Lake | place: USA: Michigan | collected 2013-07-16
GAATTGCGTAGTATGTGTAGTCATCATCACCAGCCTGTATCTGGGGTGGCTTATATTGGTATCATTGCTGCCAACAAACTTATTGGCCTTAGTAAGTATACTCGTATTGCTCAGTGGTGCGCTAGGCGTGGTACTCTCCAGGAAGAACTCTGCAACGATATTGCAAGAGAAATAATGCGAGCCACTGATAGCGAGAATGTGGGTGTTTATATTCAAGCTACACACGGTTGCTGTGAAAATCGTGGTATTATGGCACACAGTAGTTTGACACAAACCACAGTACTTAAAGGTTCATTCCAAACAGATCCCGGAACTAAAAAAGAGTTTATGGACAATATCAAACTGCAACAGGACTTTGCCCCACGGTGATAATCGAATTAATCGGAACTTGGTTGCTTGTGGGATTTGTTAGCGCAATCGGATGGGGTACTGCTCAAAAAACTGTAGTGGAACCTTATGTAAATCCAACTATTGAAAAGATCATACCTCAGCCACAACCTACATTAACCACTAACCCGGATAATAAATAATGCTTCACAGCGGCCTTTTGGTGTCATTCCCGCTATACAAACTCTGCCACCTATGCTATAATCTAACATAGGAGAAATAAATGATTTATTATAACGAAACAGAAGTGATACGATCTATCAACGAACAACAAGTGCGACCCGTCACATATAAATTCACCAGTACTAAAGAGTATGTAGACCAATTCCCCGTTGCTTACAGACAGTGGAAGGCCGACAGCCATTGTAACTTGATTCACGGTTATTCCTTTAGTATGAAGTTTTACTTTGGCACCAATGACCTAGATGTTCGTAACTGGGCCGCTGACTACGGTGGCCTGAAAGAACTCAAAGAAGTATTACAAAGTCAATTTGATCACACGCTATTAGTAGCAGAAGATGATCCAGAACTAGAAACATACAAACTATTAGAATCAAAGAACATGGCCAAGCTAACTATTCTTCCACGCCTGGGTTGCGAAGGCTTAGCAGACATGCTTTACAAGTATGTCAACGGTGTTTACATTCCAGACATGTGGGGTCCAGAAGAGGCTCGACGTTTATGGTGTTATCGTGTGGAAGTACGTGAAACACAAAGCAACATGGCGTTCCGCGAAGGACACCGTGAGTGGAACGAAGATTTGTTTGCGTAATAATATACGCATATAAATATTTGTTCTATCCTGGCCATACCATCAGAAAAATATGAAACTAAAATTACCCAATGACTTAATTTGTTGCTTGCCTAGCACTATTACAGACCCTATTCGCATTGGATGTGACAGTGATGGTGGATACATTGTTCCTCGTATGATCCTGGATCATTGTGACGATCTACTTAGTTTTGGACTTGGTGACAACTGGAGTTTTGATCGTGCATGGAAAAAAATCAAACCTAATGCAAAAATTCACATGTACGACGGTACAGTAAACATCAACACCATGAAAGATTACTTGCGAGCTCAGTACCAAGACTTTTTTGGTACGTCGACATCAATTTTTCATTATCAAGAAAATGTAGGTAAAAAACAACACAATCTAGCGCACACCGAGCTAGTCACTGCCATTCAACGATTGGCCAGCGATCGTGTGTTTTTAAAAATGGATATTGAAGGTGGTGAGTTTCAGTTGCTAGATGACATTTTGACTTGCCGAGGAATTTTTCCTGGAATAGCTATAGAAATACATTTTGCTAACTATCATAGAGAAAATTTTAAACAAACAGTTGAAAAAATCAAAGAATATTACGAGCTAGTTCACACACACGGCAACAATCATACTGTACTGGGTGCTGATGGCAGTTGTGATTGCTTTGAGTTTACGTTCATACGCAAAGACCTGTGCGACGATACCGCCAAACGCTACAAGTTTTATCTAGACGGCCTGGACGTTAGCAATGTGCCTGGCTTGGATGATTATGAATTTTACTTCGACCAGGTCCAATGAAGATTTTTTTAACTGGTGCAAGTTCTGGAGTAGGTCGAGCCTGTGCTGAACTATTAAAAACAGATCACACAATTATAACTCCATCAAGTCAAGAATTTGATGTAGGAAATTTTGCACACATTGACGCAGTAGATTTATCTGATGTTGATTGTGTGATCAACTGTGCCGGAGTTAATCCTGGCTCGTATCAAGGTTGGAAGCACAATCAATGGCAAAAACAACAACATCAAGTAGATGTGAACTTCACCGGTGCCTTGCTGTTAGTTAAACAGTACGTTCGACAACGTGATCAAGGACAGTTTGTGTACCTGACCAGTAGCAATATTGATGATCCAATTGCACATAATATATTTTATACAGCAGCCAAACATGCCCTAAGATACAGTATCGATACCATTAGAAAAGAGTGTACAGATATTGTGTTTACAGAAATATGTCCTGGCAAGATCAAAACCAACATGCTACGGCAGAATTATCAAGATACCAAAACTGATGAAGAGATTGAACAATTATACGCTCAAGGTCCTACACTTACTCCCGAAGAAGTAGCAGAGATGATTGTATTTGCTGTTAATCGTAAGTTAGATCATATTACAATTTTACCTCACAGCAACAGACACAAATAAGTAACTCATATGTCAAAACGCAAATACAGTATAGCAGTAATGTTGGCTACACACAAAAGAACAGACGCACTCAGTCGTAGTGTGTTTAGTTTGTTGGATTGTACAAAAGATTTGTCGCAAATACAACTCATTGTTGGCATTGATGATAATGACGAAATTGGTCTCAATCACTTTGTTGATGTCATACAGCCCGAACTAGACCGTCGTAATGTGGATTATACCGCTCTTAGTTTTGAGCCCATGGGCTACTTAGGACTCAATCAATACTACAACAAAATGTGCGAGCATGCAGATGCTGACTGGCTCATGGTCTGGTGTGATGATGCTATCATGGAGACTCAGGCATGGGACGACCGTGTGGCAGAATGTACCGGCGAATTTAAATTGTTAAAAGCACATGCACACAACGAACATCAGTATGCGGTATTTCCAATCATACCAGCCGAGTGGAGAGAGATCACAGGTTACTATGCTCGCCATCAAATGCTGGATGCAGAAGTCAGTCAAATGGCCTACATGTTAGATATTATGAAAGTCATCGAAGTCAACATCACTCATGATCGTGCAGATCTTACAGGTAACAACAAAGATGAAACCAATGATAAAAAAGTAATGTTAGAAGGCAATCCAAACAGTCCTTTGGATTTTCATTATCCTACCCTGCGTGAGCAGAGGGTTAATGATGCAGACAAAATTGCCCAATACATGATTGCCAACGGGTTTGATACTGCATGGTGGGAAGGTGTTAAACTTGGTAAAAATAATCCATGGGAACTTATGGCCGCCAATGATCCTAACGGGCAAACAGTACAACTTCAAACAATACAAGATGCAAACGGACGTATACATCACCGCCGGGTTAAATCAAAAAATGACTAATAAAACATTTAGTATATCTGTATTATTGCCTACTAGAGGACGTACTGTTGCTCTTGAAAGTAGTGTGTTTAGTTTGTTGAATCTAGCCACATCGCCTGAAAAAATACAACTGGTATTTGGATTCGATAACGACGATTCAGTGGGACTCAATTACTTTTTAGAAAAAATACAACCAAAGCTGGAAGAACTTAATGCAAATTATACTGCCCTGTCGTTTGATAGCATGGGCTACGAAGGTCTTAATACCTATTATAATGCGCTGGCAACAAAGGCCAGTGCTGATTGGCTGTTTGTTTGGAACGATGATTGCATTATGAATACCAAAGGATGGGACGATGAAATTCGCCGGTATAATGGAGAATTCCGAGTGCTTAAGGTTCATACACACAACGAGCATCCATACAGTATCTTTCCTATAGTTCCATCTGCATGGGTTGACATCACTGGACAACTTAGTCGTCATCAAATGATTGACGCAGAAATTAGTCAGATTGGGTACATGTTGGATGTCATACAAATTGTTGACATCGATGTTACCCATGATCGTACCGACCTTACCGGTAATCAATCAAATGAACCAACTAAACCAAGAACTCGATTTGAAGGTAATCCTGAATCTCCGTTGGATTTTCAAAATTCGACCTATGTACAAAATCGAATGAATGACACTGAAAGATTATCCATTCTATTAAAAACAATGAATATCGATACCACCTTTTGGGAAAATATTAAAACACTCAAACAAGATCCTTGGGAAAAACTTAAACAAAATGATATTAATAGTCACATGTATCACTTTAATTTGTCGGCGGAGAGTTAATGTCCAATATAACTATTAGTCAATTGGTGTCAACCTGTTTACTGTCTGGCAACCCAGTAACTAAAATTTTAGATTTTGGGCAACAACCTTATGCCGACACATTTATTGCAGAACATCAACTCAATCTATCTGAACCAACATTTCCATTGGAAGTTTACATGAATGCAGAATCGGGTAGTATTCAATTGGGCTATGTTAGTGATGCCGAGGATCGTTATAACTTGTATTCATACAGTTACACCTCCAGCAATAGTAAAACCGCTCGTGATCACTGGGACAGCTTGGCCGCCGATGTTAAATCAAAATACAGCGATGATAAGTTGGTTGTGGAGATCGGTAGTAATGACGGTTATCTAATTGGACAGTTTTCCAAAGGTGTTGGTGTGGATAGTTCACAAGAGATGTGTGGGCTAGCCATGGAACGCGGAGTTGATGTAATTAATGCACTGTTTGATGTTATGGTTGCTGATCATGTGCGTGGAACATATGGCCCTGCCAATGTGATTTTGGCCAACAATGTATTCAATCATGCTAATAAACCTGTGGACTTTGCTATTGCGGTTGCTAAACTATTAGATGCCAACGGAGTGTTTATATTTGAAGTTCCGTATTGGGGATGGATGGTTACTAATGGTCAATTCCCCGACATGGTCTATCATGAGCACCCAAGTTACTTTACTGTCAAAAGTGCCCAAAACCTTCTGGCTCGAGCTGGGCTGACCATAGCAGATTTTGAATTGGTCAACTATCACGGGCAGAGTCTACGCATCACAGCTAGACACGGGCAAGAGGTAGTTGCCAAGGTCACACAGGCCATCACACAAGAAACCGAACAAGGATTGTTTGATCCAGAGTTTTATGCCAAACTACAACGCAGGTTAGAGCAGTCCAAGATAGCATGGCTAGCTGACTTTTACAAAATGCTTAACGAAGATCCTCAAGCAGTTGTGATCGGTGTAGGAGCTGCTGCCAAAGCTAACACTTGGTTAAAATACTATGGCCTAGATAAAACAGTCATCAACTGTATTACTGATTCCAGCCAGTTCAAGCAAGGCAAGTATACTCCACTCACACGTATTCCTATTCGGTCAGATGACGAGTTTGCCAACCACGATCGTCCTTATGCGTTAATCTTGAGTTGGAATATTGCCGAGCCACTCAAACAAGCATTGTTAAAAATCAATCCCAACACAAGGTTTATCTCACAATGAAACACTATAACATTTACAACAATCAAGAACCCAAGCTAGGCTCGTTTGCAGATGATCGTGGAACTATTACAGATATCTTCCATTTGATCGACATGAACTCGGCCTGCTTGATTACTAACACACCGGGTGCTGTTCGAGCCAACCACTATCACAAACAAACCACACAGTATACATACATCTTGTCCGGGTCATTGGATTACTATTCCAAACCTGTAGACAGTGAGGAGCCTGCTAATGTGATCACAGCCGGGGTTGGAGATTTCATCATCAGTGAGCCAAACGAAATACACGCATGGCGCACAGGTCCAGACGGTTGCACACTTATTGCCTTTGCACAAGGCCCACGTGGTGGCGAAGATTACGAAAACGACACGTTCCGAGTAAACAGCATCATTCCTGAATGACACGAATTGCTGTAATCTTTGGAGCTCGCGGAGGTATTGGCGCAGCAACACGTGAAGCATTTCTTGCGGCTGGATATCGTGTGGTCCCTATCACCAGCTCAAGTGTTGATTTTACCAGCGACGATTGTTATCAAAAAGTATCTACCATACTTACAGTCAACCCAGATGTCATTGTTAACTGTGTTGGATATCTAGACAATACCAATCAAGAAACTCATAACAATACTTTCAACATTAATGTTGGCAGCAATTGGACTATCCTAAGACATTACATCAATAACCCAGGTGAAAAACCTGTGAAGATTATCATGGTAGGATCCAGCGCATACAAGAGCGGGCGCAGGTCTTACATTTTATACTCAGCCTCCAAAGCTGCACTATATAATGTGTGGCGGGGAGCTTGTGATTACTTTGCCAACACTAATATCAGTGTTGCATTGATTAACCCAGTAAGAACACGTACTCCTATGATAGACATGTCAACAGCGGCTTTTTGTTATGAACCAGAAGACGTGGCACATGAAATATTAAGCATGGCAAATACACCAGGCAAACAACTGGTAGAGATGAAGTACCCAGAGGAGAATTGAATGAAGATTGGTATTATTGGACGAGGCACCGTAGGCAAAGCAGTCTACGAAGGTTTGCAATATCTAGGTCACAACATGTGTTTCTTTGACCCAGCATACGAAGGATCAACACTACAAGATGTATTAGATACTGAATGTGTTTTTATCTCTGTACCGACTAACCAAGCACCAAATGGTGATTGTGATACCAGTATTGTAGAACGAGTAGTTGATGAATTAAATGCCGCTGGCTATACTGGACTAGTAGGTCTTAAGAGCACTTGTGTTCCCGGTACCTGTGAGCGTTTAAGTATTGCGTATCCTAACTTGCGTATTTGCAGTGTGCCAGAATTCTTACGTGCCAAAAGTGCCCTAGCTGACTTCATGTACAATCATGACCTATTAGTCATTGGTAGCAACCGCGAAGAAGATTTTGACTTGATTAAAAAGATTCACGGCCACTTGCCACAGAATGTCACCTGTGTCAAACCCACAGAAGCTGAAGTAATCAAATACTTTAACAACGTAAATCACAGTGTGCAAATTATCTTTGCCAATATTGCATACGAAGTATGTAAGAAACTAGGCGTACATTACGATGCCGTATATCACGCAATTAGCAAACGAGAATGTTTCAATCCAGCATACTTGATGTGCAATGATAACCTGCGTGGCTTTGGCGGACACTGTTTGCCAAAGGATACCAGCGCATGGCGCAACCTAGTCAAGGATTTGGGTTTGCCGTACGAGATGATCGATGCAGTAATTAAAGATAACGAAAAGATTAATAAATGAGTAAAATTTTAGTAACCGGAGCAGGTGGACTTCTTGGCACAGAATTCTGTCGTCAACTCAAGGCCGCAGGACACCAAGTGTGGGCTATTGACAATCAAAGTCGTAGTACAGCAATTCCCGAATGCGATAATTGGATTGTTACAGACTTAAAAAATCCCGACGTGTTCCAACATGTGTTGCCCAAGGATTTTGAGTATATCTATCACTACGGTGCTATCAACGGTACCACAAACTTTTACGAACGACCAAACGAAGTCTTGGTCAATAACTTTGTAAGTGACATCAATGTATTTGAATTTGCTGGCCAATGCCCTAATCTTAAACGCATTGTGTACGCTAGTTCAAGCGAAGTAGTTAGTGACGATCCTATAAGTCCGGTTGCTGAAAACTTAGACATTACCATCAAGAACATTCACAATGCTCGTTGGTCATATCGTTTGGCCAAAGTAACCAGTGAAAACTTTTTGGCCAACAGTAAACTGCCTTATGTGATGTTGCGTTACTTCAATGTGTATGGCGAGAACAGCAAGAAAGGTCACTTCTTAGGCGACCAAATTGATAAAATTAAGAATGGTACATTTACTGTTATTGGCTCACAAGAAACTCGTAGTTTCTGTCATGTAAGTGATGCTATCCGTGCCAGTATCTATGTAGCCGAACACGTTGATCGTGAATTGGTAAACATTGGCAATGATCGCGAAATCACTATTGGCGATGCTGTGCAAGTTATTGCTGCAGAGTTAGGACATCCCGATGCTGTGTTTGAACAACTACCAAGTAAAGCTGGCTCTGTTGCCAATCGCCGTCCGGATATTACCAAATTACGTAGTATCATGCCCGAGTACGAGCCTATGAGTTTTGAACAAGGAATTAGATCAATTCTCTCTTGACAATCTAAATACAGTTCATGTATAATAACTGTATGAAGAAAATCTACTACACTTGGTCCGACGTCGAATCTCAAACACAAGAGATCTTGCGTCAGATTGCCTTATCCGATTGGCGCCCAGATTATGTTGTGGGATTAACACGTGGCGGACTTACGCCGGCTAACTTAATTAGTCAATACTTAGAAGTACCAATGGAATGTCTCAAAGTAAGCCTACGCGACGATGGAACCAAGCCCGAACATAATCTTTGGATGGCCGAAGATGCGTACAACGGCAAGAACATTCTCATTGTGGATGATATTAACGATTCGGGTGCCACACTTAACTGGATTAAAGCGGATTGGGAAGATTTTCATCCAAGTAAAAGAGAGCCGTGGTTGACTATTTGGAATGATACTGTTCGATTTGCTGTGTTAGTTAACAACGAAGCCAGTGAATACAAACGCATCGATTACTCCTGTATCGACATTAACAAAATAGAAGAACCTAGTTGGATAGTATTTCCTTGGGAGAATTGGTGGAAGAATTAATCAACACAGTCTTTGGACCAATGTATGCGCTCAAGACCGATGCTAGAATTGGGCAAGAGTTAAAAATCAAAGGTTGCTGGGATCTAAATGAAATTTTAGATACTATTCGATTTTTTGAAAGATACTCGCAATCAGACAATGGTTTTATTTTAGACGTCGGTTGTAACATTGGTGCATGGGCAATGCCAGTGGCTCGGAGATATCCAGATTTTCAAATTGTTGGGTTTGATTGTCAAGAATACCTAATTAATTGCTTAAACAAAACAATTGATCTAAATAAGATACTCAATGTTCAAACACAACTAATGGCTATATCCGACACAGTGGGCGAGATCAAATTTGGTAGTGTTGATTATACATTTGGTGGTAACTTTGGTGCATTTGAATTAGAAGCTCCAACAAGAAATAGCGACTTCAATGGTACCGTATTACCTGGGCAGTTTACTACTATTGAGCAACGCACTGTTGACAGTTTTAATTTTGATCAAGTAGCATTAATTAAAATTGATGTCGAAGGAATGGAGTATAAAGTTATTAAAGGTGCTATTAACACTTTACAAAGGTGTAAAAGTGTAGTATTATTTGAAAGTCATAAGTGTGATTATTCGGCGGTTATTAAATTATTAGAAAGTATTGACTATCGTGTGGTCGGTACTGTTGGTCAGATGAGTTGTGCAATTTCTACAAAGTGAACATATGAATTCAAAAACTAATGAAGCTCTTGTAATTTTACAAGAAGAATGCGCCGAAGTAATACAAGAAGTCAGCAAATGTTTTCGATTTGGCATCAACGATCTAAATAATGATGGCGTTAAGCACAGCCTAGTATTAGAAAAAGAAGTGGCGGATATGTTATGTATGGTGGACATATTAGTAGAACAAGGTGTACTTGATCTGACTCGTTTAGAAACAGGCAAGGTTGAAAAACAAACAAAGTTAAAGAAATGGTCAAAACTGTATGAAGATTAAAGTTAGCGAATTATTTTATAGTTTACAAGGCGAAGGTCGCTTTGTTGGTGTGCCTAGTGTGTTCCTTAGAACATATGGTTGCAACTTCACCTGTTCAGGATTTGGATGCAAGCCAGGCGAAAAGTCTACAGGCGCAGACGAAGTAGCAGAAGTTGTACATTTATATAATAACTTCTTGGACCTACCTTTAGTTGAAACAGGATGTGATAGTTATGCGTCATGGCATCCAGCATTCAAGCATCTAAGTCCTACAGTAGAAACGGCAGAGTTGGTTGAGAAGATGTTGGCCTTGACTCCCAACAACATGTGGAAACAGAACAATGGCAATGATGTACACTTGGTCATTACCGGAGGCGAACCGTTGCTAGGATGGCAACGTGCTTATGGTGAGCTACTAAGTCATCCTCGTATGAAAGACTTAAAGAACATTACATTTGAAACAAATGGTACACAAAAGTTAAGCGAAGACTTCAAAGCATTCTTGCGTAACTGGACATTAGATGGACCCGGTTTCCTAAGAGAAGTTACTTTCAGTGTCAGTGCTAAACTAAGTGCAAGTGGGGAAAAGGCAGAAGATGCTATTTGCCCAGAAGTTGTAAATGAATATCAAGCATTTGGTAATGTATATCTTAAGTTTGTAGTCGAAACTGTAGAGCATGTCGATGAAGCAGTTCAGGCAGTTGACAAATTTAGAGCAGGCGGTTTCAAGGGTATTGTTTACTTGATGCCACAAGGTGGTGTTGTTACTCCATACGATGCAAATAAATTAAATATTGCTAACATCTGTTGCGAACGTGGATTTAATTATAGCCCAAGATTACATGTGGACTTATGGGGCAATGGTTGGGGCAAGTAATGCCGCCATTGGACAGTTTGTTTGGCGGCCAAAGTAGTTTTTATCAACGAGCAGGATGGCGTAAAAGTTTTGCTTGGTGGCCGCATCGTTGTATTCTCAGTAACCGAATCATATGGTTGAAGTATGGTTACATGGGAACTGCTATGTATATTGGTCCAGGAGAACCAGTGTATGAATTTAACTGGCACACAACAGAAGAGCACTTGATTTGGTGTTTAAAAAATGGTTGATTTATATTTTGATACTCCACTTACTCGCAGTCGATCGTACACAATTATTGTACCAAACGGTGGGTGGCGTAGGCATTTTCCAATAGAGTATATCAAACAGATTAGACCAGTTGCAGAAACATTAGCCATGATGAATCATGATTCACCACGTGCATATGAAGCATATTTGCAAGAAGCTGATGCAGTACTACGAAACGAAAATGTATATAATGTTGAACCAAGTTGGATTCAACAATACAAAGCCATGCAAGAAGATCCAGTCATGGCTGAGTTGTGGAATAAATTACAAATGCTACTAGCATTAAAGGAAGATGAAAATGGGAATGTTTGATTTTTTTAAGAAGAAGGTTGAGCCGCCACAGAAGAAAAAACCTCTTGCTGATGCAGCACAAAAGCAGACTAAATCAGCCAAGGATACAGCTACAGATAAAGGTGAACCATATGTGGCTATCCTTAGCATGGATGTTGATCCAGAAAACTTATCACAAGGCGCTTTTGAATTAGACTGGAACGATAAGTTTGTTGCTGATCTTGTACGACACGGGTACATGATGAATCGCGACGACACTGATGCAGAAATTGTTGACCGTTGGTTTACTAATATATGTCGTAATGTTGTGCTAGAAACCTATGAACAATACGAAGCCATGGATCCACAACGAGATCGTGTGGTCAAGACTCGAAACATTGGTGACGGACGTAGCGAAGTATCGTGATACTGTATGTAAACGGTGACAGCAACAGTGCAGGTGCTGAATGTACAGATAACGATAAAATCTGGCCGGTTATACTGGCTAAAAAACTAGAGTGTAAGTTAATCAACGAAGCAAAAGGTGGCGCAAGTAATCCTAGGATAATGCGTGTGTCTAGTAACGCATTGGCCAAGAGCGATCGAAATACTATTGCTGTTATTGGATGGACCAGTTGGGAACGAGAAGAATGGGTCTATAACAATCAGTACTTTGATGTTAATGCAGGAGGGCATGATGTCTTGCCTCTTGCACTACAAGAACGTTATAAACAGTGGGTTATTAATCAAGGACCCGAAGAACAGATTCGTAAATCAAAATCTATTCACGAACAGATACATCGACTACATCGTAGTTTAAAAGATCGACGCATACCACATTTGTTTTTTAACGCACTAATGCCGTTTCAACACAAACTAGAAGATCCTCAACACAACAATTGGAATAACAATTATCTTGGACCATACAACAACAATTTAAGTTATTATTGGTATCTAAAAAATCAAGGTTGGACACCCACTGACAACAATCATTATACCGAAGATGCACAAGCCGTCTGGGCAGATATATTGTACAACTATATTCAAGAAAACAATCTATTATGATATTATATGTAAACGGTGACAGCCATACTGCTGGTGCCGAAGCAGTCAATCAACATGCCTTTGCTGAAGATGATTCAAAATATTTTTACATGGGCCGTGCTCCTCATCCCGACAACTTACAGGTCAGTTGGGGTAAGTTGCTGAGTCTAAGTTTGCAGGCTGGATTCAAATGCGATGCTGAAAGTGCCAGTAGTAACAGTAGAATTATACGCACCACTAGAAGCTGGTTAGATACCATACAAAATGCAAACGAGATTTTAATTATCATTCAATGGTCGACTTGGGAACGAGAAGAATGGTTGCATGATGGCATTTACTATCAAGTCAATGCAAGTGGTATTGATCATGTTCCGCAGGCATTACAAGAAAAATATCGTCATTACATTGTAGGTATCGATTGGCAAACCAAAACTCAGGAAGCACACAATGAAATTTGGGCATTCCATAAAGAATTAGAATCTAAAGGAATCCAGCATATCTTCCTTAATGGCAACACGGACTTTGCCCAAATCCAGGACAAACAGGATTGGGGTACAAGTTATGTTCATCCGTATAATCCAGACTATACATTTAATGCCTTGATTCAAGCAGGCGGTATCGAAACAGTTGCGCCCAATTCATATCATTTTGGCAAGGATGGTCATAGCTTTTTTAACCGTTTTATGTTACAATATATTGTTGATAACAAATACATTTAAGGTTCCATATGAAGTATGTTCTGATTGATACGGCTAATATGTTTTTTAGAGCCAGACATGGTGCCCACCGTGCTAGTGATACTTGGGAAAAAGTTGGCTTTGCACTTCATGTGACCTTGATGGCCGCCAACAAAGTAGCCAAGCGTTTTGAAGCGGATCATGTGGTGTTTGGATTGGAAGGACGCAGTTGGCGTAAAGACTTTTACAAGCCATACAAAGCCAATCGTGCTGTGGCCCGTGCTGCACTAACAGAAACCCAGCAAGAAGAAGATGCTATGTTCTGGGAAACGTATGATAATTTGACTAAATACTTGTCAGAGAGAACTAACTGTAGCGTTATTAGGCATGAAAATGCCGAAGCAGATGACATTATAGCTCGCTGGATCGCACTACATCCCCAAGACGAACATATTATTATCAGTAGCGATACTGACTTTGTTCAGCTCATTGCACCAAATGTCAAACAGTACAACGGTATTACAGACGAACTAATCACTATAGAAGGAATCTTTGATGCTAAAGGAAAAGCGGTCATCGATAAGAAAACTAAAGAACCTAAAACAATCCCTAATCCAAAATGGCTACTCTTCGAGAAATGTATGCGCGGCGATTCGTCGGACAATGTGTTCTCGGCCTACCCGGGAGTCCGTACTAAGGGCACTAAGAACAAGGTTGGCTTACAGGAAGCATTTGAGGATAGAGAGAAACAAGGCTACGCCTGGAACAACTTGATGTTACAGCGATGGACTGACCCGGAAGGTGTCGAGCATCGTGTGTTAGATGACTACGAGCGCAATGTACACTTGGTAGATTTAACTGCACAACCTGAAGAAATTAAAAATGCAGTAGATACCGCAATACGTGAGCAGATGTCACACAAGGATGTGGGGCAAGTTGGTGTGCGCTTTATGCAGTTCTGTGGCAAGTATGAATTAAACAAACTAAGCGAGAATGCCGACAGCTTTGGTCGTTGGATGAATGAAACTTATAAAGGAGTGTTAAATGGCTAAAGATTTATTTTGGACCATAGTAACATTTGCAATTATCATATCAGTGTTGGTCTTGGCATTCTGGCCACAAAATAAGTCAAGTGTAGTGGTTGTAAAATATGATTGCCGCCAGTTAATGGGCGGTGGGCATCCTAATGTGCCGGTGGAAGTACAAGAAGCATGTAGAAAAAGGGAGTTAAACAAATGACACTAATAGCTAAACCAGTAATAGATCGTAAGTATTGGATCTTACAGCAAGGAGATCAAAAGGTCGGTAATGTCGAAGCCTGTGATGGTGGGTTCCAAGTCAAGATCAATAATCAAATTCAACAATACAAAACTATCAAGATGGTGGAACAACGTGTTCAGGTTCACTTCGAGCCGCCACTCAAACACAAAGTAGTAAAGCCCATCACCAACTTGGTGCACGGTTATCCAGTGGCAGGTCGTGTATGTAATCCCATGTGGGACGTGCCTAAGAAGTTACCCGTATACACCAAGACTAACAAAAGTAAAAGTTGGTTTGCCGCTGGTTGGTACCGTGTCAAGAAAGGTCGTAACTGGACTGCCATGCAAGGTCCTAAACTAATCTTACTACAACGCTACCCATTCTCGGGTCCATTTTATTCTAAAGAGGAAGCAGAACAACATGTCTAATAATCCATTTCGTGATCAAGAAAAATTTATGATTGCTTGCGATCAAACTGTAGGTACAGAGAATCAAGACCAATACGGTCTATACCTTAGTCTAATTGAAGAAGAAGTACAAGAGCTTCGTGATTCAACAACTCGTGTAGGTGACCTTGATGCCTTAATTGATATCTTGGTTGTTACAATTGGCGCATTACATAGTATTGGTGCCGACGTTGATGGTGCATGGAGAGAAGTAATCAGTAATAATGCTACCAAAATCAATCCACGTACTGGCAAGGTCAACAAACGTGAAGATGGCAAGGTACTCAAGCCAGAAGGTTGGACTCCTCCTAACTTAGAGCAATATTTAAAATGAGCATACACCTACAAAGATTTATTGAGCGATTGCAGGGATTTGAAGCCCGTGGCGCCAAGGATTTTATCATGCCCATGAGTGACGCTAAAGGTATGCATGCTGACCTAACTCGCTTGCTTTTAGAGCTAACTAACCTTAAAGAAGCGGCTGTAGTTGCTCGTGATGACGAGATTATTACAGTACAAGTTGGTGGTGGTTCATTCTAAATATGCATATATTTTAGCATAAATAAATGCATGTCGAGACCCAAACCAAAAGTACTCGCAGAATTAACAAACAAGTCTACGTACAAAACCGAACAAGTATTAGCAAGTGAAGGTGTATGGGCAGTTTTTTATTCTGGCGAGCCGATCAATCTCAAGACCAGTAACTTACTGGTTCAATACCCAGGACCGAAATATAAAAAAGTTTCGTTCTCTAATCCTGGCCACGCAATCAATCTGGCCCGCAAACTCAACACACAATTTAAAACAGACAAGTTCACAGTTGTCTTGCTCCGGGCCGGCGAACAAGTTTACCCTTGATGTGCGTGACAAATATAAACTCACTCGAGAATTAGTTCAGCATCTTCCTGATCCTTATAAGATCACCGAAGCAGAAGCTCTAGCTCTTTGGTGGTTCAATCTCAGACGCAAAGGCGGTCTACGATTGACCAAGCTAGGATATGAAACATTTACCAAACAGCTCGAACTCGAACACTACAATTATAATGTTGAACCGTTTGTCATAAACAGTAAGATGGTCATTGCTCTGGATCGCAAATTACAACAACCTTGGTTTATTATTACTCACAAACAAATGCCAAAAACTCTAGTGTTCTTTGGTAGTAAAGAAGCTATGATGGCCAACTTGTATGGTGACTTAAAGAAGTTTCTTGACAACTACACACACTAATGTTATAGTGTTACTATCGGGCCTATAGCGCAGGGGTTAGCGCAGGGAACTCATAATTCCTTGGTCCCTGGTTCAAATCCAGGTGGGCCCACCAGAAAGATTAAATACCTTAGTGAAAATTAAATTTTTATCAAACACCTATTACCCAACTCCAGTATATGCTTGTGTTATCAACATGAGCTATTTTATGCTGAAGCATTGGTATAGCTTGTATGGTAAAAATCCTTCTGTAGAATGGTTACTGGGCGAGTTGGTTCTGTTCGATGATCCAGAAATACAGATTGAAAAAATTGTTAAAGAAAGACCATCAGTTCTAGGACTGGCTGTATTTGTCTGGAATGAGACTGTGCAGTATCGTATTGCCAAGGAAATAAAAAGTCGACTACCCGATACAATTATTGTACTCGGAGGTCCTCAGTTAATTGCACACAAAGATTCTAAGTTCTTTACTAAACATCCTTATGTTGACTATGTGGTATATGGTGATGGCGAAAGACCCTTTCAACAAATCATTGACTATCATAGCGGATTCTTAGATACCACTGATGATTTTGTTAATATTGCAATGAATGATCCTGCGCAGGAGAATTCATATCAGCTTTTTCCGTACGAGCAACTAAGAGATGACCAGTATTTTTCTACTAGTCCATACCTGGATCAAAAAGAGTTCATTCGACAACATGTTGATCATTTGAAATCTCGAGGGGTTCCACAATCTGATATATCTATTGTGATTGAATTTGCTCGTGGGTGCATGTATAACTGCACGTTCTGCGATTGGAGTCAGAACTTAACTAAAAAAGTAAAACGTCGCAAGGCTAACTGGCGAGAAGAGTTATTATTTTTTAAAGAGCTCGATGTAATATTGCGTGAAAGCGATGCAAATTTTGGGCAGTGGGACGAAGATATCGAAATTTACGATTATGCTGTGTCATTGTACGATCCTAGCAAAAATTTTAAATTTGTAAGTTGGAACGTACCAAAGTTAAAGAAAGATGCTGCCTATTATTTGTTAAAGCGTAATGCTGAACTATTTAATGAACGCATTACCATACACTTCCAAGACATAAATGAAGACGTATTAACAAAAATTGAACGCCCGAGCATTAGTTGGGAAGCACATAAAAAGTTAATACTTGACTTAAAAAGAGAACTCAATCCCGAACAGGCCAGAAACATCGATGCTCAATTTATCATAGGATTACCAGGACAGAGTTTTGAAAGTGTTAAAGAATCAATGTATCGAGTATGGAAGGAAGCAGGAGTACACCACTTTATTTTGGCCAACTGGGTGTTGTTGCCGAATAGCCCTGGAGCAGATATTTTTTATCAACGCTTGCACAAAATAAAATGGATTAAAACTTATTTTGTCAGTAGTCACGAACATAACATTGCCAATGTAGAGAACCTTGAAGACTTGTACATAAGAATAAAAAATCAAGACAATGTTCAAGATTTTTTTGAATCAACTATCAGTTTTGCCACAGCAGATATGAATTACCGAGATATCATGGCAATATCAATATTAGGGCACTCAATCAAAGATTTATATAGAAAATTTCCAAATTTTGATCACAATAAAATTGATTCAGTGTTTGAACCAATGGTTAAACGAGCATTGGCATCGGCTGACCGTCAATGGAACGAGATTGCACAAATGATTGAAAAATACGGATTCCTAATTTTTGGTAGCTATGATCTTGACAATAAGGAATTTTTGTTTTATTATAAAAACATCTAATTCCAAGACTAAATATGACACTATGGAACAGAATAAAAAAGACCCTGTAAAACAGTACTATTACTCGGATCGTGAGTGGGATCGTTTAGGATGTGGTCCGTTGCCAGAAGAACGTAAGCGTGAGAATTTTATGGATGCGTGTGCTCGAGGTAATCCTAAGATTGATGGTAAGGCTGTTAAAGGATATAATTAATGAAGTTAAATTTTCAAGGTTCAGCTTTATTAGTGTTAAGTGGATTAGTTGCGTCATATCTCATGTATCGATTTCTGCTAGAAGTCTGGTGCTGGGTTTACGGATTAATATATTATTAATTTTTGCATTTTGATAAAAATGCATGGTGGGTCGGACTAGGAGACAATATGGAACAGGATTATAGTTTTGCAATAGGCGTAGTTCTTGTGCTGGTTGTCTTTGTTTGGATTTTATAAAAGAATTGCAGTAGTAACAAATTGTTGTAATTCCTTCGTAGTGAAGGCACTGTGGACGGGAGTTCGATTCTCCCCGGATCCACCGAAATACATTGACACTATGGTCCCCTTGAAATAATAGGAATGATGTCTGTAGGGAAGTTAGTGTATTTCGTTGGGTCCGACCGGTTTCGACATGGTGAGATAACGAAAGAGGCAACACAGTAGGCGATGACTGTAAATCAAGCAACCTATGTAAATGCAAAAACATCTACAGGCGAAGTAACTGTTTCGGGTAAGAACGTTAAGTTCTCTGCTCGTTCAGCACAACGCCAATCTTTAGCAGTTTAATCACTGCTTAGGGTAATTATACCTCGTAACAGAAAATAGTAGAACCCGCTTCGGCGGGTTTCTTTTTACCGTTTTTGTTGCATTTCAATTCAATATGCGCTATAATTAACGACGTCGATAATTTACTACCCAAGCAACAACCTCAGTAAATATTATTGTTGTACAACTTTTATAAAAGGAAACACACAGCATGAAAAAACTACTAGTAGCATTACTAGCAACCGCAGGTATCACTTCTGCCTATGCACAATCTAGTGTCAGCATCTATGGTATTTTGGATGTTGGTTACATTGGATCCAGTTCTGAAGGCGCAGTTGGTAACAAGGTTTCAAAAACCACAAACAACACATTTGGTAACGGTGCAGAACAAACCAGCCGTTTAGGTTTTAAAGGCTCTGAAGACTTAGGTGGTGGCCGTTCAGCATTCTTTACTGTTGAAACAGGTTTAACTCCTAGCCAAGGTCAGGCAAGTACTTGGGACAACCGTCAAAGTTTTGTTGGTATCAAACAAAACGGACTTGGTCAAGTTGCTGTTGGTACTCAATATACATCGGTGTTTAATGCAGTAGCAGCAACCAATGCAGGACAATTAAACAACATGGTCGGTGATGTTGTCTACGCAACTGGTGCAAGCTCTACCACTTCCGGCAACGGCAGTAACACAGCGTTTACAATTCGCACAGCCAACACATTGAGTGTGAAGAGTGACAAGTTTGCAGGTTTCAGTGCTGGTGGTTTTGCTACTTTAGCAAACAGCAACACTACTCAAACAAATACAACCGGTGGCAGTACTAACTACAACGGTTATGGTTTGAGTGCTGATTACACTTGGAACAAATTGTATGTTGTTGCCGCTTATCAAACTTTAAAGAGTGAGCAAACATTTACAACAGCAACTCCTACATTCTGGACAACTAATGCAACAAGTAGTGCTCCTGGTGGTGGTGTGAACACACAGGACACACAGAAGTATGTTGGTGCAACTTATGACTTTGGTATTGTAAAAGCCTATGCTCAGTATGTTGCTCGTAAGGCTACTAGCACTGTAAACAGTAGTGATTATCTTAGCCGTACTGCACAGCAGGTTGGCGTTCGTGGTAACATCACTTCTGCCATTGATGCATGGGCTAGTGTAGGTAATGGTCGGTATGACGCCTTTGGCGCAAACACTCCAACTGTTAACTTTAACGCATTCCAAGTTGGTAGTAACTACTGGTTGAGCAAGCGTACAAACTTGTATGCAATCTACGGTCAGAACAAAACTAGCAGTACCAATGTTGCTAATTTAGCACCATCATTGGCTGCCAGTAACTATGCAGTAGGTGTACGTCATACATTCTAATTTATAATTAGAGTTCTACAAAAGGGCCTTCGGGCCCTTTTTCATTGGTAAGTATTTGTATGATAGACATAGTAACAGTAGTATTCCGTGAAGAACTTGCTGTATTAAAACTTCAAGCACAAAGTATCAACCTGTACGGACACGATATAGGTCGTATCTATGTTGTAGTCAATGACGATTCTGTGGAGATCAGCGAAATTGATGCGTCATGGTGGGGGCAATATAGCAGTCAAGTCACTGTGGTTCACAGACAGGCATGGTCAATCAACTATGTTGAAAATGGATGGCTTACTCAACAACTGTTAAAATTATTAGCAACAGGACTGTGCTTGAATGAATGGAGCATGGTGTTAGATGCCAAAACACTTTTGGTCAAGCCTATTGTCACACTTGCCCAACAGCCACAGGTAGGAGTATTAGATATCTATTCTGTGTTTGAACCCAGTCGTCAAATAGTAAACAAGTTGTTTGATATTGATATCACACAGCAACTAGGGCCAGGCGGTGTTCCGTTTATATTCAACAACACGCTAACACAACAGATGATTAAGACTGTGGAGAAATTGACCGAACTAGACTTTGCCACATGGTTTCAACAGCAAGGAATGGTAACAGAGTTTATTTTGTACTCTGGATATGTACTGTACAAATTTGGTAGTTTTGATTCATTATACAACACCAAAGAAAATGCAATGTTGCCATGTAATCTTTGTCACAGCGAAGTAGCCATGTTTGATCATAAGTTTAAAGAAATGGCCAGGGCCAACACAGTGAGCGTACATCGTCGAGCATGGGATCAACTGACCACTCAACAACAAGAGCAATACAATGATTTTTTAAAAAGCAGAGGTATTCAGTGAAAGCCATAGCAATGGTAGCACATCCAGATGATTGTATTATTTTTGCTTACAGTTTTATGTATGCCCACCCTAATCTGGATTGGACAGTATGTTATCTCACATACGAAGCAGATGACTATCGTGGCAGTGAGCTCAAGGCCTTTTGGGACAAACGTGGAATTAAAATCAAGTTCTTAGGTTATGTGGATGACTGGCATGATATAGAAAATAAACAAATTAGTTTTGATGAAGCTCATGCATGGATTGATGTGCAGGAGGCTGTAAGTGGTAATGACATTGTATTGACACACGACCAAGACGGTGACTACGGACACTTGCACCATAAATTTGTGCATGCGGCTGTGGCTGATTATCATCCTAACATGGTAACTTTTGCTGGCATAGGCAAAGGCACTGACAAATACACAGTGCCAGATGGTGTGTATAGTTTTGACGAATTACCCGAACATGGAAATGTAGTAGCTGGATTTCATCAAAATGGTCACGTAAATGAGTACACCATACCTGATAATGTAAAAGTTATGCTCGGACTTATCAAAACTTAAATAGATCATGAAAAAGAAATTAATGGTAGCTGGTTGTAGTTTTAGTGCCGTAAGTCAAAGTCTTCCAGGCACTAGTTGGAGTGAGGTACTGGCCAAAAGACTAGA
>Ga0181350_1000156_pt1 | contig 20906 bp, 33 predicted proteins | sample Su13VDMM110DCMD_FD_130105 | JGI IMG/M metagenome (GOLD analysis project Ga0181350, IMG submission 130105) | Freshwater viral communities from Lake Michigan, USA - Su13.VD.MM110.DCM.D | ecosystem: Environmental > Aquatic > Freshwater > Lake | place: USA: Michigan | collected 2013-07-16
CCATGGACTAATCTTGTTGGCAAATGTATCACCCAACTCTCGTTGAATGCGATGAATCAAGTAGACATTATCAAAGAAGTCCGTGTTCCAACCAGTAATGATATCTGGGTAGTTACCTTGCCACCAAATCATAAACTCTTTGAGCATGTGTTGTTCGTCACGACAATTGACCATCGTGACATCAGAACGAGGAGACTTGTACTCACCATACTTTGTTTGAGCAAAGGTAACAACCTTCTTAGATTGAAGATCCTTAATAGTGATCAACAAAACTTCTTCATTGGCAGACTTGATATCTGGGAATCCATTCTCAGTTTCAGTCTCAATGTCAATTGTGAATACTTTAATCTGTTCCATATCCCAGTTGACATCGTCTTCGTAAGTGTCACTGATATATTGATATGCGTAGTTGGTGTTACCGTAAACTGGGAATCCTTCAACACCTTCGTATCGTTTTAGGAAGTCACGAGTCTCACGGATACCTCCAGGTTTTATTTCATCAACGAATGTATCTTCAAGAGTCTTCCATTTTGATGGAACCTTAGAAGTGACAAAAAGCGTAGGATAGAAATCTACCTTACGCTGATATGCCCTGCCGTTTTGATATCCCCTAACGAGGATCTTGTCGCCCACTGGGTGGACGCTGGTATAAAATTCCATTAAACTTGTTTTCCATACATTAGTTGCATTGCATCAAGTGCACAGTCGTGGACAGGATGATGTTTGATAACTTCGTGTCGTTTGAACAGAGGATGATCCACTTCTACATAGCCATTCGTGGTTCCAAACATAATGTCAACTGCAGTTCTCACATCTCTCCATACATTATACCCTGTAATCTCTTGCAAGTCAAATTTAACAGCAAGCGAATCAATCGCCATCTGGTCTAGTGAACCTCGTGCCCACATAGTTTGTTTATCCGCATTTGGGAATTGTTTCATGTAATCATAGAACTTTTGCATTCCATTCTCAACAGTCATGTCTTCACGGGATGGGTCAAGAGAAGTCTTACGAACATATTCGTGTTGACCTTTCCACCACTCAAGTGTAGATTTAGATGCAGTACGACCAACACCCATCTGTTCCTTCACATCGAACTTTACAAAACATGCATTGTCCAATAAATCTTGATAGGTTGGTCGTTTCTCTGGATCAAAGTGAACCATTGCTGCAGAAAGAACCACACAATTGGATTCTACTCCCAGCGTTTCTACATCGAACATAAACATTAGAGTACTCTTCCTTCACCTTCTTTAGTGAAGAATGATTTGATCTTTTGCTCTTTAGTCCAATCAGCAGTATAATCATTATCAATATCACAAAGAGTAATTGCTTCTTCTTCAGTAAGAACACGATGTGATGTAATCACTTCTGGAAGTGCCAATTGAGAAAACTCTTTTGCGTCTTCACAAGTAACATCATCCATTGCCCACTCTGGATTAGTTGCTGGTGCTTCCACCATATATCGCATACGATATGATTGAATGGCTTCGACCAAAACCCATACCGAACCTTCTTTTAATTTACTCATTAATCATCTCCTTAGTTAAAGCCAACGAGTTCTTCAATGCCTTTTCAGCAACTCGTAATCCATATTCCATTTCATATCTTTGTCGCTTCAACAATTCAATCTCACGATATCGTTTTGAATTCTGCTCATACAACTCTGTGGTATCTTTCTTAAGTTTCTCAACCCAAGTAGTTACTTTATGAATAGTTACCCAAGTGCCATCAGCAAGTTTAGTGTGTCCATCACGAATACGAAATTCATCAGTCCATCGTTCACCAGTCTTGTAACTCGGCATTGGTTCAAACAAAAACAATTCTTGTTGTTCTAGTTTCCGTAGGAGAACATCAAAGTCTTTTTCAACATATTCTTTACCGTAAAACATTATTCATTCTCCTCATACTCATATTCTTGGTCACGACCAGCCATTGCTGCATGAATATCGCACATAGTACGATGCCAACCATCAGTGTATGTTTTTCCTGGAGCACCACATTCTTCACATGTATGATAACTCATACTCTCAGCAAACGAGATATACTGATAATGTTTATCAGTTGCAGCCTGAACATAGAATCGAAGTCCACCGAACTTCTCTTTCACTTGAACAGCAACTGGAACCTTCAATGTTTCTTCATCAAGTTTTGCTTTGGCTTCGTCAATTGCTTCTTGTGTTACAGTTTTTGTTCCATAAAGAATACCACCAGCACCAACTTCCACAAGATGATCATAGCGACTCTTGGCTTGACGATAGTCAGAAGTCAATAGACCACAAAGAACATCGATGATGTTATACCATCCATCGCCACACTCAAGTCCCCAGCACATGGCTGTGGTGCGCATGTCCGCATTGCGATCTTTAAAGATCAGCGGATACCTAGCACAGAGTGCTTCGTCTAATTCTCGTTTCATAATTAACTCCAAGTCCTATGGTCTTCTGCCACATGCTCAAGTCCGTCATACTCATGGATGTGCCACTTAGCATCATCTGGAACTTCAACAATACGAATATCTGCTGCCCAACTATTTGCTGCAGCACCCATTTCTTCAATTACTGCGATCAAGTCTGTGTCAGAACGATTGCTGCAGAAATCATACTCACTTAGGTAGTGGTCATCGTCACCAGAGTGTCCAGCTGCATAATAAGTTACACCAGAAATTAAACTCTTGTGTTCTGGTTCAACTTTATCAAATGCGATACCTTTGCGTGTTAATAGTTTCTCAAATGCCTCATCTGAGATACCAAATCCACCAAAACATGTATTAATTGCTACTTTCATTTTATTACCTTTGAATTATCTGCAACATCTTTGTCATCACGCAGTTCAATGAACACTGGGAGGAATAGAGATTCTTCTCCACTTTTGTTCTTGATCCTAGCATTATACTTCACTGCCACGATTTTGTCAACTAAATTTTCTTTCCAATATTGCTTTCGTTGTGCATCATTGAAACCAGATCCTACATTTACCTTTACAATTCCATCTGCGGATTCACAGATAATTGCACCAAGCATTCCTACTGCTTTACCTTTACCTTCTTCAACTGCAACAATCTTAAGATCGCATTCCAATTCACCTTTGAATTTAATCTGAGTCTTACTTCGTTTGTCTTCCCATTCACCACTACCATCTTTAAGAATGATACCTTCGTATCCATCTGCAAGATAACCTTGGAAAATGTCTTGTGCTTGTTCTAGTGTTTCAACGATGGTTGATGTCACAGTCCAAATCTTTTTATTCTCAGACTTCTGATTGTTTACAATCTGTTCTAATGTCGAGAATCGTTTTGAATATGGAGTCAAACAGTACCCATCAACGAATGCTACATAAGGAATCAAATCCCAAACAGTGGCATGAACCTTAGCTGCATCTTCGGCAGAGATTGTACCCTTGTTTGCTTTGTTGAGGATACCATTACCTGTCTGACGATCTGCGAACTGCATCGTCATGTCGTCCATAACCAACAACTCACCATCAAATACACAATCAACATTACCAGCAAGTGCAGCGAACTCTGCTTCAAGATTACCCAACAACAGAATCTGTTTACCATTTCGACTACGGAATTCTACCTTACCATCACGGACAATGGCATTGAATCGCATACCATCCATCTTCATTTGAGCATAGGCTGGGAACTTAATCTTGTCAACCAACTTCTGTTCGAATGGACTGCATAACATGCATGGGTATTCAGGAATCAAACCAGACCAAACTTTGTTGGCAGTCGATACATCAACACCACACTTCAGATCTTTGGAGATGATTCTCTCCAGTACCTTAGCATCGTCAGCCGATACGGATGAGAGAAGCATACGGAGATATTCAATTGCTGCATTACCAGTAACGACTCTTTCCTTCAAGTCATACAATGCCAACATGGCTTGAGTGAGACTTGTTTGTTTTGAGTCAGTGGTATACTCAGGAATCTTTCGTTGATAGAATTGAGTAAAAGGATCCAGTGCTAGCCGAATAACCTCACGCAGTGTTTCGTTATCGCTCTGTGCGTTTAATTGGTCGATCTTGAAATTGCGTGAGGCATTTTCAGCAAGACTGTTTAGAAATTCATTTATGTTCATTCATCACTCCATCAATATGTTTACACTTACCATGATATTTAAAACCGATACAACTACAGACCATACCATTTTCTGATTCTTCTACGGTATATACATGGTCTTTGCTACCTTTAATTTCCCAAATTTTATTCGTGGACTTCTGTCCTTCGAAGTACATGTTGCGTTTGATAACTTTAAATTTACGATAACGAGTATCGAATCGAAGTGGTTGCTTGAACATCTTAAAGTCTTGTGGATTGTTCCACATGAAGTAACCATAAATCTTTTCCATATTTTCGGACATCAGATAAGTATGGTTAGGTTGTCTGTAGTCAACTTCCCACTTCGTAATTTCTCTAGCAAGAATCATGCTGCTTCCCTAAAGTAACCATATGGCAGACCATTGAGGAAACAGAAGTATTCCCAGTCACCATCTGCATGACCAGCGTCCATGATCCAGCGGAGAGCAGTTGCTCGATCTTTCGCACCCATACAGATTGTGTTGGTGACATGCTGTTCGAACTTCACGATGGCTTCTGCTTCAGCTTCCTTGCGAGCAATCTCTTCACGCTCGATAACTCGCCCAAGAGTTTCGAATTCAGCCATGAATTCTTCCTCAGTCCAGTCAGTGGTATCGATACCACGAGGACGACATCCGTAGGCATCCTTATACATATCCCAGAACTGGCACTGCATTTGTTCCAACACAGACATTTCTTCCCAAGATTTGAATTCGTTTGGCATTTGCAGATCCTTTTCAACTTTCATACAACTATTATACATCATTTCTGAATTAAAGACAACAATTAAATGCAACTCTTTGTAGGGAATCCAGTCGCAAAACCAGAAGTCCCAGTGGAACCAGATCTTGTAACTTTACCAGACATGCGTTGTTTTGGTGCTTTGCGTGCTTTTACAACTTCAATGCTTCCACCCTTTTTCAAAAACAACTTTACTTGTTTTTCGGTTTCAGCACGGATCTCAGATTTTGATTTATAGAACATAATATATTTTCCTCTCAATTAAAGTGAAACTGGACGGAAGCCCATTGTATCAACATAAACACTAACACCATCTTCACGAACAAGAATGTCACCAACAGACACAGAGTGCATTGGAGCAAATCGTTCGATCTGATCTTCATAACCAACATTGCTGGCAGTAAACACACCATCAAAAGAATTGGCAGTAATAACAGCAACTTTTTTGTACATATCTTTTGCAGCTTTGATTGCTTCAACAGTTGGACGGAAAGTTGTATTCAAATACAGATTATAAAACTCTGGATAATCTTTGGAAGAATTCACCAAGTCAGATTGTTCACGAGTCAGGTTAATTTGTAACACTTCATATTTCATCATTTTTGTTTCCTTTTCAATTTTCATACTACTATTATACCGCAGTTTGCAATTAAAGACAACAACTATATGGAATAACCCTACGAGTCTGAGGGGATTACTAGCCCTGTAGATTCGGGCTTCTAGAATGTGAAAAACCCTCTACGAGAGAGGGTTTTAAGGGAGGTAGAGCGGAGTCTACTAAGGGTTATAGACCGATTAAAGCAGATGCTGGAGCGATCTCTATCCCTGAACCGAATAATCGGTTGTATTCGTTGACCATTTTCTTGGATGGTTCACCTTCGGTGGCAACGCATTGACTGAACAATTTTACCTTTCCTTCGGTATAAGGCATGTATGGCATTAAAGCCAGACCGACTCCATCTTTTGTTTGTTGCATGAGGATAGTTGCTGGTGCTTCTACATAATATCCAAGTGCAGTTACTTCTACTTTACCAATCAGTTCTTCACCACTAATCAATTTAAATACTTTAATCTCTGTCATGTCAATCCTCTATAACAAGTTGTTCAATAAAATCTGCTGCATAGTTTTGATCAGTAAAGAAATGAATAATAGTTCTTTCATAATCATAGTAATGCTGTGCAACTACCATCACCTGTTTATTTTTGTAAACAGATATTTTTAATATCCAGTCACCACGACGAACTGTGACGAAAGATATCATGTTTGGTGATAGTTTGGCTTTCATACAAGTATTTAGGGAGAGCCGAAACTCTCCCTACTTGTACGATTACTTGGTTGGTTTAGGTGCTTTACCGTTTACCCAATCCCAATCGTCATCTGTCATTGGGATCCAATTGTTCATTTTACTTTACCAGCTTTGTAAGATCTGAATGCTTGGATACCCTCAGCAATACCAAGGATGATATTCTTACAATTGTTCAGCAGCTTTTTCATATGCGTCCTCTTGTAAGAATGACTTCTGTCCCTTAGTCTTCACTGGAACTTTCTTTGCTTTCTGTGTTTCTGGGATTAATTGATCGAGAGCGATCTTTAATACACCATTGAACAACTCAGCATCTTTAACTTCATACTGATCACCGATTGCCCATGCACGAGTAAACGCACGCATGCCAATACCTTTGAACAGATAATCAGTGTCCTCTGGTTCTGTTGACTCAGAGTTGCCCTTAACGATTAGTTTACCACCATCAATGGTAATGTCGATTTCGTTTTGTGCGAAACCTGCCACAGCGATTTCAATCGTGTAGGTATTACCGTTCTTGCGAACATTGAATGGAGGATAGTTAGGGATGTTTTTGGTTAGTTCATCATGAAGATTTTGCATCTTCGAGAACTGGTCATCGAAACCTACGAACACCTTATCAAAGTCTTTGAAGTGTTCACCAAAAATTGAGGGAATGAATTGTCGTACCATTGTGTTTCTCCTATTAAGCGAGTTTAATTAAAAGTGATACCCCGAAGGCATATCATTAATGCTGGTTACAATTCCAGCGACATCGTGCGTCATGCCTGCTTTATACGATTCGTAACTTAGTGGTCCTAAGGTGAATTCTTATTACTTATTCATTACATACATTGTAACTTCAAAGCCAAATCTCATTTCTGTTGCTGATGGTTTTGTCCACATAATAATCTCCTAATTGTTTGTCCATTGTTGGACTTATTACTTAGGATTGAGAGGACAAAAACCAGCTAATGAAAATCATTAGTTATACCTAATGGTATTTATGCTTTTTCTGCAGGTGTTTCAGCTGGTGCATTTTTTGCAGCTTCTGCTTCTAATGCTGCAACCTGTGGTTCACCTTGCTGTTTAATTTTGTTAATAACTGCAACTACTTCCTCAAATGGGTGCTTACCCAATACACGAAGAATCATATTACAATCGTCTATACTCAATTCAAGTTTGATCATTTTACTTTTTTTCCTATGTTATATTTGGGAACAAGTTCCCACTCATTTTTCTCTTTAAAAGAGACTACTTTAATTTGAGACAAAGATGCCTTATTGTCTGCTTGCGTATTATTTAGAATCTTTAATAGATCCCAATCTTGTAGCAAACCAGCTATAGCATTTCTGCGCTCGATATCGCCACTCGTGATATTAGATTCTTTACCATCAAGAGCAAACAATTCTTTGAAATGCACTATGAAGTATCTACCTTGCTTATGTAAAATGTGGCAAGATTGATACAACTTGTTTTCTTTTCTGGAAGCGATCCCGATGCGGGTAAGTGTCTCACGAACCTTTAGAAAGTTATCTGGTTCTGGTAGTATCACTTCAAGCATGGACTCAGCTGTCCAGTCGTAATAAATCAATTCGACAGTCATTATTTTCCACCTTTGTATAATTTTTCTTTTATCATAACTAAATGATCTTCCGTCAATATACTTAGGGCATCAACTGCCTTAGAATCGGAATAACCAAAGTATTCTTTAACTAATCGAAGAGACTCTGTTTCGGCATCTTTTTTGTGCCATTTGGAGAATCTTTTCTTCTTAGAGATACTATTTAGTAAAAAAGAAAACTGCCAGTCCACTGGAATAGATGAGTTGCGATTCATCTCGTTTGCATATAGGACTGTATCTGGAAAATAACCCAAACCCCTGTTAATGATAAAAGGAACATAGTCCTTCTTAGCCATCGGGTCTTCTGCTAAGAGATCTTTCTTTGTGGAATTGATTGCATTAATAAAGTCAAATGGTGTCATGATATAAATCCAACTTCTTTCAGTGTAGACTCGTGACAAGCAAATCGTTTTCCAGGAAATCTTTCTACAAGGATTTTCTCTACATCTTCCTTTGAAGATCCCTGTGCCATAAATTGTTTAGTATCTTTGTCGTAAACATATAACATATCATTATGTTTTTCGATAATGATATGGATCTGTTCTTCTTCTTGTTCTTCAAATTGTTGTATGGTCTTAAAGTGTTTTTCAATTTGCTTCTTGGCATGTTTTTCTCTAGCGTTCCAGCCAGATACTGCACCCATTATCCATACAACAAATGTGAATACTACTAGTAGTATAAGTTCCATGTTAGCCTCATTTGAATTTACACTGAGCCATAATCTCAGTGAGTGCTGCCATTATATTTAGTTCATGGTCAGCTACAAATGCTGCTTTATATTGATAGTCTGCAAGAATAAGAACTAATTGTGGAACACTGTTTGGTTCAATCGTAGTTGCAGCACTATCGTATAGTTCACGGAATAGTGATGTGGTATCTGAGTCAGAGTTTTTCGAAACCCACTTACGGACTTCTGTAAAGTCTTTCTCTTTAAGAAGTTTAATTAAACCCTTAAATGATTCCTCAGACATATTGACAAGGATGCCAGAATCAATCTTACCAGAAACAGAGTATCGTTGAAGTTCATTTAGAATTCTACGGTAATCTGGAAAGTGTTTAGTGATTAGTTCGGCAACAACTTTAGGATCGAATTCAATCTGCTCTTGCTTGAGGATTGACACTGCTCGCTTGAAGAAGGTTGCAGCGATCTCCTGCTTGTCTTTAGAATCAATCTTAAACTCCACTACAGCACAACGACTGTGGATGGGTTCAATGATACGATTCTTAAAGTTACAAGTTAGAATAAATCGACAGTTGTTGGCAAACTCTTCAATGAATCCACGAAGTGCTGGCTGAGTCGAATTAGCATTAAGGTAATCCGCTTCATCGAGGATGACAACTTTCTTGGCATCGGTCAATGATATAGTGGAAGCGAATCCCTTAATCTTAGTGCGCAGAGTATCAATACCCGATTCTTCGGATCCGTTGATCATCATAAACTCTGCACCAATTTCATTACAAAGTGCTTTGGCAATTGTAGTTTTACCCACACCTGCTGAGCCAGTGAACAAGAAGTTGGGTAGTTCACCTTGCTCTACATACTGGCGGAAAGTATCTTTCAGTGCCTGTGGCAAGACACAATCATCAATTTTCTGTGGACGATACTTCTCCACCCACAAAAACATTTCATCACGACTATCAATCATATATCACTCCAAACATAATAAAAACAGAGAGGGAATTATACCCTCTCATCAATTAAAACTCAAATGTAGAATCTGCTTCTACTGCGACATAGTAAACTAAGTCGGTGTTTGGTGCTTTGAAACGAGAAATCTTCTTGCTTGAGATTGACACTTGATAATCACCTGGAAGCATCTTTAAGTTTTCTACTTTCAAGTTTACTTTAAATACTTTATCAGTTTCACCAATCGCTTCACTGTAAGAGTTACCAGTGGCATTCTTCTTGTCTCCAACAACAGCAGTAACTTTGCTACCATCACCAACGATTGATACATCGGCTGCACGAAGGACTGAAGAAGTTTTCTTAATCATATCCAACATCGTTGCAGACATGTTAAAGTTAATCTCTGCATCAGGGAAGGTAATTGCTTTCTGTGGTGCTACCAAAACAGATGGGTCTGCAGCAAAGAACTTGATGTTCATATTACCTTGTTTGATAGAAACATACTTGTCTTGGAATTCCAATTCAGGATCGTCAAATAAAGACATCGCACCCAGAAACTCATTCAAGTCATAGATGGCAAAGTCAGGGAATGCCTCAGTAGTTGTTGCATCAGCCATCACATTCTTCTGTGCACTGATAGTTGCTAGTTTGTTACCTTGCTTTAAGAGAAGATTGCTGTTAATACCAGCAAAGTTCTTGATTAGGTTTACGGTTTCTTTACTTAATTTCATTATATTTTCCTTCTTCATTATTAACATGGGTTTTTAAATCTACACATTCTTGCTGATGAGGACATTCATCAGTAATTCCGTTTGCTTTGTAGTGTTCAACCAGTCCACAATACTTTTGGTTTTCATGACCATCCAATGGACAACGAACATAAATTTGAGTCATATCGTATCTCCTTTTTCTAATTGATACACTACTATGTATAATACATTATACCTCATTATAAGGTATTTGACAAATTTATTTTGAGTATTTAACATCGTGCTCATACAAGAACATCAAGCAACACATTGCATGTGCCAAGTGATTCTTGCCAGTCTCGGGATCGTTTTGCTCTCCCTCTTTCCATGCCCAAAGATGTCTTTGCATTGCGTCAAAGTATCTGCGTTTTGAGTCTGGAACATTCTTCCAATTATCTGGTTCGTATTTCTCCGCACCAAATGTTAGAATCTCTACAGTCGCTTTTAATGCGAGTGGAGGAAGCAAACCATATTGTAGTTTACCTCCATCAAATTTACGACCACCAGTCGTAGCTGTTTGTGATAATTTAACTTTATCGTTCAAGACATCACCTCAAAATAAATAAGTGGACAATAACAAAGAAGTCTACAATCACTAAGAAAGTATATTGTAGCTTTAATCTAAAATCATTCATATCAATCGATAAGAATAGTAGTATAAAATGTGAACTTAAAAATGCCCAGATCCAAACTGGAGTATCAAGTAAGATTAAAAATGCACCACCAAGTATATAAAGCCATGTAGTAATCCAACGGATTGAAAGCAATTATACTACCTCAAATGAATGTGACAAATGAGCACTCCGAAGAATGCCCATTTATAACTCACTTAATTAAGCTGTACGAGTAAATACAGATGAACCAGCATAGCGGTTTGCAATGGCAACCATCGCACGAGTTGGACGACCGATGCGGTATTTAACCACTTCAGAACCATTCACAACTGCTGGGTTAGAGTAAACACAATAACCTTGCTCACGCAAGTTACGAATTGTGCTTGCAGGATGTGCAATACCGAAAGAGGACTTGATCTGCTTAGCAGTGAAAGTCTTACCCTTGTTCAGATGCGTCAATAGCAATTCTTGTTTAGACATAATATCTCCATAATTAACAACCATCAAATGAAAAAAATCATCTGGGGCGATGGCAGAACCCCAGATGACAGGTAAACTCTAATTAAACTGTGATGCCATTCTCACGAAGGATCGCATTGAAGTCTTCTGTGTCGTCATCAAACTCAACAGATTCATCAACAATCTTTTGAAGACGAGATACTTCCATCTTATCTTCTTTCGCAACTGCAGTAGTTGCAGGTGCTTTGACTTTAACAGTCTTGGCTTTAGCAAGTTTCGCAACTTTGGCTTTAGCCTTTGCTACTTTTGGAGTATTCTTCTCAGCCAATTCTTTGGCATAAGCAGACAACTCGACATCAGTAGGAATCGGCAACTGGTAAACACCACGCTCGACTTTATTCTTATTGAACAACCAGTTAGGATATCCAATCTTTTCACCCTTCGCACCAGTACGCTGGTCACGAATAGTGTAATAAATTGCAGCACATTCCTTCAGAGTGATCTGAGGATCTTTCTTATACTGCTTGTTGGACTCAAGAACAGCCACAACAAAACGCTTTTGGGACAACGACAAGTTTGCAAATTTCAACATAATATATTTCCTTTTCAAAGTTTCACAAAAAATTTCTAACTAACAGATACTATTATACTACAATTCCGAATTAAAGGCAAGTTCTTTTTGCAATAACCCTACGAGTTGCAGGGGATTGCAAGACTTACATTTAGAAGGGAATCTCGTCTTCCACCTTTGGAGTCTCTACAGTTTCTGTAGCAACTACTTCAGGTTGTGGGTTTGCAACTTTATCGAACAAGTCGATGAATGCAGCTTTGGTTGCTGCATCGAAACGATTGCAACACAACTCAACTGCTTTCTGCTGATTCTTAAAAATTGCATAGGCACGAACAATGTGGATCATACGACGAGTCGTAATAGTTTCATCCACACCACCATCCTCGAAAGTGCGACGAATTGCTTCAGCCCACTTCACGAGTGTCTCTGCAAACTCGGCATCTAAACAGCCATAAGTTTCCATGAGATTCTTAATAATCTTAACTTCGATCTTCGCATTTGGGTATTCCTGTTCGAATGTAACAGCGAATCGCTCCAAGAATGCTTCGTTCAAAACATTGGTACCAATATAGCGACCATCGTCTGAACCCTTACCCTTAGTGTTTGCAGTTGCGAAGATGTTGAATCCTTCAGCTGGAACAATCATCTCATTCTTGAGTTTGAAGTAGTATGGTTTACCCTCAAGAATCGGTTGTAAGCAAAGTAGAGTGTTTGCTGAACCTGCATCGATCTCATCAAGCAACAACGCAGTACCGCTACGCATTGCAATCAATACTGGACCTTCTACGATCTCCACATTACCATCTTCCAAAGTCTTGGAACCGATAAGTTGTTCTTCGTCAGTCATCATGTTAAGGTTAACACGAATCAATGGACGCTTGTGCTTGGCACAAATCTGTTCGACCATCGTTGACTTGCCATTCCCAGTTGGACCAGAAATGTAGGCTGGGTAAAAGATACCAGACTTGATAATGTTTTCCAAATCAGCGTAGTTGCCGAATGGAACAAAGTTAGGATCTTTCTTTGGAATCAACGCTGAGATATCAGAGTAGTCCACCTTAAAGGATTCTTGTTTCACAGGTTGTGCTTTCAATGCAGTGTTTCCAATAACAGGGGTTGCACCACCATCAATAGCGTACAAACCACGACCAACTTTATTCTTCATGAGCCACAAAGGATACTTCTCTGTCTTCATTGCTTCCATAACATCCAAAAGTTCTGGACGACTAACAGTGCCTTTAGTGGCAGTGTCAGGGTACATTTCTTTCATCTTCAATTCAAACGATTCACGGAACTGGGTATCAGTTTTTGCCATCACATTTTCTCCATAATAAAATTACACTTTCACAAATTCATAACGACTATTATACTGTAATTAACAATAAAAGTCAACACTTATTTAACCCCTGTGGTTGCAAGGGTCTTAGGCTACTAACCCCACGAATCGATTGAGTAGGACTCGGGAAGTCTTCTTTACATTGAGGAATTTACCGAAATTCTTTGCAATCGCTCTTGCATTTGCATCGGCTTTTACATCCATCTCACCCTCTTGGATCTTGGTTGAAGACTGTGGGATCAAGAACAACTCATCACGACCAGTGTTTTTCACTGACGCAAAACCTTGTGCTCTGAATTCTTTCTTCCAGCTATCAATCAATGCGTAGATGTCTCCATTAAAATCAGGTAGGTTTGAGTTTGCAACACAACGCAAATCACGACCACGATTCTGACAGATGTGGAATCCGACCGAAGAAATATTGTAACGATCTTTGATCATTCTAAGAATCATCTCAGTTTGATTACCAGACAGGCGACCAATTTCATAAGTCTTTTGTGTGGCGTCATCTTTGATAAAGTTCTTGATTTTAATTCGTTTGTAAACACCATCAACGATCTCTGTACGAGAGTCATCGAAACGACCAGATGTGTAGGTATTCAATGAACCACCTTCGCCATCGGTAAGAGTAATGAAAGTTGTTTTCTCGATATTGTTGTTCTTGATAAATGTACCCAAAGTTTTGTAGCAATATACCAATGCTTCATTCAATGGAGTACCACCAGTGTTGTAACCTTCATTCCAATGGAAACGATAGTCAAGAACACGACGAGCCATTGAATTGAATTCGCTGGTAGTCATTTTGTTGTTGAAGAATTCTAACAAGTGGAACCTGTCGGCAGAATCAATCAAATTGTTTTCTTCTCGTCGTGCAGATCTCCAAGCACGATATGCTTCATGTTCTGCTACAGTTTCAGTTTTCTTGTCGTTATAGTCAGTCGTAAATGCATACACACGATATGGAATCTGAACACGATTACAAAACATAGCCAAGTTGATAACTTGTTTCATGGTATCTTTCAATACTTCATTCATTGAACCAGACCAATCAACAAGAAGAATCATGCCGTGATTCTTACCTTGTGGCAGAGAAGTGATTCGTTTGAACAAATCGTCTTGCAACTTGTATGCATACACTTTCTTCATGTCCAATGAACCAATCTTTGATACCATTGCACGCTTGTGAAGTTGAGCAGACTTCTTCATCTCGAATTCTTTCACGAGATAATTCACAGTACGAATAGACTCAGTTTTGAATTGCACAAAATCTGAATCCTCTGCATTGTGGAAAGCATTTCGTTCTTCATCACTCATATTGCGAGTGCGGTAGTCAATCATGTCTGGACTATCAAGTAACCACTTCTCAGGTGATTTAGTTTCATTCAGAATCTGTTTGTAACCGATGACTGGATCTTTGAAGTAGTCTGTGTCAAACTTCCAGTATTTGTATTCAGTTGAATCGTCAGCTAAGTCTTCCAATTTGTTTTGGAATGCTCTTTCTGTTTTCGATTCTAAATCGTCACCAATTTCTGACTTGTCGTCATTTTGTAGTGTAGATGATTTATTATTCTTGGCTGGTTTCAGATCTTCGTCTTCACCATCTTGTTCTTCAAAGTCTTCTTCGCCATCGATGTCAAAGTCACCATAGTTTGGATCTTCGTCTTCATCACCTTCATCTTCTTCTTGTTCTTGGAATTTGGCATTCTGTTTACGCTCTTCGGCTACTTGTTTAGAGTATGCATAAATCTCATTTGCCAGTGCAACAATTTCATCGACTGTTTCTGTTCGTTCAGCACGATTCACAAATGCCTTTTCATCAGGTGTGAATGTTACACCACACTGGAATCCTGCTTTAAAGTAAAGATTGATTTTGTCAATGAGTAGCAGTTCGTCAAAGTCTTGAACTTGTTTCGTGCCAAAGAAGTCACGATCATTGAGTTGCTTATATCCTTCGTTCATGCGTTTGCGCAATCCTGGATATTTGCGTTTGATAAGTTTCTCGATACGAACATCTTCTAGGACATTCATGTATGAGTGTAACTTAGGGGTATCCCTTAATGGTGCAAGATAGTCATCGTTGGTGTAAAGGGCATGACCCACTTCGTGACCAATCAACATATCTTCAATTTCGGGAGTCATATCTTTCCACATCGGAAGAGTAAGAATACGACTCTTGATGTCAAAAGATGCAGTGCGAGTTCTGGCACGAATAACTGAAAGGTTTTCAGTTGCCAGCAGTCTTGCGGATAGATCAGATGCTTTCATTTCCATAATATATTTATTCCCCAAACGCTAATTCAAATTCGAATTCAGTCAACAGTGCTTCAATCTTAGCACGATTAGCCAATTTTACAGGAAGGATGCCTTCAAATACACATTCTTCTTCGATACCATAACCATGACACAAACATGCTAACTCAAAGTCATCAAAACCAGCCCATTGATTTTCCATAGTTTTCTCCATAATATAACGACTATTATACACCAGTCGGTAATTAAAGACAACACTTATTTTTACCCCGAATCTACAGGGCTTGGAGAGGAGTGGTTACTTACTTAGTTGCAATAATGGAAAAATCGTTGCGTTTCTCGAACTTAATTACAGATCTGAACTTGTCAAACAACTGATCACCCTTGTGGGAAATAACAAAGATGTTCGTATTGTCTCCAAACTGGTTCATTAGATTCAAGAAGTAATCTGTTCCTGCTGTATCCAAAGATGAATCGAAGATTTCATCTAGTAACAGTAGGTTTGTATTGACAGAGTTCTTCATCTTTGCAATCTGTCTCCATGTGAATAGGATTGCCAAGTCGATACGCATCTTCTCACCTTCAGAGAATGATGCATAGGTAAAGTCATCTCGGAATCTGGACTTAACGGATTCATTGAATGCTTCATCTAACTCAAAGTGAATGTAAGCATCCATTGCTTGGAGATACTTGTTGATTAACTTATTCATGATAGGAAGATACTCACGAATGATTGCTGTCTTGATACCAGTGTCCTTCAATAGGATATTGGCAACATCTTCAAGATTTCTTTGCTCTTGGAGTTGAGTCTTCTGACCAATCTTACCAATGGCTTCTTTGGCTAGATCTTTTAACTTACCCTTCTCTTCATCGAGGTTAGTTGTGTCAGATTTAACCCTTTGGGTCTCAGCTTCAAGTTCTTTGATTTGTTTGTTGAGTAAGGTGACAGTAGAGTTCCTTGTAGATAACTCAATGTTCTTGTCGGTAATTTGCTCAACCACTTTATTAATTTGCGATAGTTTGTCATTGAGATTGGAGAGTATGGTTTCGAGTTCACCAATCTTTGTGTTATTGTCCAGCAGTTTCGAATTAAGATCCTTGATAATACCTTCTTTGTATTCCTCTGGGATATCTTGGCTACACGATGGACAAACATCGTGTTCGCTAAAAAACTCTGTGTTGTGCTCGCAAGTTTCGATTTTCTGGAGCAACTTACTTCTAATGGACTTGGCTTTGTCGATGTCTTCAGCAATAGTTTCCTTGTCAGTGATGCTTGTTTTAAGAGTATTGATCTCCTCCAAGATGGTACTGATCTCGCTCTCACATGATAAAATTTCACTAGAGTTAGCAGAAATCTTTGTTCCGATACTTTCGATGGCACTCGTTTTCGCTTCAGTGATAGTTTTGATGAGTTGTGTTTGCGAATCAACTTTTGTTTTCGCAGTAGAGATTTCGTTTTCGATTGTTGTAATAGCATCTTTAGTTTCCTGTACCTTTTCTTTCAACAGGGAATTCATTGTAGAGAAAATACGAATGTCAAGAATGTCTTCAATAACTTCTCTTCGTTGTGTTGTTGGTAACTGCATGAATGGAACAAACGATGCAGATCCAAGGATAACAACTTGTGTAAATGTCTTGTAGTTTAATTTAAGAACCTGTTGCTCAAGAATCTTTTGATAGTCTCTTGATGCAGCATCTTGGTTAATCATCTCACCATCTTGCCAGATCTCAAATACATTGGGTTTGATACCACGAATGATTTTATATTCTTTACCATTGATATCAAATTCAATCTCAACAACACAACCCTTACCATTGATGGAGTTGACCAACTGTCCTTTGTTGATGTTACGGAATGGTTTCCCAAATAACGAAAAGCACAATGCATCTAAGATTGTGCTCTTACCTTCACCATTCTTACCAATGATAAGAGTAGTCTGTGATTTGTTTAGTAATACTTTGTTCGGTGAGTTGCCAGTGGATAAAAAGTTCTTCCACTGTACGCTTTTAAATACGATCATTCAGCTTTCCATTTCATACCCATAGACTTATAAATGAACTTCATTATAAAATTGGGTTTCTTTTTAGAGATAATAGTAATCGGCATTGCATCAACATTAATAGTAAAGGATGGGTTACCAATATTAGTTGACATGGTAGTCCAAGTAGTAGTTCCACCAGTACCAACAGTTAATGTTAATCCTGAATCAATAGTAGTCCACAGTTTAGGTTTAGCGCAATCTGTGTAATCTAACTCAAGTGGAATCTGTTCTGTCAGCGGAAAGAAATACTCTATATTAAGTTGTTGCATCATACTACCTCGATGTTGACTGCCTCAGTGTAAAGTGTTCTCATGTAAGTTTTGATTTGTTCTTTGTCAACATCAGTCTCGATTGAATCGACATAGTGTGAGAGAACAGACAATGTATCTTCAAGATTGATTTCTTCGCCAATCTCACCATCTTGAAACTCTGACATGTCTTCAATAATCTTGATCTCATGACAACCCTTATTATACAACTTCTGAATGAATTTGTCAAATTTATAAAAGTCATTCTTGTTTACAACTACTAACTTTACATACTTCTGTTCAAGTTCAAGCGCATCTAAGTCGATAGGTTCTTGGTCTTTGTCGTTGTATTCGATTCGTTCAAACATTCGATAAGGATTGCAAATGAATTCAAGTTCTCTTGTACTAAGATCGAACAAGTGGAATCCTCTGGGATCGTTATAGTCCTGCCATGTAAGTTCGTACGGATTTCCGAGATAATGAATATGCTGATCACTACTCCTATGGTGATAGTGCCCAGAAAAAACCAAATCAAACTTTTCAAAAGTTTCTTTAGCCAAGCCATCGTGTGATTCCATTCCTCTATACATTGCAAAGCCAGCGATCTCAAAGTGACCCATGCAGATCTCAGCTTTAGTGTTTTTAATATGATCCAATGATTCTTGATAGTTCTCTGGACAAATCCATGGCATCATACAGATGGATGTTCCATCAATTACGATTGTTTCTGGTTTGGAGATAACATCAATGTTACCGTATTCAACTAGAAGTAAATCTGGAGAGTTTACCTCATTAGTATTTTTATAATAAGTGTCGTGATTACCAGCCAACATGTGCACTCTAATGCCACGCTCTTCCAACTTGTCGAAGAACATTTTCTTGGCTCTGTCAAGTGCGTAGAAGTTGACATATTTGCGTCTATCAAAAGTATCGCCAAGAACAAGAACAGTGTCAATAGCATTTGCATCAAGAGCAGGAAAGAAAGTATTGTCATAGAATTTTTCGAAGAAGTCTAAAAAAGCAATACTATCATTACGAGCACCGAAGTGTTGATCAGTAATAATGGCTACTTTCATTCGTAAGCAACTTCCTTGATCTCAACTAGATCAACTGTTTTAGAATATTCAGTTGCTTCTTCAAAACTCTTAAAAATTTTATACGCAACTGTTGTTACTTCTGGGTGTTTAAATCGTACCATATACATTAAATAAACCCTACCTTTCTATTTGTACTAGATTTTTTAGTATTATCAGATTGTTGATTGAACACCTCTGCAATAGAGTATGCATCTTTGATGTCTGGCAGAGTAACACTCAACTTCTTAGCCAACTTCTTAGCATCACCATGTGACAGTGTATCGAATGTAAGGATATCAAAACATCTTCCTGGACGAACTAATGCTGAGTCAATATCACGAATGCTTGGAAGATTGGTGGAGAAGATCATCTTCTTACCTTTGGTTGTTACAAGACCATCACCAACATTCAAGAAACGATGCATCATTGTATTACCATCGCTACGAGACTTTAAGAATGCATCGCTGTCTTCAAGAACCATAACTTCTGCATCATCCTCGATGAACTTTGCGAAGAAACCATCTTTCTCAAGGATGCCAGCATCGTAGGTTACGATTGCGGAACAGTTGCGATGTGCAAGCAGACCACGAATGAATGTAGTCTTGCCAGTTCCTGGAGGTCCAATTAGTAGGAGAATGTTGGCAGAAGATTCCATGTAACGATCGTAGTAATCGCTAAGGGATTCGCCATTAAGGAATGGATACATCTCTTCAGTTGGGAGACGATCACGATTCAATGGAACATTGACGGAGTTACCATCAGCACCATAGATCCATTCGATATAAGATGTAACAACATCAAAGTTAGACTCAACAATCTCAACCATGTCTTCTGCATATTCAGCATCACCGAATGCTCGAACAGTGGTTGAGTTAGAGTTTACATCAAACTTGATGAAGTTGTTAGTATTTTCCTCAACGATAAATCCAGTTGAAGAATTGCTTTGAACGAACAGGCAATCGCTGTATTGTTCTTCTGCCCACTTTGACCATCGTTGACGATCGCAAAGGACAGTTGTTTCTCGTTGTACTGTTGATAGATTTGCATCAACACGACGCTTCATAATTTCGACTGTGATTAAGTCTTCGAAATCAGAAACACCTAAAAATATTTTCTTATCATCCATAATTTTACTCAAATCAAATTGGTTATCAAACGCATCCCATGTATATTTTCTAAGAAGTTTCTTACTTTGTTTTCTTCTTTTTCGTTTTGTGCTTCTTGCTAGTGCAGGATAAGATCTTGTTACAATATTATGTCCTGCCTGCATTTCACGAATCCACTTGTGTAAGTCCTGTGCCATTTTCATCATCCAAAAAACTATTCAATGTATTATCAACTTTTCGCTTTGCTGCTTTTTCTTTTTTGCGATCCATCCAAGAATCGTCAAAGGTGCTATTGTTCTGAACAAAATCCATGTAGGCATTATGATAGTCTTTATCATCACCCTCTTGAACTTCAAACATCTCAAATGGCATATCTTGAATTAACTTACCTTTAATGTAACTCTGTTTCTTTTCCTTTGCAATCCTTCGCAGAAATGCATACCAGATAATCTGCGTAAAATATGCAAATGGATTATTGGATTTGGTGGGATCGAAGTTATCAATATATTGAAGGCAGTTTTCAATGCCATCAGATATCATTTCATCACGATAGGAATAATTTATAAAGTTGGGTTTATAGGAAAGATGAGTTGCTATCTTTAGAATGCATTCGCCAATATAGTTACTGACGATTGGTTTGGGTAAACCTTTCTCTTCAGCTTCCTTTGCCTTTGCTTTCATTTCAACAATCGCTGCTAGAAAGTCAGCGTTATTTACATATTGTGCCATACATACTCGTTCCTCATTTAATTCAAGTTATTCATTAGTATACATCAAACATGATAAAAAGACAAATCTTATTTCTGCAAGACTTGTAGATAAAATATATTTGCTTTTTTAATTGACTTGAGGCATAATCACTGTGTTAGGGTTGATCGTGACTACTAGTTAATAGTATCGTTACCTTCGATAAAGACTCTGTATTTTTCTTCTTCTCTTTCATCCTTTGGAGTTTTTGCTAACTCCTCAAGCATTAAGACTCTTCTCTTTGCTTCCTCTAAATCAATATCATCTTCCCAGAGCAATTCTTCTTTCTGATCTTTTGTTACGAAAGAAAGTTTCTCATGCTCTGCAACGATGCGTTGATAATGAG
>Ga0181350_1000157_pt1 | contig 20827 bp, 21 predicted proteins | sample Su13VDMM110DCMD_FD_130105 | JGI IMG/M metagenome (GOLD analysis project Ga0181350, IMG submission 130105) | Freshwater viral communities from Lake Michigan, USA - Su13.VD.MM110.DCM.D | ecosystem: Environmental > Aquatic > Freshwater > Lake | place: USA: Michigan | collected 2013-07-16
GAAAAATAATATTCTTCTACTTTACCATCCACAAATTTACCACTTCGGATATAACGAGGATTAACTCTATTAACCTTAACTACCCTACTAAAATCTTTACTCCAAATAACTTCTATACTACAAGCCCCAAATAGTTCCCAATCTCCACTTATTAAATCAATAAAATTTTGGATATCTTTACCATCACTAAAAAATCTTAACATCTTCTCAACCTCAACTTTTTGTTCAAAACTTAATCTCGTTTCATCAAGAGTATATCCCCCACCAGCAATCATTTTTGATTTTTGGGTAACTATTGATTGATGTATAGATGATGAGTTATATAGGTCAATAAGTGTATCAGGATAATTGTTATTAGTCCCAAACATTACCCAATCTTTATTCTTAACTTCCGTTATACTTGGGAAATCACTATTGGATAAATTTATTGATACAACTGTTGTTTGTAATTTTTCAACTGTTGGAGTAGGGGGTGGTGTAGGTGTTGGTGTTTGTTTTCTGAAAAAATCTAATATTGTCATTTTTTTATCTATATACGTTGTTGATTGATGGGTTATCCCCGTTGATATATACCTTACCTGTTTCAACTAGTGCTGCTCCACTAAAAGTGATATCTGTATTTGTTGAACCACTAGTTTGACCATACACTTGATAAACGTAAAACCCCGTATTTAAAACGGTAGATGCGGATATATTAATATTAAATTCTTGAAATCTCCAACTATTAACTAGTGGGTCTAATATAAATGTAGATTCTAAATTAGTTAGGTCGTTTTTAAACCAAAATAAATATTCGGCTACACCTGAAAAACTAACTGGTAACTTCTCTAATAAAGTGAGGGCTACTATATTATTTTCTTCTTTTTTTAGGTAAATCATTTTTTTTATTTATAAATACTTATAATGTTACTTAAATTTATAAAAAGTAAAACCCCGAATGTGGGGAGCAATCACATCGGGGCTTTTGGTGTTATAAACAAAAATATAACTTTTATTTTACCTTGTAAAGTTTTTTATAAAACTCCACTTTATCTTGAATCTTATGGGGGTCTTCTACAACATCTAATAATTCAAATTGGATATAATCTTTACCCCACTTATTATAATCGTTTTGTAGGTCTTTATTTAGGTGCCATCCTTTTCTTAATTGATAAAGGTTAGCCATCTTTGCGATGTCCATATTAAAACTCTCGTTAATATAAATAGTATCAGTAAAAATACAATATGTTTTATAAATATATGATTTCATATACTTGCCGAATCCTAAATAGTAATCATCTAAAATCTCGCGTAATCTAATTTCTTTTTCCATATCAATAAATATATCAATATTTTTCAAAAGTTAAATTATCTCAAATAATATTTTGATTTTATTAAAGGTTTCCCACCATCTGTATCATTAACTAAATAACCTTCACCTAAATCTTCTCTACCTAATATTTTAATATAGGACTTTTCAAGTTCAAACGCTATTTGTTCAGATAAATTTTGGTGAATAAGTTCTACTTTATACCCACATTTATTAACCACATTCTTCCAATCCTCACTTCTCTTAACCTTACTCCACGCTTGCTTATCTTTACCTACCCCAACGTAAAATACTTCGTCACATTTAAGATTAGTGTGAAAGTATATATAATAGTTATTTTCCATATTATTTTAATAATTTTCTATATTGTTCAAAATTATTTATTCTCGCTTGTGCTATTTTAAAATAATCCTCATCCATTTCCATTCCGATGAATTTAAAACCCTCCAAACAAGCAGATATACCCGAACTACCACTACCCATAAATGGGTCTAATACAACCCCTCCTTTGGGTGTAATTAATCTACACAAGTAAGTCATTAGATTAATTGGTTTAACGGTGGGGTGATTATTAGTATTAATACTTATATTTCGTTCTGTCTTACTTACTTTTGCTTGATAAAAAAAACGGGATGAATTACCACTTTGTTCATCTAATAATTTAGCCGCTTCTTCATCAAAAATTATATTACTAGGCCAACGACCATCTTGGCGATTATCATTTATATTGTGATTACCTATAATATTTGTATTATTCATATAAGTTTCTCTAACTTTACTATTTTTTTGTCTGTTAATACCATCACTATCATTTATAAAATTTTTTTTATCTTCATCATCACTAAATCCAATCCTACACCCATCTATATTAATACCACCCGTTGAATATTTAATTACATTCTCGGCAACTGTTTTTTCACTTAAAGGTTTTCTCGCTAAACAAATAGGTTCGTTTGCTGGTTTCAACGCAGTTCCCCAACCTTCGTAGTCACTATTACCTTTTGTATATTTTGGAGCACCAATATATTTATCATTATCATTATAAATTTTTAATTGTTGTGTTTCTCTTGGCTTACTACCATCTGGAAATACTTTATCAATAACTTCTCTCTCATTACCTAATAACTTATCAACCGACTTACCTATATTGTGTGACTTTGGGAAACCACTACCGTATATCCACTGAATTTGGTCTCTAATCTCAAACCCCGCATCCTCAATATTAACTACCATTCGGTGATAGGTTCTTGTCCCACCGAAACTTAATATGTGACCACCAGGTTTTAATACCCTATATACTTCTTTCCAAAATTCTACCGATGGAACTTGATAATCCCACTTTTTATTCATAAACGATAAACCATAAGGAGGGTCAGTTACTACACTATCAACTGAATTATCAGGCATTTTTTTAAGTGACTCTATATTATCACCTAACATTAAATTTATATCTTCCATACTAATAAATATATGGACTTATATATAAAAAAAAAGCACCCTAGCGATAAGGTGCTTTTGTAATCTTCCGTCACTACAACGGTCCTAAAACCCCCAAACCTAGTTGGGGAATACTTTATACTAACAATCCTGCGATGATAGTTGAATCAACTTCTTTCGCTTGGTCAGGTTCTTCCGCAGTAAATGTTATCGTGTAACCATTTAAATCTGTTTTTGCTACACCCGAACCACCATCAAGTGCCGTCATTATACAACCTTGTTCTTCACCAAAATACCAATATAGTCCGTTTGAATCTTCAACAATAACTGATAACGTTTTTTGTCCCGCAGCCAATAGTTTAATTTTATTTCTTTTAGCAAATTCTCTACGAGGGATAACTAATGTAATTAACTGAGTGTAAAAAGTTGTTCCGTTCTCTAAACTGATAGTAGATGTTTCTTGGTATGATGATGTATTACGATTAAATTCAAAGTCGTAATATACAGTAACACCTGCTAAATCAATTGCGGTGATAACTTCATCAGCATCTTGTGTAGTTCCTGTAATATTAACGTAGTCGGTAATATAGATTTTTCTAATACCCCCGCTATTATTTTCACAACCTAACGATATACCACCAGTTAATAATTCTGATATACAAGCCATTTTATATTATATTTATTTTTTGATTTATTTTTAATAATGGGGGTAACTACTGCTACCCCCTTTTGTTGTTATTCGGTTATGGTCTGAAATATACGATTTCGTCTCCGTAGAAGTAATCTACACCGAATTTAAAGTCACCTACTAATCTAAGTGTTGGTTGTCCTAATGTTCCCATCATTGAGATAACTAATACATCTGAAAAATCAGATTCTAAGTCAGTCAATAGGAACATATTAGATAATGCTCCTGCTACGATAACGTTAGCCGGCATCCCTGGTGCTTCAACAATTTCTATTCCTAAGAAATCTAAAGTTTTTGCTCCTACGTAATACGCTTCTGCTGACGCTGCTGCTACTGCTTGTTTATATAATTTACAAGCCGCAACACCCATAAAGATTTTAAGGTCTTCTTTTGGAAATACTACTGTTGGGATTGCGTTATATACAGTTGTAATACCTGAGATAATGTTTGCTAATGTAAGTGCGAAACCTGTTGGTTTAACAACATCTGTATCACCTGAGAATTTAAACAATAAACCATCACATACGTTGATTGGATATGTAGCCCCAGTTGTGTTACCTTGCCATACGATTGTTTCCAAGTCAGCAGATACTTTTCTTGCGGTTAGTTCCAATAGGTATTGTTCCATTGATTGAGGCATTACCTCACCGTTCATTGACCCTGCTCTAAGTTGTTGAGACAAATAGTTTGTTTCAAACGTTCTTGCGCAATATTCAAGATTAATTTTAATTGGACAAACCGTAAAAGATTTTTGTTCCAATGTTCCCTCACCACTAGATGAGAAACTACAATCAGCGTCTTGTAGGATGTTACCCAAATCAAAACCTGCTAATTTAATTTTTGACTTTACGTTAGGAATAAGAGTTAATAACCCTTTTGAAGGCCCTGATAGTAAAGCCGCTGAGTAGAATCCTTCTGCGTCTCTACCTGTGAATGTTGTATTATCTACAAATGCCATTTTTTTTTATTTTAGTTTTTAGTTTATTTTAATAATAAATATTTTTTATTTTTATTGTGGTCAAAAAATATTTATTTTTTTGTAATTCTTTTAAATCTCTCTAATTTATTCTCCAACGATTCTCTATTTTTCTTACTTGGTTCGTCAATTACTGTTTTTGATATACCACCAGGTAATTTAGAGAAAGCCTCTACTTGCTCTTTAAGTGTTTTAATGTCTTTCGCCATTTCAACCTCACCATTCATTTTAGCCTCTAATTCATCTATTCTTAACATTATCTGTGCGTGAATAGAATTCATCTCCGCAAATCTTGGGTCTAATATTAACATCACTTCTGATATAATAGCCGTTTGTTCTTCGGGTGTAACTGTTAATGTTTCATCAGTTGATTCTTCTTCTACCTCAGCGGTAATTTCAGATACTTCTGTGATAATACCATTTTCAGTAGTGATTACTACGTTTAATTCAGGAACTGTATGTTCCCCATTAGGTGCGGGTGTTTGTTCTTCGTTTTCACCAATAACAAATACGGGTGCTCCGATTACAAATTCACCTTCTGTGATAACTCTTGTTCCGTTATCTAATACCGCTTCTTTAAAAGAAATAGATATTTTATCTAATTCTAACATCTGTTTTATTCTTTGAATAGTCGTCATTTTTTTTTAGGTTTTTTTTTAGTTGGTTTATACATAAGTATTTATTTTTTATTTTTGTTTATTTTTTTTCGTGTTAGATGATTATAGCAAACATTAATGTTGTATAAATTAATAAAACCCATTTTAAAATTACTTTCATCTTAATTATAAATTTAATTGTTTTAATTTATTCTCAGCCCATCTTCCCATCGGCTTACCACCCCATAATCCGAAACTAATACTAGCACAACTATTGGGGTCGTCTTGTTCATTAAAGTCAGGTTCAGCCCTTGATATATAAGAGTAAATTCTTTTGATTGTCTCTATTGATAAATTCTCTTTATTGGCTATTTGTTGTGCTCTATTTTTACCTACTAATGTTCCACACTTATTATCGTTTCTTAAATTACGTTCAATAGCCGATTTAGCAATATCTACCGCTTCTTGTGGATAATCATTATAGGTTTCTAAAAATAACCTTTTAATAAATTTTAACTTTTGGATAGCGTTCATTTTAATTAGGGGTTTTTAGGATGTCCTTTTGGTAATAAATCATTATCACCAGTATATTTTTTATTTTGTGGTCTTCCGTTTTTGATTATATATAAAAAGGCATTAACCCTTGCATAAGCCCACTGTTCGGCTGAACGAACAAAAGGACTACTACTAGTATTAAACGCTCCTAAACCCCTTTGAAATACTGCCTTTAACGCACCAATATTAGCACCATACCCCAACTTATCTTTATATCTTTCATTAAAGTCGTCTGCCTTTTTTTGTAATGTTTTTTCTTGTTCTGCCGTAACCTTTGCTCCTCTTGTATTACCAGCATCACCTTTTGCTGAACCTTCACCCTTTGGATTTTTATTTGGAGTATCACTATTAGGTGCTTTTTTTGAGGGGTTAATACCACCTCTCGGGCCTACCTCAGCGAAGTAGTTTTTTAATAACTTATATTTTTCTATCTTATTCATCTCGGTAATCTAAATATTGGGAATGTAGGTAAATTAGGGTTATTACTATCAGTTGTGAAACTATCTTTTTGACATCTACAACTTGAATCATCTGCGTTCCATCTACCTTCCCCTATTTCAGAGTGTGCTTCTCTATAACGGGGCATTAATACTTGTTTGGATTGACCGTTCCAACTATATCTAAAAAATGTTCCCTGTAATTGCCATCCAAGATTATTTAAAGTAACACAAATAGGACAGGTTAATTCATCTGCTCTACATACCCAACGCTCAAACTTAACTTTTCTAAACTCTAACTTACCTTCCTTTAATTGTTTCTCGTATTCGTGTCGTAATAACTCGCCTCTTATCATTATTTCCTCTACGTAATCCCAATTGTGGTTAGGGTCATTATCGTTGTTACACGAGTTCCTATTACACTGAGATTCAACTGACATTAGTATTTGTTCCATACCCGCCAATATCTCAACTGAGAAACCTTTTACTTCACCGGTCTTAACTATATTATCCCAAAAATTTTGGTCTTCTATATATACACTACCAAACCAAGTTCCAACTTCGGGTTTAAATCCGTATTTAACTGACTTATCAAATTCTTTATCTTCAACAATCCAATTCTCAGTTAAAAATCCTTCTACCACATCCCCACTATTATGTTGGAGATTAATCTTACCATTATTATTATTCTTATTATACTTACGAACTATTTTTTCAATAGTGTCTTTTTCAAATAAGATATTATATTCACCCAATTCTTCGGATACTCTAAATATCTTTTTATCGGGGATTAATAACGGACCTAGTAATATCTTTTTTTCAGTATCAATCGCAAATTTAAACTCCTTCTTTAATAAGATAAAGTTCTGCTCTATTGCTGGTTCATCAACTAACGATATAAAATCCACACCGGTTTCATCATCATCATTAACTACTATTTTATATAGGGGTAACTCTGCCATCTTTTTTATTTTTAAATATGTTTTTAGTTGGATAAATTTATTTTGAACTATAAAGTAACCACTCATCCATTCTTCGGTTGGTTAATCCTTTTAAGGCTCTACCCCTACTTTTGTTCCATTTAAGAAATTCATCTTTAATAGTGGGGTCGTTAATATTCTTATTTACCTTTTTTAAGAGCGTAGAGGACTTTAAATTACCAAACCCTACATTATATGTAAATGATACTAATGCGTCAAACATTCTTTGATTTACGGATTGTTTAATAACTGACCAAACATCTTTTTCAAATTTACTTAATATTGATAATAATAACTTATCGGCTTGGTCTTGTGTTATTGTTTGACCCAACTCTACTTTTGTTCCATTTAAGTAATATGTATTACCAAATCCAATCGTTGGAATTTTAGAGGGGCAGAGATAACTAGTTAATTTACATCCCTCGTGTTTTTTTATAAGGTTAATACCTTTTTCACTTACCTTCATTTTTTTGTTTAATTATTTTTTTGTAGGATATATGATTGAGGGTCAAAATAAATGATAAGTCCATTATATCTTTAAATTTTGTGATATCCCCATCCGCTAATAAATATATATACGAATACCACCTAAATCTTTTATCTTGTTCATCAATCTTCTTTAATTCAATAATCTCTTTTTTACTTAATCCAACGAAATCATCTCCATCGCTATTGCTATCCTCTCCTGTTCCAAATATTCCACCATACTCTCCAAGTAATTTTCTACGAAACTCCAAAAAAAAAGTGACGCTGACATCGCATCTGAGGTTTTGAACTTTAATAAAAATAATTCTGACCTTATTTTTGCTGTATTTGCGTCGTAATCCTCTATCTCGTAATCATCATCTGACCTATATTTAGTAACGGGTCTATATATTACTGATAATATTTTGTGTAGGTTACCTTTAAAGTTATCCATATTACCCTCAATATCAATCCACTCCCCAACTTTAATACTACTTAGGTTTTTTATTACACCATATTTAACATCATCAATAGTTACTATATTATTTAATAGACCATCACTTTTTAAATAACACCAACTTAATTGATTAATAATATAATTTATTTCATCTAAATTATAATTTTGGATAGTTTCTTCATCAATATCGGTTAATATTGATATTACCCTAGTCATCTTTTGTATTTCACCCAATTCTTTAAAGTCAGTTTGTAAAAACTCCAAATACTGACCTAAATTAATATCGTCCCAACTCTCGGGTATTGTTATAACATTTTTTTTCATTTTGTTTTTATATATAAATATATTGATTATCTATTAACCGAATTTACTTTGCGATTCTATTACATCAACTTTATTTATTACACTTGTAATATCTGTTTCGGTTACAAATACTTTAAATCCTGCTTGATTAATAGCCCCAATTTGTTGATTAGATGTTGCCCCTTGTGGTGCGGTAGAACCCCCACCTAATAAATCTGCTGGTGGTGCGGGTGCGTCAGATGTGGGTGTTGTCCCTCCTTGGTCGTCAAACTTTTGACCCGCAATTGCTGCTATTTGTAATCCACCTACAACCGCTGCGTATGCTATTGCGACTGGATTGGGGATTGCTTTGGTAATACCTTCTGCGGTGTTAATACCAGCCTCAACTAAACCCAACGCCTTACTTCTATTAAATTGTTGTTTAGCATATTTTTTCTCTAACTCAGCATTACCTTTTGCTTTTTGATTTTGTAAAGTGTTAATCGCATTATTTAGAGTATTAGCCTGACCTAATAATTTTCTTGCCTGTGCGAAAAACGCTTCTTGTCTTTTTGTTTTTTCGTCGGTAATTAATTTATCGTAAAAATTCTGTATTTCAAAAGCCTCTTTTGATTCAGCCTCAACAAACGATAAAGCAACTTCTTTTTGTGCTTCTAATTTTTCTATTTGTTGTTCAGGTGTCGCATTTTCTGGTAACTCACCCCCCGCTTCATCAATAGCCGCCTTTTTTTGTTTAGCAAATTCAACATCTAACGCTAGTTGTGTTTCTTGTCTTTGTTTCTTTTTTGCGTCAGCCTCAGCATCAAACTCAGCCTGTGTAGCATCATCTTGTGCTTTTAGTAATGCGGTTAAATCAGCATCCGCTTGTAAGTCAATCTCCTTTAATTGGTTATTAAAATTTTCTCGTTGTGCTAATTTTTGTTTATCAGTTAGAGCATCAAACGCTAATGATGCCGTTCTTCTTTCTTCATTTTGTTTAGACAAAATTTTCTCTTCTTCTGATAAACTCTCGTTGAATTTATCTAATACTAATTGATTAAACGCATCTAAATTTTCTTTTTCTTTATCTAATCTTTCTTGTCTTTTTTCAGCAGCATTATCTGATAACTCTTTTGAGGTTTCAGCGTTTGTTTTTTTAATTTCATCCGCTTTTTCTTTTTCCGATTTTCTAATATTAATTAAATCTAATTTATACTCCTCAGATAATTTAGCGGTTTGGGCTCTCCCCAATTCTAATATTTTATCTTTTGATGCTTGACTACTCGCTTCTTTTAGTTTAGTTCGTATATCCTCTTGAATGGCAATAAAGTCGGTAATGAACTTTTCCTTAGCCGTAACCCTATCTGCTTCTGCTTGGGACAATTTACCCGATAATACTAATTGGTCTCGTCTTGCCTTACCTACTGCGTTATTAGTTTCTCTAATTGCGTTACCATATTCCTTCTCCGCCTCTTTTGCTTCTGATGCTTTTGAATCAGTTAATCCTAATGTGTCTAATAAGTCCTTAGCACCCTGTGTTAAAAAAGTAACTACCTTACCAATTGCGGTAAATACCGCACCTACTGCTCCACCTGACTCCTTTAATTTATCAAAATTTGCTATTATTTGGGTTATTAATAATATTAATAGTCCAATACCAGTAGCAGCAATTGCGGTTTTTAATCCCCCGAATGCGGTACTAGCACCCTGAACACCCGTTTTAACTTTACCAAAATCTAAATTTAATATACCCTCTTTAACTAAATCAAAAGATGCTCGTATTCTTTCTACACCTGACCCACTTAATGTCTTTAATTTATCACCAGCATCACCTAAGGCAGATTCAGACCTAATAATAGCCGCTTCTGTTTTCTTAACTTCTCTTGTTAATTCTTTAAACTTATCTGAACCTTCGGGTAGTGTTTCTAATTCGTCGTTTAATTTTGCTAGTTCCTTTTTTAAAGCACCTAACCCTCTAATACCGGTCTTTGAAAACTCCTCTACTGTTTCTTTACCCCCTTTAAACGTATCTTCTATTTTAACCCCACCTGTTTGGACTGCGTCAGTCAAACTATCAATATTATTGGTTGTCTGTTGGATAGCATTTTGTAGGTCTTTACCAAAAGCGGTTTTACCTTCACTATCAATAGTTTTTAGTGTGTTTTTTAAATCAGTTAAATTTTGATTAGCCTGCTCTATTGTTTTTTCAGAACCCGCCGTTTTGATAACTAAATTTATATCTATTGTTTTTGCCATTTCGTTGGGGTGTTAATTAAATTTAATCAATATAGGTTACTGTTACGTATCCCCTATCTGCGCCACCTGCCGCAAAAGTAGCATCAATACTATCGGCAAAAAATCTAAAATAATTAAGTTCTACTGCTCCTGTTGTTTCTATATTTAAAATAATATCTGCGGTGCTACTTAATGTGGAAATTCTCAATAACATCTGTAAAGGCATTTTACAAGAATTAGCATATTGTATCATACTATGGGGGTATCCTATATCACCATTATTATAATATATACTTCCAACATCAGGTATTAATATAGCATCTAATCCTACTATTTGTTTTCCAAAAACTTCATCAACACTTACACTTATTGAATCAACTGCCGCTGCGGTGCTCATATCCCAAGCACCCATTGGTTTAGTTATACTTTTTATTGCCGTTGAGGTAGGGGATGCTTGAACTGTATATATATCAGCACCGGCTCTATATTGTAAATTACCATTACCGGTATTAATCATTAATTCCCTATCGTAAATATCGGTTATAGTCCAAGACCCATCTGTATGGTCGTTGGATACTGGAACTGTTGCTCCTGATAAAGGGTCACTTACCCCGTGATTTTGACTTCTTGCGTATGATGTAATTTTACTCATAATAATATTTTTATTAATAAATACTTATTAGTGATAATAGTTTTTTATGATAAAGTATATTATAAGTTTTTTATTGATACTAGGTGTTTCATCTTGTAATGATTCATTTCAAAAACCCCATTATCGTAAAGCAATTATATTTGATAATCGTTGGGAGAGGAGGAGAATATTATATTTTAATCAGGGAACTTATCGTAATCCAATTATTTATAAAGAATCTAAACAAAAGTTAATTCATCCTTTGGGTATTAATGTAGATAAATGGTAATATTATGAAATATTTTATTTTATTTATTTCAAGTTTAATAATTGAAATTGCTGCTACATATTATATTGGTTCAGTTGCTAATAAAAATTCAATTGGAATGATATTCTTCGCATTTATAGGTCCTTTTTTAGGATTACCTTTTATTAAATATCAGATAGAATCAAAAACTAATATTGAAAGATTTAAATTAGCATTATGTTCAGGAATTGGTTATGCTAGTGGTTCTGCAATTGTAAGTATTTTAATATTATATAAAATATTTTATTTCTAATTTGAATTAGTTAATATTTTTAATTATAATTTATATCTATATGAATATAATTGTAATTAAAAATAGTTTTTTATATGTTATTAAGTATAATATATATCTCTATTTTGAAAGGTAGAAAAATAAGTTTATAAAAGAATAAAACCCCCCTTACCCCCCATATATATGGAGGATAAAAAAGAAACTAAACTTAGATTAATCTACCTACTATTTAGATGAGGTTGTTAATAGTAACACAAGTTTAAAACTTATTAACATTTAAAGAAAGAATTATTTTATTAGGTTTGTATCACCCCTTCGTCAAGTTTAAACGAATCACCATTTGTAGGTTAAAATAAAAAACCCCTACTACGATACATCCAAGTTAGTGTAGAGGGGTTAATTATTAAATATATAATAATATATAGTCCAACAATAATATAACTTGGATGTTATACTAATAAATATATCAAACTTTACTAAAAGTTAAATAATATAAAAATTTATTTTTATTATATTATCACTATATTTATTAGTATGAGCAAAAACCCACACACAAGTTGTAGATGTAAATATAAGGGGGTAGAATATGAAAGTAAATCAGATTTATGGTTAGCCCACTTTACACACATCTCTTTAAATGCGTTTATAATACGCACCAGACGAGCCAAGTATCCCGATATTGAATGTGATAAGGTTCTTACGTTTATGGAAAAAGATAAGACCTTAGAGGCCATAAAACGAATTGAGGAGTTTGATTTTAGTATTTTAAATAAAAAGGTAAAATGAAAAAAGCATTATCAATTCTCATCCTCTTATTTTTAGTTGTTATTTTATCAGCGTAAAAAAACCCCCTTTATAAACTAATATATTGGGGGTTTTATTTTGAACACCGACGTTCAATATTATCCCCTCTGTTTAGGGTCTTCTAATGCTAGTGTAAAGTCAATCTGAACTTGAATGTTACGAGGACTAATACCCTGTCTAATATTATAAGTTTTTGAATTAATCATTATAGGTAATAATATAATATCTTCGTCAATTATAAAACTAAATCCATTTGGAATATCAACGTAAGATATTGCCACTAATATATTATAATCATCAACAACTGTTACACCAGCGTATTGATTATTTGTATCATCATCACAATCAATTATACACGCTAAGTCGTTATTTTTATAATAATGGGGGGAACTATAACTAATACCCAATAATCCACCAACATCGTAGGTTGTCTGAAATGGTTTAGGTTCATCTACGACCTCCAAATAGACCTCTGGTGATGTAAATAATTCGTTTAACCAATATGATTCCGCTTGGGTAATAAACTGACTAAATACGAGGTATTGTGTTTCAACGGATTGATAAATAGTTTTTCTACCTCTACCCCCATTTTCGTATAAGTAACCACCTTGCGGATTTTCGTAACCGAATAATTTTGAATATTCAGTTGAGTTCCTAACATTTTTAGTTGCGGAGTTTCTACCTTCAAAAGTATAAGAGTCAAAAGCCCCCAACGAATTTAACCATCTGAATCTAAACCTTTGATAATACTTTTTAGTATTCATTACTACTTTAAATATCTCACTTGAAAAATCAGTATTACCACTATTTTTTATTTGTGCGGTATAATAGGTAACTTGGGGAGTTATAAATGGAATTCCTGTTGTTGATTGTGTTCTAGTATTAATATCCAACGGGCCTACCCCAACTGATAATAAAACATCTTCTGATGATGCGCCAGTTAAACTTGGGGATAGGTCAGGATTTTGTTCTAATAAAGTATCTATTAAAGTTCCAGTACTATCGTATGTTTTAATTTCTAATTGACCCGCAACATCATCTGTATTTGTCATTATATTCAGATAATAAGTATCCGTATAATCCATCTTTAAAGTGCGGGGTGCGTATGTCATAAATATTTTATTAAGACCCTCCTCCGCAATATAACTAGTAGGCCAATAATTAGTAAAGTTTAATCCTGTTTTAACGGGAGCACCTACTCCTTGAACTTGGGGGTTATAATTATTAGTCATATCACCAATCCAAGGTATAGCACCATTATAGGCGATTAAAGTATTACCTGTTACCGAATCACCGGTAAAGATTGTTGTTCCCGTTGATAAGTCCCCATATTCTTCGTAAAATACCCCATATATATTTTTAACTGAATTATCATTTACATACCACAAAGATGATAAACTTGGTCTGTCGTGAATATCAAAACTAAAATAGTCCTGACAAATTCTATCTAATCTAAAAAAGTTAATTCCATTTTGATTAGGGTAGGATTTTAAAGTCCCAACTTTACTATCGTTTATATATACATCAACTATTGCCCTATAATTATTTGGTAAATTAGGGAAAAAAGTGCTATCAACAGAATAAATGTAGTTATTATATATTGGTAGGAAATTGTCGGGATAAAATATTGAGTTAATCATCTTTTTTATTTATAAATATTATTTTTTAGGAATCGTTATTATCCTCTCTATTTCCAACGCTACGTTCTGTTCTAAAAAACGCTCTATCTGATTCTGCTTACTAAAAAACGGAAAAATAAAGTTTAGTGGTTTAATCCCCTTTTTACCTATTGACTTAGCAATTGGGTAAGCGGCTTCTTTTGGTATCCCCTTGAATTGACACCATTTCATTATTGGAGCAAAAGGTGGGGGTTTAGCACCAGGTCTCCTACCCTTTAATACAAATTCTCCGTAATCGGCGTAACTAATTACTAGTTTATATTCACCCTTCTTTTGAACTATTTTATAATCAATACTTCTATATAAGTCCCCACTAGCAATAGCATTATTATTCTGTAAAATATTTTGGATGTCTGAGGTTATCTCTACCCCAAATTTGTTTAATACATCTAATATTTTGGACTCTATTGACATTATGGTAGCAAAGTAAGGTAAGTGTTATATAAGGTCGTTAAATCGGTCGCAAATTGTCCGTTTAAATAAGTGTTTGATAAATAACAATTGTATAAAGTATCATTCACTTCAATAACTACCCTATCTGATTCCTGAACTGCGAAATCAATTAATGTATTAGTTGGGGTGCTTTCGTTTCCGTTGAATATAAAAATACCATCAATATTATCAATACGAAATATCTCCTGACAAAACACTTGATAATCATCATCATTTGGTCTAATTGTTCTTGCGTTGGGGATATTACTACCTTGAACATACCCAAGGAATAATCCTAAATTATCACAAAGGATTTCCCAACCTTTTCCTTCTATAAATTCTCCTATCATTTTTTTAAATTTTAAAGTTCGCGAGTATAAGTTACGTTTGAGCCCGCCACTGGGTTTATTAATACTACATATCCATCTACTCCATTAGAGCCACTTTGACTTCTTACACCCGCAACATTTTGGGTATTTACAGTTCCAACACCAGTTCCACCTAATCCACCTACTCCACCCGCGGCAGTTATTTGACCACTTCCTCCATATATTAAATTATTTGAGATAATATAAATAAATCCACCACCACCTGCTCCTCCACCGCCTCCACCTGTTCCGTTGTTTCCACTAGCATTACCTCCCTCACCTCCATTACCACCTATTGATTGAATGGTAGGAGCAGCGGCACTTATATCTAATGTATTTGCGATAATAACAATACCACGAGGGGATGAACCACCACCTCCGCCAGCACCTGCTATGGCACCACCCGCATTAATACCACATCCACCTCCCGCACCAGGATGTGCTGCGAACATTTGGATACTACCATAATAAAGTGAATGTGTTAAATAATTACTTGAATAAGGTTGTTGTAAAATACCTGAGGTTACTGTAACCGTTCCCCTAGCGGTAGGAACTCCAACACCACTATTTCCAATTGGATAAGCAAGTCCTCCACTACCACCAATACCACCTACGTAATTTACCCCTACCGTTATATTTGCGCCCGCGACACTAGCATTACCACCCAATCCACCTGCGGCTCCTGTGTTCATTATAATATAGTTACTTGCGGCCGCCCCTCTTGTTGTTCCTCCTGTTCCTCGTGTTCCCCCAACAGCGTTATTACCATTATTACCATTACTACGAATACTTGTTGAAATTCCCAATATTAAAGTTCCCTTTACAAAAATTCCAAACCCGTTGGGGTCTAAAATAGTAGTCGCACCAGTTAGAGTTAAATTATTTGCGTAAATACTTCTCGTTAAGGTATAAGTAGCACTCACTTTTGTAGTAAAGGCAGCATAAGTATTTGTTCCATCCATTACGATATCACCGTCAAAACCACTACCGTATATTTGGTCAGTTGATGCTTCGTTGAGGTATTGTGATGGTTCGGTATATTCTACTACACCAGTACTACTATTACGACTTAATATTTGTGTTGGTGAATTATTTAAAGTTGGGAGGGTTGAGATATTTAAAGTATCTGCGGTTAAACCACTTTGAATAATAAGAGACCCTGTTATAGTTCCCCCACTTTTATCTAACTTATTACTTATATCTGTTTGAATTGTTTGAATAACACTACATCCACTTAAAGTATCACAAGGTAAAGACCAAGTTAAATTACCATCTCCGTTTGGGTCTGTTAAAACACCACCTGCGATGTATGTTGATTTAGGTAAATTATAAGTATATTGGACAGTATTTTTTTCTACATTCCAACCGGGATTTTGGTCATTATAGAAAAATCCATTATAAGTTCCACCACTTTCTGTATATCTAAAAGTACCGGTTGTTTCTAAAATATCTAAACCTGAAAAAGTATTACCCGTTGTATTATTAATGATATTAAAATAACCCGTTGGAGTTTGATTAGTTTCAGCAACTAACGCTACATCATCATTATATACTCTATCCCTAACAACATTATAATCAAACTTAGTATCTTGATGTTCGGCGGCATTTGAAAAATTAACAGTATTTATTTGGGTTTGATAATTACCACTTTCATCTAATCTTGTAAAGTTAGTATCACCCGTTAAATTACCATCAACATTATAATACGCTATTTGTTGTGGGGTACCGGTTATACTTGAAAAAATAGTTTGGACATCACCCGTTAATCCTGTGATAATCGCACAATCCGCTAACTCATCACAATTAAAATTACTACCACCACCTGACGTAATACCCGTAATAATTATTTGACTACCATCTAATTTAGTTAAGGTTAAATTAGTAGTCCCACTATTATAAGTCCCTCCTGTTATATCGTTACCTAATGCGGTTGCTACATCATCTTGTAAATTAATAATTAATTCACACCCCTCTAAATCAATACACTGAAAACCCGGCTCACTTTCTGCAACAAAACTTTGTAATACTTGGGTTAGGTCTAAACCTTCGTATGGTATATCACAATTATTAGATTGGATATCAACCTCTAATTCAATCTCTAACGACCAACCTGCTACCCAATCAGAATATCTACCCGCAAATGGACTAATATTGGGTTCTGTTACAATATTAAACTCTGCGTTACCGTATCTTAATATACGAACAACATCTAATGCTATTTGTAAGCAATCACTTAATACCTCTTGTTCATTATCTTTATCTTTATTTACTAAGTCAAAAACCAATAAGTTTAAACTATATAGTAATACGTTGGAATTAGTTGTTACTGAAACGGGGGTCATCCACAATACGGGATACTCCTGATTATCTGATATAAATTTATTGATATCTGCTTCGGATAATTCCCCACTACCAAAACGCTTTATCTGATAATGCGCAATTGCTACTTGGTTAAATAATTCGTTAATTTGGTTATACGATAATATACTCATTTTATCTTTTTATTATAAATATTTATTAGTGATAATAGTTTTTATGCTTCATAAACAATATCCAACGAACCGTCAATAGAATTATTTACTTCATTAGACCCAATATTAATTACCACATCTTCACCAGCATCCCAAATATTAGTTGTAAGTGATGAACTTAAACTATATACTATATCTAATCCACCTTCATTTACATTCATTGACGGTAGTATAATACCATCTTTTGTTACATTACCATTTATTACCGTAGTGTTTGAGTCCCTAACCGTAATATTATTAGTTCCAATTATTGTAACATTATCTAATCCACCAAAAATAATATTGTTATTTCCACCAAGTATTGATATATTATTTGAATTTTGGAAAATGTTGTTATCATTACCATTTACTAATACAGTATAAGTTTCGTTTGATATTGTATTATTTGAACCTATATTTCTACCCTGAGTATTTCTTAGGGGCATTAAATTATTTTTGGGTAAATCATCATCACTATCTTCAAACCCACCATCATTACCATTAGTTAGGTTTTTAACTTCTGTAATAAAAGATATAGTATCCTCAACCTTAATAAATTCACATTTAGTTGTATTGTTATTTAAGGGGTTATAATCACTTATTTTATTTAAACGATAATACATACCATTTATATAAAAAGTGTTTCTAAAATCCAACTTAAAGATGTCTTCGGGGGTTAAATATATATTACAACTAACCGACTTTGAATTCTTATTTGCTATTTCAAAAATATATCTACCCCAATATCTATTATATAAAGTCCCGTTTGACATTACGGGTCTAAAATATTGATTAGTGAGTGGTAATCCGTAACCTAATGATGTATAACTTACATACCCATCATCTTCCATACCAGCGTAGGGATAATATCGTTGGATAGTATTTGTTGATATTGTGCTACCACTTGGGTATCTAAATTTAAATATATTGTTAAATTGAGTATTATAAGCACTATAAGTTTTTAATCCCCCATAATATAAAATCCTAAGATTTGCTTTTGTATTGTTATCTACTGGAACACCATCTTGTTCGGTAACCTTTTTAATTTCAACTAATGATAAACCAGTTCCCGCATATTCTACTTGCGGACTTGGGGAAAATATAGTTTCTATTTTAGTGCTACCCTTAACAAAATCGTTATCAGTAGTTACTTTTTTATAACCATAAACTTGTGTTAGAGCATCGGTATAATTTTGATTCCAATAATCGCTATCCGATTTATAAGTAAATTCAAAATCTTTACTAGTTAATTCTGAGAGTGGGGTAATATCAATTGATTTTGATATATCTAATTTATTAGTATAATCTAATAATTCACCAGCAGCGTAATAATCATCTCTCGGTTCAACTCTTAATCTATTTGTTATACCTTTTTCTTCATCAATATACAAATTAAATAATTTAACTAACCCCATTAAAAAGTCAGAACATTTAATATCACAGGGTAATAATTTATTTAAACTAATAGGGTCGTCTAAAAATATTTTATTTGATGTAACAACATTATAAAATCTACTTGATAAACCACTACTTGTATTTTCATCTACTAAAATTCTAACAATTGCTCCATTTTTATAAAAAGCATTTTCCCTTAAATTTGAACCTGATAAATTTCTCGTATTATCTAATGTAATTCTTGGATAAACATTATCACCAGGTGATAAAAGTAGTGGGGAACTTGTTAAATTACCATAAAGATAAGGACTAATATAACCAAGTGGGTCATTAGTAAAGGTTGGTATTTGGATACCCAATGTTGAAAAACTTAATAAGTTAGTAGCAATTACTGTTTCTCCATCTGCGTTAGCCCTTATAAGTTCTAATGTAACATCAACATTACCCCAATTTAATCCATCGTTACTAACATACTCCCAATAACCAACAGATGGGTTACCAGCGGCGGGTAATAATTGTATTCTAAAATTAAAATCAACTATAAATTTTTGTTCGGTATTATATAAAGATATAAAACGGGGTGATGGTAATGCTCCCGCAAAATAATTCGCATTATAATTATTATTATTGTCGTATAAGTCAGGAAAAGTTGAACCTGACGTATCCCCAAGATAAACATTAAGTATATTATTTAATGGAGCATTTTGAACTGCTTTACTATAAACGTAAGTCCCACCCGTAATACCCGCTCTAAATTCTTGTGTTTGAATTGCTAATGTTGTCTTTGGGTAATACTCACCAACATAAGGTAAAATTAATCTTTTAAAATAGGGGGATTCAAAAAATTCACTATTATAAGTAAAGTTAGCCGCTTGAAATATTTTATCAACTACTGTTTTAGTATATATTGCCAAATTTAATAAAGGATTCGCTCTATTAATTGTGTTACCCGCTAATGAATTATTACCATATTCTATAAATGGATATACGTAACCTTCACCTGTTGTATTTTTAATATACACAGTCCCACTCTCCAATACCGAACTTGAACCCCACAATTTATTAATCATTATTTTATCCGAGGCGGGTATTTGGATAATAGTGCTCATTCCATTATATGTTGGATTAATACTATCATCATCTTTTTCAACCCAAACAGTATCACCGATATTGAATGAATGTGCTCCATCAGTAATCAATACTACTTTACCTTCTAAAAATTCGGTATCAGTAAAGGTGGTGGTATAACCAGTAGTAAAATTAACGTATTCATTACCATTTTTTATTATTGCTGAGTTCCAACTATCTCTAATAAATAGATAACTATATGTATGGTCGTATTCATCAAAATTTAAATCACACAATTTTAAGTCCCCAAGATTATAAAATATATTTGCTAGTTGTCCAAATAATACTATCTCGTAACTTATATTATTAAAATCGTCTCTGGTTATCTTTTTAAGTTGTAATACACCATTTAATTGTTCTAACCCTTGTTGATATACAACCGCTTGAACTTTCTTCGTTACATCAAAGGTATCGTCAATACCCACTTCAAATATACTTCCGAAAAATATATTATTCTTTTTAGTTCCGGGTAATGTAATAGTTTTTGAAAAAGATGAATTACGTTTATCGGGATTACGAATATCCGCGATTGAAAAAGTTAGGGGAAATGCTCCATCATTTTTTAGGTCTAATGATTCGTAAAATTCGTAGGCTAAATTATCTCCACTAAACTTTATAATACCATTCTCATTTGCAGTAAATGTTGGTGAAACAAGATTAGTGTTTGTAAAAACTAAATTACCGGGAGGGGGATATATTGAACTAGCCTCAATAGCAATAATAGTAGTTACCCCATCAATCCAAGGGTTAATAGTTTTATTGGTTTTATCTATTGTTATTGTTTGACCAACGTATAGTGTGTTAGTAATATCACCACTAAATTCTAAACCCAATTTACTTCCGTATGCTGATGCCGCTAAATAAGTATCTTGAAATTCAAAAGATGCGTCGGTGTCGTATTTAAAAACTATTAATTCTGTATTC
>Ga0181350_1000158_pt1 | contig 20576 bp, 34 predicted proteins | sample Su13VDMM110DCMD_FD_130105 | JGI IMG/M metagenome (GOLD analysis project Ga0181350, IMG submission 130105) | Freshwater viral communities from Lake Michigan, USA - Su13.VD.MM110.DCM.D | ecosystem: Environmental > Aquatic > Freshwater > Lake | place: USA: Michigan | collected 2013-07-16
CCATTCAGGTGTCTACGGGCGGCACGATCTACTGCAAACCGATTAACACGCAATGAGTTACTTTGGCATTCCCATTCGTAACGGCATAGCCATTGGGCTAGGCAGCATCATTTCGCTGTTCTCAGGGTACGCTCGGGATCAAGTATTTGACAACCTAATCACTGAATCGGAAGACAACCTGGTTCAGGAAGACGGCGGTTTTATTTTAGTTTAAGGATACATCATGGCTGACGTAAAAATTTCCCAACTCCCAGTTGCAACCACGCCGGTTGCGGGCACCGAGGTGCTCCCAATTGTCCAAAGCAGCATAACCGCTAAAGTCAGTATTGACAATTTAACAGCAGGCCGTGCGGTCAGCATGGCTTCAGCTACTGTGTCTACGGGTAACCTAGCCTTCACAGGCACGGCTCAACGCATCACTGGCGACTTCAGCAATGGGACTGCTGCTAATCGGGTGGCGTTTAAGACAAGTACGGTAAACGGAATTACGGTTATCAATATTTTACCAAACGGCACAGCCGTAAGTTCTCGTTTTAGGGCTTTTAACACAGAAGACCCAACAAACTCTGCATTTGCTGATTTTGGCATAAGCAGCACTACCACAATTATTCAGTCAAGTTTTGGTGGCGCAGGCTCATACTTACCCATGGGCTTCTTTACCGGAGGCGCTGAACGAGCTAGTATTGACACTGCGGGAAATATTTTAGTTGGAACTGGAACAACAGCAGACACTCACCTTAAAATTTATGGCGCTGGGACAACCTCCAGTTCCTATACAAATGGGGATGCTACCGGCGCAACTTTATATTTAAGAGACAGCGGAACAACCTCTGGCAATGGCAGTCAGATTTTATTTGGCTCTGGATTTGGTATTAACGCTGGAATTAAAAGCCTTGTTACCAACGGAACCGGGCCAGCAGGTGATTTGGTTTTTCAAACTCGCACTACTACTGGCAACGTCACCGAAAAAATTCGGATTACTGACGTTGGCAACGTAGGGATTGGGACGAGTTCGCCTTCCGCGTCAGCCATCTTGGATGCGCAAAGCACCACTAAGGGCGTGCGAATGCCTAACATGACCACAACACAGAAGAACGCTATTGCTTCGCCTGCCGCTGGCTTAATGGTGTTTGATACAACGCTGTCAAAACTGGCTGTGTATTCTGGCACGGCTTGGCAGACCATCACTTCAGTCTAAAGGAAACCACCATGACAACATATCTCTGGACCATCCCCCAAATGGACCGCCTGACTGCTGACGGCTTTGTCGTCACAGTGCATTACAACGTGTCTGCCACCGATGGCACATACAACTCATCTGTCTACGGCACTGTGGGCTACACAGAGCAGCCCGGTGAGACATTTATCCCCTATGCTGACCTCACTGAAGCCATTGTGGTCGGCTGGGTCCAGACAAGTCTGGGTAAAGACACTGTTGAAGCCAGCTTGCAAAGCCAAATTGACGCACAGATCAACCCCGTTCAAGAGTCGGGTGTGCCTTGGAGCCAGCCATGAAAGTCTGGTCTATTGAACAAATGCAGTGCTTCCCCAGCGTAGACGGCAAGCAGAACGTCGTCTATGTGGTCAATTGGCTATTGACAGCCACGGAGAATGGCAATACTGTTCATATATACAATACAACGAACCTTGAGTACACTCCTGGTTCGCCGTATACTGAATACGCATCCCTGACATCCGAGCAAGTGCTTGGCTGGGTCAAAGATGCGCTTGGCAACAAACAAGTGCAAGCCTATGAAGTCGAGGCCGATGAGCTTCTGGCGGCAAAAGCTGCACCGCAACTGGTTACAAACGGTCTGCCTTGGGTAGACCAGACATACGTGCCAATCAAACTGTACTGATGCAGTTCATCAGGAACTCTAACGAGTAAACACATGACTGAAGAAGTCCAAGCCCTAGCGGAAGTAGACTCCGCGCCAACCACGGATGCGACGGCCGCACCTGAAGTTGCTGAAAGTACGCCGGAAGTCGCTGAGAATCAAACCGACCAAGCTGAGAAGAAATACTCTCAAGCTGAAATTGACGCGATGATCGGCAAACGCCTTGCAAGAGAGCAGAGGAAGTGGGAAAGAGAACAAGTACAGCGTCAGTCTGAACAACAGACGTTGAGAGCTGCGCCAACGGCCAGCGTTGATCAGTTTGAGTCTCCTGAAGCCTATGCAGAAGCATTGACCCTTCAAAGAGCCGAAGAACTGATCGCTAAACGCGAAGCCGCCAAACAGCAATCTGCCGTTCTCGAAAGCTATCAAGAGCGTGAAGAAGCAGCGCGGGACAAGTACGACGATTTTCAACAAGTCGCCTACAACCCCCAGCTACCGATCACAAACGTGATGGCAGAAACGATCCAGTCTTCGGACATTGGACCTGAGTTAGCGTACTACCTCGGCTCCAACCCAAAAGAAGCAGATCGTATCTCACGCATGACGCCCTTGAGCCAGGCGAAGGAAATTGGAAAGATTGAGGCCAAACTGGCGTCAGACCCTCCAGTAAAACGAACAACGTCTGCACCTGCACCGATTTCACCTGTTACAGCGAGAGCCTCCGGTTCTCCGGCTCACGACACTACGGACCCACGGTCTATCAAGACCATGACGGCCTCGCAGTGGATTGAAGCTGACCGCGCCCGACAGATGAAGAAGATGCAAGCACAGATGACCCGCTAAAAACTTTGACTTTTAAAGGAATACAAAATGAGTAATTCGATTCTCACGATCGACATGATCACCCGCAAGGCTCTCGAAATTCTGGAGAACAACCTTGTGCTCACCCGCAACGTAAACCGTCAGTACGACGACAGCTTCGCTGTTGAAGGTGCCAAGATCGGTTCCACACTGCGTATCCGTTTGCCCGACCGCGCTCTGGTGACCGACGGTGCCGCCCTGCAAGTTCAGGACGACAACGAACAGTTCACCACTTTGACCGTTGCCAGCCAGAAGCACATTGGTGTTAACTTCACCTCTGCTGAACTGACCATGCAGTTGGACGACTTTGCTGAACGTGTGCTCAAGCCACGTATCAGCCAGTTGGCCTCCAGCATTGACGCTGACGTTGCCAATGCGTACAAAACCATCGGCAACACTGTCGGTACACCTGGCACCACTCCTTCGACTTCTTTGGTGCTGTTGCAAGCCCAGCAGAAGCTGAACGAGAACGCTGCCGTGATGAACCCACGTTATGCCACCGTCAACCCCGCCGCTAACGCTGGTTTGGTTGAAGGCATGAAAGGTCTGTTCAACCCCACCGACACCATCAGCAAGCAGTTTAAGAACGGCATGATGGGCACTGGCGTGTTGGGCTTTGACGAGATCAACATGTCTCAGTCGATCAAGCAACACACCACTGGTTCGCGTGACGCATCTGCATCTACCACAGTCGGCGCTACCGTGACTTCTGAAGGTGCTTCTACTGTAACCTTGTCTCAAGGTTCTGTGACTACCACCCTCAAGGCCGGTGATGTGTTTACCATTGCAGCTTGCTTTGCTGTGAACCCACAAACCCGTGAAACCACTGGTTCGTTGTTCCAGTTTGTGGCTTTGGCTGATGCAACCGCTGTGGCTGGCACTTGGACTGTGACCGTGGCTCCCATGTACTCCGCTGCTCACGCACTGGCTACCATGACCGCTTTGCCAGTATCTAGCGCTGTTGTAACCTTTGTTGGCGCGGCTTCTACTGCTTACGCTCAGAACTTGGTGTACCACAAGGATGCCATCACCTTTGCAACAGCCGACTTGCTGTTGCCACAAGGCGTTGACATGGCTGCCCGTGCCGTCCACAACGGTATCAGCTTGCGCGTTGTTCGTCAGTACGACATCAACAACGATCGCTTGCCTTGCCGTATTGACGTTTTGTATGGCTTCAGCACCATCCGTCCACAAATGGCCTGCCGCATCTGGGGCTAAACCGAATGGGGCTTTGGCCCCGTTTTTCGTATCAAATTTGAAAGGAAATTATCATGGCACTCCCAAACGGCTCTGGCGGTTACCAAATTGGTGACGGCAATTCTGGCGAAGCTCAACTGTTCGTGCAAGCTGCTCCCACAGCGTTGACCGCAGCAGCAGTTTTGACCTCGGCTCAATTGTCGATTGGCCTGTTCACATACACCGGCGCGGCTGCCAACTTGACCTTGCCCACTGTGGCTCTGGTCGAGGCTGACATCAGCAGCGCTTCTAAAGTGGATTCGGCTTTTGACTTCGTCATCATTAACACTGGGGCGACCAACGCCGCTACTGTTATTGTGGGCACAGGCTGGACCATTGTTGGCGCAGCCGCTGTGTCTGCTGCCACCTCTGCCCGGTTCCGCGCCCGTAAAACCGGCGATGGTTCTTGGACTTGCTACCGCGTAGCCTAAACCTAAACGGGGGTTTCGGCCCCTGTTTTTAAGGAAACATCATGGCAAACAATAAATCTGTCGGCGTTGCATACTCCGATCCTGCATTGACTGCGCTGTATTTGAACGCGCCAATAACTAAAACCGCAAGTTTTAGTTTGGGCGATTCGGATAACTACGTTGTGTGCAACGGCTCTGCTGCCAACGTCAGCGTGACGTTGCCCAGCGGTTCCGACTACATCGGTCGTACTGTTACTTTAAAAAACCTGTCCGGCACCTATACGGTGATCTCGGTTTCGTCCAACGTCAAGCCGCTAACTTCCGCTACCGCAGGCACAGCTATTCTTGCTGCTACTGCTGGTAAGTGGGCCACGCTGGTTTGCGAGGATGGTACAAACTGGATCATCATGGCCGCTGGCTAAAACTTAAACGGGGTCTTCGGACCCCGTTCTCAACATGCACATTTACCTAGAACACCCAACTCATGGCCGAAAAATAGCGTACATGGAAGCGGAAGCTGAACATGATGAGAAATACGGTTGGGTACGCTACAATCCTGACACGCCTTCAGAGCCTGAAGAAGCGGCTAACACGCTTGTGGTAAAGCGCAAATACACCCGTAAGGCTGAAACCGAAGGAGTCTGACATGGCAACGTACACCGCTGGTGATCAAATCAACAGGGCGCTGCGCCTGCTTGGTGTACTTGCAGAAGGCGAATCGCCATCAGCCGAAACGTCCCAAGACGCCTTGATGGCGATGAACCAGATGATTGATTCATGGAACACAGAACGTCTGTCTGTGTTCTGCACTCAAGATCAAGTCTTCACCTGGCCCGCTGGCCTTGTCTCCCGCACCCTTGGCCCCACTGGCGACTTTGTTGGCCTGCGCCCCGTGCTGCTGGATGACTCCACGTACTACCGCGACCCCGGCACCGGCGTGTCGTTTGGCGTCAAGTTCATCAACCAGCAGCAGTACAACGGCATTGCGGTCAAGACCGTCACCTCAACGTACCCGCAAGTCATCTTCGTCAACAACACGTTTCCAGACGTTGAGATGTATGTCTACCCACGCCCCACACAGAACTTGGAGTGGCATTTCGTGTCCGTGCAAGAGCTGGCTAACCCGGCTGGTTTGGCAACCATCTTGTACTTCCCGCCCGGTTACCTGCGGGCGTTTACGTACAACTTGGCGATGGAGATCGCCCCCGAGTTTGGCCTTGAGCCAAGCCCACAGGTGCAGCGCATTGCCATGACCAGCAAACGCAATCTGAAGCGCATCAACAACCCTGACGATGTGATGTCGCTGCCCTACGCCATTGTGGCGACACGCCAGCGCTTCAACATCTACGCCGGTAACTACTGATGAAGTCGCCGATCCTTGGCAGCTCATACGTTGCCCGCAGCACCAACGCTGCGGACAACCGCATGATCAATTTGTTTCCAGAAATTGTTCCCGAGGGCGGCAAGGAACCGGCGTTCTTAAACCGTGCGCCAGGGCTGCGCCTGCTGGCTACCGTGGGCACTGGCCCCGTGCGGGGGATGCTGGATTCGGGTCAATGGCTGTACGTGGTATCTGGCTCCCAACTGTACAAGGTAGACCAAAGCTACGCGGCCACGTTGATCGGCGTGGTGGACAACACCGGCCCGGTGTCGTTGGCCTTTAACGGCACTCAGTTGTTTATTGCTGCCAACGGCCCGAGCTACGTCTACAACTCGGTGACCAACGCCTACGTCCAAAACACAGCGTTTCCGCAGGCGCAGACGGTTACGTTCATCGACGGGTACTTCATCTTTAACCAACCCAACAGCCAGAATTTCTGGGTTACCGAGTCCTACGATGGCACGGTTCTTGAGGGAACCAGCGTTGCCAACGCTGAAGGCTCACCTGATGGGATTGTGTCGCTGATCGCTGACCACAACGAACTGTGGCTGTTTGGCGGCAACTCGGTTGAGGTCTGGTATGACGCGGGTCTACCGCCGCCAGGTGTGCCATTCCAGCGCATCCAAGGGGCATTTAACGAGATTGGCTGCGCTGCCACGTACTCGGTAGCCAAGCTGGACAATTCGCTGTTCTGGCTGGGCGCAGACGCCCGAGGCCAAGGCGTTGTCTACCGGGCCAACGGCTACACCGGCCAGCGCGTGTCCACTCACGCAATCGAGTACGCTATCGCACAGTACGGCATCATCTCAGACGCCATCGCCTACACGTACCAGCAAGAAGGCCACTCCTTCTACGTGCTGACGTTCCCTTCGGCCAACGCCACATGGGTGTACGACGCCTCGACACAGGCGTGGCATGAGCGCGGTAGCTGGACCAACGACAGTTTTATCCGTCACCGTTCAAACTGCCGTGCCGTGTTCAACGGCGAGGTGGTTGTCGGCGACTTCCAAAGCGGCAACATCTACGCATTCGATCTGGATGTCTATTCGGACAACGGCGACATTCAAAAGTGGATTCGTTCGTGGCGTGCCCTGCCCACAGGCCAGAACAACTTGAAGCGCACGGCGCAGCACTCCATGCAGCTCGACTGTGAGGTGGGGTTTACTTTGCCGCCCACAACAATTTTGGATTCATTGCTTTATCTGACGACGCAATCAAGCGATCGTCTGATTACTGAAAGCGGTAATTACATAACCAACGAAAGCACAACATTTGGCAATCCGCAGCCAATCGTGCGGCTGCGCTGGTCTGATGATGGCGGCCACACTTGGAGCAATTACCACGGCAAGGACATGGGCACCACGGGCCAGACTGGCAAGCGGGTGATCTGGCGGCGCTTGGGCATGACTCTAAAACTGCGTGACCGGGTGTATGAGCTGTCGGGTACAGACCCCATTAAGATCGCCATCATGGGCGCAGAACTGATCGTATCGCCGACAAATGCTTAACGCCGACACCAACATCCCGTCAAGCAGGATTCCGTTCTTTGATCAACGGACCGGCCTGATTTCGCGGGAATGGTATCGGTATCTGCTGGCGCTGCTGGAGTCAAATGTTGATTACACACCGCCCAATAATCCTGTGCCAGTGCCGTTGACTGGCTCCCCCTTGGTGTTTGGCAACACGACCGAGCGCCCTATCGACATAATGATCAGCGGCGGCGGGGTCATCAAGGTGCAGTTCCAGCGCGGCACTGGTGCGCAATTCAACACAGGTTCATACTACGGTATGTTTGGTTTGTCTCCCGGCGACGCCTTGACCATCACGTATTCAGGCACGCCGATCATCACGGCCATTTCGAGGTAGCTATGCCAACAATCTTGACGGATAATCGGGATATTGCTTTGGAAGTTGGTTACAAAGCCACTGACTGGTCAAGCCCAATTACGTTTGAGGATTATCTGCAAAGCATGTCGGACTGGAACGTACAAGGGATTGAACGTGACGGTGACTGCATAGGAGCTGTCTACAAGAAGGACGGCGAAGTGCATGTGTCAGTTTTGAAAGATTGGCGAAAGCGTTGGATGACTAAAGGATTGGTCCGATCAATTCTTGGCCCCGACGTTACGCGCACAGAGGTGGTGCCAGGGCATGAGTACATGTTTGGCATACTGACTCGGCTTGGGATGAAAAACGTAAGTTCTTACAAATTCGAGGTGTCACATGGGCATTGAAGCAGCAATTTTAGGCAGCGCCGTATTGGGTGCAGCGTCATCCAGAAGCGCAGCAAAAACACAATCAAACGCCGCAAATCAAGCCGCTGGACTTCAGCAGCAGCAGTTTGAGCGCCAGATGGAACTGCAAGCGCCGTTCCGTGAAGTCGGGCTGCGGGCGCTTAACAAGCTGGAAGGCGCGTCCGAGTACACGCCGTTTGGCATGGCTCAGTTTCAACAAGACCCCGGCTACGGGTTCCGGTTTAACCAAGGACAGAAGGCGCTGGAGCGCAGCGCTGCCGCCCGTGGTGGCCTGATCAGCGGCAATACTGGTGGTGCCTTGCAACAGTTCGGTCAAGGCATGGCCTCGCAAGAGTACCAAAACGCATTCAACCGTTACCAAGCCGAACGCCAAGCCCGTCTGGGGCCGTTACAGTCGTTGGCCGGTGTCGGTCAAACTTCGGTCAACGCGCTGGGTCAAGCCGGTCAAAACTATGCGTCTGGCATGGGCGAGGCGTTAGGTGCCAGTGCTCAAGCCCGTGCGTCGGGCTACATGGGCGGCGCAAACGCCATCGGCGGCGGCATCGGCCAGTACATGGGCTACCAGCAGAACCAAGCTACCAACTCGCTGCTGCAACAAGCGTTGGCTAACCGAACAGGTGGAGGCGTTAATTACGGATCAATGTACAGCCCTAGCGGTGCTGGCGGCGCTCCTACCGCAACCGGCGCTGAAAACTATTTTTCGCCATATTAAGGACTAGTCATGGCACTCGTTAACCCCAACATCGCAATGAGTTTTCGGCAACCTGACATTCAGGCTCCGAACGCTTTGGCGCAGTTTGCTCAGATTCAGCAGATTCAAGGCGGCCGTCAAGCGCAAGAGTTGGCGCAGTACCAGCTTGGCGCAGCGCAACGCGGCGAGGCTCGTGAAGTTGCCCGAATAAACGCGCTTGCTGGCGCGGGGACTGACGAAACCGCCGTTGCAAACGCGCTGTTAAGATCAGGTGACATCGCCGGGTATTCAGCGTTTGTTAAAGCAGCCGAAGATCGCAGAACGCAAAAACTTACCCAGCAAAAAACTGAAGGTGAAATTGCTGGGCAACCGTTGGCAAGGCAAAAAACTCAAGGTGACATTGATGCTCAACAAATAGTCGCCGCCAAAGGGCGTGCAGATGCCTTTTCAACTGCACTTGCGCCGTTAGTAGGTGCGGTTCAAGCCAAAAAACCAATTACGCACCAAGACGTATTTGCACAAGCTAACCGCCTTGTTTCACAGGGTTTGTTAAGAAAAGAAGACCTTTACTCTATCCCAATTAATGTAGCTGAGTTGCCAAATTTTGTAATGAACATGGCGTCGAGTACAGAAAACTCGCGCAAGGCTTTGGAAACATATTTGCCAAAAGCGTTGGTTGCTGGTGGCGATGTGATTAACGTAAATCCGTTGGCTGAAGGCGGTGTTGGCAAACCTCTTGCGCGTGTGTCAATAAGCGACTACCAAAACGCGCAAAACCAAATTGCACAAGAGCAACTTGGCGTGGCGCAACGCAACGCAGCAACATCTGCGGGTCAGTTAAAGGTTGCACGAGACAGATTGGCGCAAGAAGGCCAAGGCGTTACATACCAACAAGACGCGCAAGGCAATATTGTTGCTTTGCCGTCGCGGTTGGCTGCTGGTGGCGTGCCTACGGCAAGGCCGGTTACTAGTCAAGATGGCGCGCCGGTTAAAGGCAAGCCGTCGGCGTTTGCTGAAAAAGCAGCCGCGCAACGAGTGCAAATGGGTAAAGACCTCAACTTTGCAATTAAAGAGTTGGGCGACATCACAAAAGACGGCGGTTTAATTGACCAATCTACCGGCAGCGGCGCAGGTCGATTAGCTGATATTGGTATGAGTTTTATCGGCCAAGCAACGCCCGGTGCAATTGCCATCGGTAAGATTGAGCCGGTTGCCGATTTGGCATTAAAAATGATCCCTCGTTTTGAAGGCCCACAGTCCGATAAGGACACTGCGTCGTACAAGGCAGCGGCTGGTCAATTAGCCGATCCTACACTGCCCACAAAAATTAGAAAAGAAGCTGGTAAAACAGTTCTCCGTTTGATGCAAGAACGTAAAAGCCAGTTTGCAACCAGCGACATGGCTGCTGAAGGCACCGCGCCTACTCAGGATGTACGTTCGCAAGCTGATGCAATTTTGCGCGGGGGTAATTAAATGGCAACCGCAGATGAATACGCAGCATGGATTGTTAAAAACTCTGCTAAAAAAGGCACGCCTGAATTTGACACGGTAGCGCAAGCGTATCAACTTGCAAAGCAAGAACCTGCGCCCACAACGCCAAGTGAAATTCCTGCACCTCGCAAACAGCGTGGGTTTTTAGCAACGATTGGCGCGCCTATCGAAGCGGCCTCTCAAGGTGTGATCAGCGGCGTTGGCAACGTGGTGCTGGGCAGTCAGCGGCTGTTAGGCATGGGCTTAGAAACAGTAGGCGCTAGAGACACAGGCACGTTTTTGCAAGAAGACGCTGCCCGGCGTCTTGCCCAATCGCAAGCCACTGTTGCACCGTTTAAGCAAGAGTTTCCTTTTTCCACTGGTGCCGGTGAACTGGGCGGCGAGGTTCTCGGCACCGGCCCCGTGGGCAGGGTGCTTGCCGCGCCTTTAAAAGCAATCCCAGCCGCCGCGCCTTTGGCGCAAGCCATCCGCACTGGCGGGTTTTCCACTGGCCGAGCTATGGCTAACGCGCCAGCGGCTGCACGTGTCGCCGATTTGGGCACCCGCGTTGCAGGCGGTGCAATAACAGGCGGCGCAACGGCTGCGTTAATCAACCCCGCAGAAGCCGAGACAGGCGCGTTGGTCGGTGGTACGGTGGCCGCAGTAGCACCCCCTATCGTCAATGTTCTTGCTAAAAGCGCGGGGTTTCTTAAAGATGCGTTTGGCGGTCAACTTGCCGCTGTCAAAGCAGGCAAAATTTCGCGTGAAGTGGCAGGTGATCGTATCGGCGCAATCCGCGCTGCGCTTGCCGCCGCGCCAGATGACCTGACTGCCGCGCAAGCCACGTCCGGTATTCAGAACGATGCGCTGCAAGCGCTGTACAAGTTTTCAAGCCGCACCGACGATATGTCGATGAAGCTCAAGCAACAGGCGGCGGCTGAACTTGCTGACTTGCAGCGCGCTGCTCAGTCGGCAAACGCTACCGAAGCCCGCGCCATTTACGATCAGTCCATCCAGCGCCTCAACCAATTGACCGCTGACATGCGCAATGTCGAGTTGCAAGCCGCCAATCAGGCAGCGCAGACCGCTAACCGTCTTGCGCCGCAAATGCAGCAGCGTGAAGCCAGTATGGTTAACGCCTTGCGTCAAGGTATGCCCGCGCCAGTGTCTGCCCCCCTGTCTGGCGGCTTAATTCAAGGCACAGTTACAGGTCCAGCCCGCACTGGACAATCAACTGTGGCAGCAGGAACAGAAGCATTGCAACGTGCAAATGTTGCGGATGATGCTGCTAGACGATTAATGGTTTCGCGTTCTCGTGGTGCTCGCGGTGTATTGTCGGAAGGACCAGTTCCAGGCGTAGACGACAGAAAAATTGAACGCGCCAACAGGTTTGTAGCCGAACAATGGCAAGAAACATCTGACACTTTTGCCAACATTGCCCGTCAGCGCCGTGCAGAAGCTGGATTCTTGGAACGCCAAATTGGCAGCTTGGAAGATTATGGCTTGCGGCCACTGGACGCAAACGCAATCACCGGCGCTCTCGACGCCAAGATGGCGCAGCCAGGCCTGCGCGCCAGCTCAAACGTCACTAAGGTGCTGCAAGCTGTCAAGGACGATATCGCCAACCTGACAGAAAAAGGCGGCGGCGTCATCGACGCGCACGATCTGTACACCCTTCGTAAAGAAGGCATCAACGAGCGCATCATGCAAATCATGGGTCAGACAGACCCCAAAATCAGCGCCAAAGTGACGCGCAAAGTGTTGGAAGAAGTGCGACCACTGATTGACGACGCAATTACGACTGCGGGCGGCACGGGCTGGCGCGACTACCTCAAGACGTATTCGCAAGGACGGCAAGCAATTGATCAAAAAGCAATGGCCGCGCAAGCCGCCAAGTTGTTTCAGGAATCGCCGCAAGAGTATGTTCGCCTTGTACGCGGCAACAATCCTGACGCAGTTGAAGCTATTTTTGGCCCTGGCAGCTACGACATTTTTAAAGAGATGGGCGGTAAAATGCCTACGCTGCAAAAGGTGGCGACAAACATTGAGGGCGCTGCCAGTAGAGAAGTTGCGGCCCTTCAGGGTAAAGAACGGTTAACGGAAGTTTTTGAAGATGTTGGACGTACTTTTCCCCGCTTTCCTAACTTGTTGAATCGCGAAGCCGCGTTTGGTAACCTGACGTTTGGCGAATTGGAACGCAGGCTTGACAAAAAAGTTGTTGCCAAGTTGCGCGAAGGAGCGCTATCAGGTAAAAACTCGCTGGAGTTGCTTAACACGCTACCCACAATTGAGCGCAGCAAAGTGCTTAAAGTCTTGACCGACCCATCAACGTGGGGCGCAAGAGGTGCGGCTGCAACACGGGCTGCGGTGATGCCTGCTGCGCCGACTAACAACCTTGCGCCGCAGTCCGAAAACCAAAACGCGCTTGCTAGATAACCAGGAACACGATCATGCCTACTACGCTCATTCCCAATCCAGTAATGCAGTTTTTCGACGCCAACGGTAACCCGTTGGTGGGCGGCAAGCTGTTCACCTACGCTGCTGGCACGACCACCCCGCAGGCCACGTTCACTGACTACAACGGCACTACGGCCAACACCAACCCGGTGATCCTGAACAGTCGGGGTGAGGCAGCAATATGGTGCGGCGCTAACCGTTACTTCATGCTGCTCAAGGATGCAGACAACGTGGAGATATGGACCTCCGACAACGTGAACGGCCCCAACGGCCCTACGTTGGCCGTGTTGGCCGCATCGGACGGCGCTACGCTGATCGGCTACACACCCGCCGACACTGGCGTGGCGACTACTGTCAACGCCCGCCTTCAGCAGATCGACGGCACATCGCCTACGGCCGGATCGCTGGACGGCAACACCAAGGCACCCATCAACACGCTGCGCGACGCCACGGCTGTTGCAGGCGGCACCAGCGGCTACGTCAACCCCAACATCTGGGCACGCACCATCACAGGCGCGACTGAGACATCGTTCGAGTGGACGATTGTTGGCATCGTTGACAACTACGCTGCTGCTGGCGAGAACGTGGGCGTCTACGGCCAAGGCAACAAGCGCAGCACCGGCCCGACATGGGGCATTGTGTCTGAGGCGCGTGACTTCACCCAAGTCGCCAACCCAACGGCTGGCCTGATCGGTTTGGAAGTCGGTATCTTTGCCAACGGCACAGACACCAGTTTGAACCGGGTCGGCGTAGACATATCGGTGGGCAAAGGCGTGTCAGGCGGCACGATCAACACCACGTCTTACGCTATCCGTATCGGCCCTACCAACAACGACCTGACACAAGGTCAAGTCACCAACGGCTTTACGTTGCAAGGCAACGCAACAGTTGGTGTGCAGATTTCCAGCTCGGGCACTTGGGGCATCCAATTCAGCGGCACATACGGCGTTGGTATTGACTTGGGTACAGCAACCAACAGCACGTCGGCGATCCGCATCAAGGATGGCGAGAACATGGCGTTTGACGCTTCGTCAGTTTACCGTTTGCGTCACTCTAGCTCGGGCGTAACTGGGCTTACCTACGCCGTCAGCGGTGTGGACAAACTGATCATCAGCGACGTGGGCGGCTTGGTGCTGGCCGAAACCATTGCATGGACCAACACCTACGCTTCGGCGTCCGCAACTGCTGGCACCAACGGCGCGCCGCCTGCCCAAGTGGCGGGCTATTTGCAAGTTAACATTGCAGGCGTTAACGTCAAACTTCCTTACTACGGCGTATGATCACACTCGTTTTAACCCCTCAAGAACTGGCTGTCATCAACCGAGCGCTCATGCTTGCCCCCTACGGTGAGGTCGCGCCCGTTGTACAGTCAATCAACCAGCAGTTGCAGAAAGCAAAAGATGAGCACGATTGACGCAACAGACGCACGACTGTCCACCCATGAAGAAGTCTGCGCCATTCGGTATGACCAGATCAACGCCCGCCTCAAACGCATTGAGGCCATCATGCTCAAGACCGCCGGTCTTATGATTTTGTCAATGGCCGGGACAATCTTTTCAGCTATGTGGATGCTTAAATAAGAAAAGGAATTACATGAAACTGATCGCCACCATCCTTTGCGCCCTGTCTCTGACAGGCTGCGCCACTGCCGAGTACCAAGCCTACGCTGACGCCCATAAAGCGCAAGCAGCGGCCCAGACAGCCCGGTATCAGGCTCTGGCTGACATCGCCCGTCAAGGTGACACCACGGCCAAGGTTGCTGCGGTCATGTCTTTGCAGATGGGCAGCGCGCAGCAGACCCAGCAGATCAACGCCCCCAAGAGCTGGGCTGACTATGCCTTGCAGTGGACGGGCCTTCTGTTGCCGACATTCGGGCAGGTCTACAGCGTCAACAAGCAAACCAGCTTGGGTATGCGCCAGTCTGACAACGCAACGGCGCTGGGTATCAGCACCAACGCTGCGTTCGTGGGTATTGCTTCAAAGATTCAAGCGCCAGCAGCCAACATAACCACCACTACAACAACAAACACCGACAGCACCCATGCGCCGACTGTTGTGACTCAGCCTGCTCCAATCGTGGTTACGCAACCAGCTCCCTTGGTTGTACCAACTACCGTCAACAACATTACGCCAGCAGCGCCATGAAAGACTGGGCTGTTGCATTAATTGCAGCGGCCCTTCTGATCGGGCTGGCGTTGTGGTGCACCCGCGTTTTTATCTGGAGTTTTTATGGTTGACCTCACCAAAGCCATTGGAGCCGTTGCCGCAAGTGTCGCTGCATTGGGTGGCAGTTACACGCTGGCCGACAAATTTGGTGTGTTTGACCGGGCCATTATTGAATGGTCGCCAGAGAATTTCAAGATCGTGGCAGAGGCTGGGCAGCCTATCAATGTCACCGTTGCGCGGATCAAGAAGCGTGACGACTGCTCTGTTGAGAGCTTTACCCCAAGCATCCGTGATGCAGCGGGCATGGTGCATGAGGCCACAACCACCGCAAGCAAGTTCAGCGGACCCGCAGGGCCAGAGATCGACACGTTCACATACCAACTCACTATGGTGAGAAAAGAGAAAATTGCCAGTGGCAAAGCAACTCTGCTGGCAACGATCAAGTACAAATGTCCCGAAGGGGAGCGCGTAGTGCAGTACCCCCGCCACACCAACCTCAGTTTTGAATTGAAAGGGTAAGCGATGTTTCCATTGACAGCACTTCTTGAGGTGGGCGGCAAGCTCATTGACAAACTTATTCCCGATCCAGAGGCCAAAGCTAAAGCACAGCTTGACCTTGCAAAGATGGCGCAAGATGGTGAGTTGGCGAAAATGGCTAACGACACCAAGCTGTTTGAGATCGAACAAACGTCCATCACAGAGCGCTGGCGTTCCGACATGGGGTCTGACTCTTGGTTGTCCAAGAACATTCGCCCTATGGCCCTCATAGCTATCTTCGTGGCCTATTTCGTGTTTACCATGATGTCGGCCTACGGTTACAACGCCCAAGAATCCTACGTTCAGTTGCTGGGCCAGTGGGGACAAATCATTTTCTTGGCCTATTTCGGTGGCCGGACAGTTGAAAAACTTGCAGACATGCGGAGCAAAAAATGAAAGACAACTTTGCAGAAGCGCTTGAACACGTCTTGAAGCATGAAGGCGGCTATGTAAACCATCCAAGCGACCCCGGCGGCATGACCAACTTAGGCGTAACCAAGCGAGTCTGGGAAGAATGGGTCGGTCATGAAGTGGACGAGAAGACCATGCGTGGGTTGACGCCTGCGGTTGTTGGGCCGATGTACAGGGCAAAATACTGGGACAAGATCAAGGGCGACGAGTTGCCCATTGGCGTGGACTACGCTGTCTTTGACGCTGCGGTCAACAGTGGCCCAGGGCGTGCTGCCAAGTGGTTGCAAGCCTGCGTGGGCGTTGAGCCTGACGGTGGTATTGGCCCCAAGACGCTGGCGGCCGTGGCAGCGTTTGAGGGCGATCTGGTGGACGACTACAGCAAGCGCCGCCTGTCCTTTCTCATGGGCCTGCCCCACTGGCCGACTTTTAGCAAAGGTTGGAGTCGGCGAGTGGCCGAGGTGCGGTCAGACGCCGCCACGTTCCACGATGTCGTAAAACCAGTCGTCCCCAGCGCTCAATGCGGTTAAATTCTTCGTCTTCGGGGGTCATAAACAACTCCTCAAAGTTAAAAGCCCCAGCATCAACGTGATGAAGGCCACCACGATCCACACCAACTGTTTATCAACGGGAGTGGGTTTGTCTTCGGGGATCATTTGATGATCCTCAAAAATGCGCCGCATCGGGCGCACTTGTACAAAGGTTGGCCCTCGACAGGCTCCCACATGTGTTGTTTGCATTTGGTCATTCTGGCCTCGGGCAGTTCTCGGGGACCGAAGCCACACACCACACCGCAGCCCACTGGCCTCGGCGCGGGCCTTCCCAGCGGTCCACGTACACACCAAAGCATGTCTCAAGTGTTTGGCGCAAGACGTCAGCAGAAATGCTTGTGCACTCTACAAGCTCGGCCACGGTGCGGCCATCGGGATGGTCTTGCAGGCACTTGCGAATCTTGTTGTGGTGTGATCTCACTTGAACCTCCGCAGCGGCTCAACCTTGCGCTCTGGCGGGGGCGGCGTCATCTTCTCGCTTGGTGGGGTCCAGCCCCACTTGCGCCAAGTCGTCTGCACGTCTGCGCCGCTGCTCCACTTAAAATCTTTGTTCGGTACTGATGGGTAGACTTTCATTTTTTGCTCCTTCGATTACTAAGTGCCGGTAGGCACGGATCGCTGCCTTCAAGTCTGCTTCCAGACTCTCGATCAGCTCATCTTGCTCAATCAGCCTTGCTGTGGCCTCTTGTGCAAACTTCGCCAGGTTGTGCGCTTCCCACGCAGCAAACCTGTTCACGGTTGGGTGGCCTGCGCCAGCAGCTCGGCCCTCTCTCTAGCCACACGCAGCGTGTTGTAGCGCTGGTGCAGGCGTTCGATCACTTTAACGCGCCGAGCGTTTGCCATCTCGGAGTCCAGCAGCGCTTTGACATCCACCTCTGGCAGCAGCGCCAGCACTTTGTTAAGACTTCGCCATGTGTAGGTCAATTTTTTTCTCCAGTTGTTCAATCAGTTTGACCGTGTGGTCATGCGTGCGCTGCACCGCGTTGAGTTGCCGCGTCTTGTGCTTCAGCTCAGACTTGGCCGCCCGCAGTTTGGCCTTCCATTGGTCAATTCGTTTCATTTGAGTGCCTCCAAGGCAATGGTTGAAAGGCTTTGCTTGTCATGCAGCGCGGCCCAAATTTTCTCATCGACAGTTGCGTCGGTCAGAAATACGTAGCACCACACGTCATGCCGCTGGCCGCTACGATGCAAGCGCCCGATGGTCTGCTCATACAGTTCGAGCGACCAGGGCAGGGACAAGAAGACAATGTGGCGTCCTCCGTGTTGGAGGTTAAGACCGTGACCCGCCGATTTAGGATGGACGGCAAGCAGTCTGACCTCGCCTCGGTTCCAGCGGTCGATGGCGTCGTCATCATCGAGTGTGACAACCCATTTAAACCGTCGCTTAATCTCGGCCAGTTCTTCTTGGTACTGGTAAACAAGCAGGGTATTCGCATGTTGGTTCTCATCAAGCAGTTCTTCAAGGCGGTCAAATTTATGCGCGGACAACCATACCGGGCCGTTATCGGAGTAGATAAAACCCGACGACATCTGCTGGAGCTTTTGCGTGACCACGGCAGCGTTGACGGCCACCACGTCGTCCAGTACAAACTCTTTCTTCATCTTGTTATAGCCGGTCATGTCCATCTTGCAGGCCACCTCAACGGTGTGCAGGGGCGGCAGCTTGTCCTTGTACTCGCCAGGCTCCAGCACGAACGTAGCGGGCTTGATGCGCTGCATGACCAGCTCAAGCGATCCTTTGCGTGGCTGCCAGTCGCCAAAATCCTTGTTGACCAGCGTGAAGTACTGCTGCATGAATGCGCCCTTGGCGCGGCCCAGCAGCGTCTGGTCCACGATCTTGCACTGGCCGAACACATCCTCAAGCCCGTTGCTGGTGAACGAGCCGGTCAAGCCCCAACGGATGCCGACCTCGCCGATGACTTTATTGAGCGCCTTGAAGCGTGCGCCGGACGGGTTCTTCAGCTTGGTCACCTCGTCGAACACGATGGCGTTGATGTGCGCCAAGTTCTGCTCGGCCAACCATTGAACGTTGTCGTAGTTGCTGACGATGATCTGAGCGCCGCTGTAGAGCGCCGCCTTGCGCTGCGCTGGCGTGCCCACGGCCACGGCCAGCGTGCAGCCGGGTGCCCACTTCGGTGCCTCGACCGGCCACACGTCGGTGCAGACGCGCTTGGGGGCCAGCACAAGGAAGCGTATGGCGTAGCCGTCTTTCAGAATGGCCTGCATGGCCGTCAGCGTGATGGCTGTCTTGCCAGCACCCACCGGGGCCAAGATCATGGCGCGGTCATGCTCGTACAAGAAGTCAGCCGCTGTCTCTTGGTACGGCCTTAACTCCACTGCGCTGCCATCGCGTCAGCGATGCCCTCATAGGTCTTACTGCGCAGCTTCCAACGGTCTTTGCTGGGCGGCAGTTTGTTCTGCCCGCTGTCGGTCTGGTTACCCCAACGAGGCTTGCCGTTGATGATGCGTGGCTCAACCATCTGCGTTGGTTTGAGCAACGGCAAGCCCTTGAGCCACAGGCAGGTCTTTTTACTGGCGTCATGTCCAAACTGATGCGGCTGGATAATCTGGTCGGGCTTGCGGATGCGCGAACTGATGATGCTGACCGGGTTCTCAATGGCGATGCGCTCGATAGGCGCGTCCATGAACAGGCGCACAAAGTCCAGCGCGTCTTCGGTCAGCTTGGGGTCGCGCAGGCCACGGGTGGTCCAGTGCATACCGCTAACAGATAGGTAGGTGCAAGGCGGGTGTGCAATCAGCAAGTCCCATTCTTGGTTCAACAGCTCACGCACGTCGCCTTGATGGTGCGGCCCCGGCTGTTCGCTGGGCAGCAGATCGCACGACATGGCAAAGTGACCCCGCGCACGAAAGGCGTCGCGTACAGCGCCGCTAGATTCACAAGCTATTAAGATTCTCACGCAGCCACCCGTCTATTTGATCTTTGTTCCACAGACACACATACCTTTGGTTCATCAGCGCCATATCACTGGCGAAGACTTTCTGCAACTCTGACAACCTGCCGCCTTCGGTCTTGACCTCGACGAACCATGTCTGGCCGTTGGGCAGGCACACGATCCGGTCGGCCACGCCGCGATGCGCAGGGTTGGTGAACTTGTACGCCCGACCACCCAGCTCTTTGACGCGCTTGACGAGGTAGGCTTCAACTTGTTTCTCAAGCACGATGCTTAAACTCGTCTGCGGTCACAAGGCCGTTAGGCTCCAGCTCGACCATGATTGTTTTCTCATAGCTACCGATGATCACGCAGCTCGGGTTGTACCCGCGCTGCAAGCAGTACTCGCGCAGGGCTTCCTGCAATTCGCTAAGCGTTAGCGCTACGGTCTGAATCTTCATGTCGGTATCTCCTTTGACACGAATAATACATGAAAAAAAGATTTGCACAACAAATTTTTTGTGTGTTAAGATTGCGTCACCCAATCTCGGGTAGACACTACAGGACAGTAAAATGAAAGTCAAAGTCATAGCCCACATCTACTTTTGCAAATACATATGGCAAGAAAAAGGCGAGTTCCAAATGTTTTACGCAAAAGTAGATGACACCGAAACCACGATCTACGTCAACAGTCAAGAAGTCGAGATCGAAGTGCCCGACGCCTTTGACCCACGCGCCTTACAAATCGCTGCATTGGAAAAGCATAAAAAGAAGGTCATGGCCGACTATCAGAAGACTGTTGACCAGATCAACGAGCGCATCAGCAAATTGCAAGCCTTGGAGTACACAAATGCAGCACAGTAACATCGTTGGCGGCTCGACCGCCAAGCGCGTCATCAACTGCCCTGGCAGTGTGGCGCTGGTGCAGAAGATGCCCAAGCAGCCCTCTAGCTCTTACGCGGACGAGGGCACGCTGCTGCACGACACAATCGCCGACCACTTGGCAACGCTCCAACCGTTAGAGTCTTACCTTGGCTGGAAGCACGAAGACCAAGTGCTTACGCAAGAACTGATCGACGAGAAGCTGGTGCCTGCACTGGCCGCGCTCGACGAAATTGACCCCGAGCAGAAGATGGATTACGAGGTCGAGACACGGGTCAGCTTCGGTGATCTGCTGCCCGGCGTGTTCGGCTCGACCGACTTCGTTGGTCGGATCGGCAACCGCGCTATTGTGCTGGACTGGAAGTTTGGCTCTGGCGTGGTCGTGACAGCCGAGGAGAACGAACAGCTCATGTTCTACGCTGCCGCTGCTATGCGTACCGATGCGCTGGCGTGGGCGTTCGAGGGCGCGACTGAGATCGAGTGCATCATCGTACAGCCGCCCATGATTCGCCGTTGGGTGACCACACCCGAGCGCATCAAGC